>Ga0256404_1007643_pt1 | contig 16881 bp, 17 predicted proteins | sample RumenRJG_01DNA_FD_185990 | JGI IMG/M metagenome (GOLD analysis project Ga0256404, IMG submission 185990) | Bovine rumen microbial communities from Lethbridge, Alberta, Canada - RJG_01 | ecosystem: Host-associated > Mammals > Digestive system > Stomach > Rumen | place: Canada: Alberta | collected...
AAGAGGCACAGCAATCTCACTTCACTACGCTTCGCTCCGTTCGTTCGCTTGCTGTTTAGGGTTTAATCGAGCGCCAGGAGACGCACACCGTTGTTCCAGTTAGCGTTAGCCAACGCACCGTCCGCATCGAAAGTGAAGGGCCCCACGTAGGAGGAGTTGTTCGCACTGCCGCCAAGGTATATTTTCTTAGGAGCAGAAGTTGTACCGGCAACATACCAACCAGCATCTGGAATTTTGGCAGCAGCCGAATCAGTTGTACCAGCTATTCTCCACATAGCCCATGGGAAATCGCTAGAATATGCAATATCAGCAATAAGATTCTGTGCCCAATCATTAGTTACATTCGCATTTATTGCCGCACCACATTTAGTCCAGCCAGTCATAGAACTATCTGGCCAATTTGTTAAGTTTTCGATATCCGTATTAATATACAGATATCCACCAGCCTGGCAAATTCCTTCGCAAGATTTCCATGTATTAGCCCACAGATTTTCAATACCAAAAGATACTATAGCATGAGTTTGATCTGTGGTGCTACCGCCATCGAGTGTAGTAATAGTATCACCAGCACCAGTAGAAAGAACTCCTGAAGATGATGTTGCACTACGGCAATTGCCATAACCAATAAACGTCTTCCAATTAAGCGTATTATATTTTACTAAGCCTAGCATCAAAATAGCGCAATATGCGGCATAATCCATTACATACATACCCTTCTTGCGGGCTTCTGTACGATGAATCTGAGACGTTTGCACAGAGGAAGATTCTGACCACCAAGTAGTACCACTTCCACCACTTTCTCCCTGCCACTGATATGTACCACGCTGGCCACTCTTTGAATAATACAAATGATTTGCCTCATATTTGGAAATATACACTTTATCGTGCATAACTCCATTGCGATAATGCATAGGAGAAGGAAGGAAACCCTCTATAGGAGAATCTGAAACCAAGAATTCGTATTTTGATGGGCGCAGATACCAGAATTTAGGAAATTCTACCATGATATTAGACTCTGCATCTGCAACTGCAGTTGCATAGTCTTTATCTGTACTATAAGCCATAACTTCTTGTTTTCCTGTGGTAGAATTGTATTTTGTTGCACAGATCTTCTCATTGAATGGCGCATATTTGCAGAACTCATCTACACCAGTAGTAGTAAACGTAGATGGGGTGAACTGAAGATTCTTAGCAGAGTATAGACGTTCTCCAGCCCACTGTGAGCCATTGCTGCCATTTTTATAGAACTTAGCACCAAATATTTTTGCTGATATGGCATCTATTGCTTTATATACACTCTCTGGTGCTGCTGTATTACCAATACTAAAAGCCATTGTTTTATTCCTCCCGTTTAGTTATATACAAACATGAAAATCTTGCTTCCACTAGCAGGTATAACAAGATATGGCACAAGAGGTGTAAATGATGATGTGGTGGAATAATACTTGGTTGGTTTAGTACCAGCATCTACTCCAACGAATGATGTATCATAGGTGTCCATGATCAGCACATCATCTGCAATAACATTCTCATCTGTTGTTGTGCCATATGGATTACCAAGATACACAATAGAGTTAGAATTGAGATTGAGATCTCCTGTATTAGTATCTGTACCAATAAGAGTTCCATCAATATAGAAATTGATAGTGCCATTTTTTCTTGTAACACAATAATATTTAAAGCTATCACGGCTAGTGGTATTGTAAGTAGTATACGGAATTTCAAACTTGACCGTACTACCATCTTCAAATCCGAGAATGAGATACTTATTTGTATAAGATGCTATAGCTTCGCCAGCAAATGCGAATTTAGCCCAGAATGCGATAACAAAATCTCCCGTAAGATCAATCTTGATATCATCATCTTTATCTGTTATCATATCTCCTGGTTTGAAGAAAGCGGATTTAGAGTTTGTCTCGGCAGAAAACACTGGATCGCTAGCATCTGTACCCCAGTTAACAAGTTTATTGCTCATGTTCTGGGTATCTTTAGGCGTATTTTGTCCAGCATATAATCTTAGATTGAATACACTCATTGGTTAATCCTCCCTTTTCAGCTTATTACTTGTAAAGTCAAGAACACAAAGTTTAATTCCTACCAGCATCTTATATCTGTGGATCACATATAGATAATGGAAACCCAAATACAAAATACTCGGAGGGATTAAATTGATAAAGCTAAAAGATATAAAAGGTACTCTCTACTTCAATGTAAGATCGATACCTGATGGCAATGGTGGATACAAACTAATGAACTGTACTCCACATAATGTTACCACTAAGAATTTTGGTGTAAGAAATGCCATGTGGGAAGCCTGGTATAGTATAGATAAATCTGTAGCAGGCAAGATAAGTCCATATGGTTTTAGTTATGTAACTGGTCTTACTTCTCATTTTGGAATTTCTAGTGGAACCTATACATGGGCTGCATGGACTTATGGATCTCATAATCTCCAGTTCTGTGATGCTAAATGCGTTACAGGTACTAATGCTGGCAGATTCACTATAAAACTAACCCATACAGGAAGATGGGGAGAGACAGGATCCCCAGCTCTATTAGCTCAATATAATAGCAATGCTCCAGATTACGATATAGCACCAGGTAGGGCTAGAGAGGGCTGGAATCATATTATGGATATCAGAACCTCTAAAGGTCATAATCTATATCTTAATGGTGTTAAGATAATGACTAGTACTCTTGGTATGTCTAGTTCTCTATCTGCTGTATATGCTATGCATACAAATGGTGGTCCATTTGATGATGTTGTATTCATTAAAGGCCAGGCTCTTGATCTTGGGGATAAGTTTGATCTTGATGAAGCAAAGTATTTCATAGAAGATGACTTTGATTATACAGATACAATGTATCCATTTTTTGCTATTGATGATCCATATAACAAGGATTGGACTTCTGCAGAGAATACAATCTCCACTGAAGGAGAAATAAAAGCAGCCGAAGTAGAAACTGCTCCATATGTATTAAGAGCTACTAATAACCAACGTCTTGCAAATTATGATACTGCAACAGATAAGATAGAAGAGGTCAAAGACGAAACTACTGGGGAAACAACTACAAAGACTACAATAGAACCTTCAAATCTTACATATTCCATTATAGATCCTGTAATGGAGAAACGTATTACTCTTAAGAGCAATGGTACTACAGATGCTAAGAGTTCCTATATGCAGCTTCCTAACACTCGTATGGCAAATACTATTACTCTCACAGATAAACGCAACTTCTCTGATTGGCTAACCTCAAAGTTCACTATTGGTTTCTGGCTCAATATGCCAGCAAAAAATAAATTCAAGTTTGCTATAATGGATCTGTTTGTATCTGATGTGTTCTGGATCACTGATTCTGATCTTATCTCAGATTATATCTCCGTTGATAAGAAAGTGACAGGCAATAAGAATGTTACCAATTCTATCACTATAACAGATATGTTTGATAAGTGGAACTATTGGCTTATCACATATGATCAAGGAAAGATGATTACATACTTCAATGGTAAGAAAGTTATGTATGCTAATCATCAATTTTCTCAACAGCATTATAATTCTAAGTTCTATATTGAGCTTGGTGGTAAAAATGCTAAACTACAAGATGTGACTGTCATAAAAGACCAAATTGTATATAAAGACGAATTTACCCCTCCAACAGGATTCCTTGTATCATCTGCTACAGTATCAGCAGATAAGATTTCCTATCTAAAGATTGGTAACAAGTAAAGTAAAAAAAGAACCCAGGGCTGAAGAGGCCCTGGGTTTTATATTACTCTTCCTTCTTTTCTTCTATTTCCTTGGTTTCTTTCTCTTTTATGAGATTCTCAATGAAGTCATCTTTCTCTTCAAACTCAGCATCAATGGTTTTCACTTTATTCTCATCTTTGTTTTCATACAAGAGACGAGCTCCCTTAGCAGTATCCATAGCAAGCTGAGCCACTTCATTATGAGCGTGATCAATCAGTTTATCTGTCTCATTAGAAGAGCGATGAGGATCCAGCTGTTTGTAAATGTCATTCACTTCGTTGCTAATGTAAATGGCATTCATGTCCCTCTGCTTATTAACACTAAGCATATTCAATCTCTGCTCATGTGTCTTGTTTATCTTTTCCAATTCTACCTTGAGCATATTGAGATTGTGGAGATTCTCTTCTTCTGCAGATATAGAATTGAGAATGCCTTTGCGTTTAGTAGATGAATAGATTTTTGCGTCCTCAATCCTATTGCTATCTACTAATTGCTTACATCTCTTCTCAGTTTCTGCAAGATCAGATTTGTACTTTTCAAGATTTTCTTCTGCTGTATCTATCTTGCCAAGAATCTCTATGAGTTTAGAACAAGACTTCTCATACTTTATTTCTGCTTCTTCAATAGCAGATTCATATACAGCTTCTACTCCTTCTACTGTATTAACAGTCTGTTTTACGGTGGAGATAGCTTTTCCTCTAAACAAGCATTTGATTGCTTTTAGTAATTGCATAGTTTGTTCTCCTATATGTATTACTTAGCGGCATAGAAAAGGCAAGTCCTAAGAACAAGCTTAGGAACGTTCTTATCTTTAATGCTTTCCCATTTACCAGACTTCTCTGGATTAGCCTCATCATCTGGTTTCCATGTCATCCAACCCTCATCAGTAAGCTGGAACTTATACAGCATGGAACGTTTTCCAGATACATCATTCCTCTTATGATCCACCCATTCATACCAAACAATACAATTGATATGTTCTGGATCTGGCTGATAAATAGACTGGGTATCAACAGTGAACGTTTCTTTCACATCTGTTTCATAAACAGATACATACTCCGCATTAGCAACAGAATAGTTGCAAAGAACAGCAGATACACCAAGGATAGTTGCACATACAAGATTACTGAGTTTCATAAGTCTTTTTTCTCCTTTTTATTCTGTAGTATTAACAGTGATACTGCATGAAGTTAATAGCATTATAAATAAAAATGCCATAATAAAAATAGCAACAAGGATTGGATTCTCGTTGATCGCATTGATTATCTTATTGATAGTTGCTGCTATCCAGTCTCCAAGTTTACAAATAAGATCAGCGATTGTATATTTTGGATCTTCTTTTATTTCATTCGGAAGAGGAAATTGCTCCTTAAACTTTCTATCTTTAATCTTTTCTTTGTATCTTTGCCTCTCCACCATAAGATTCATAAGATAAAAGAAATCAGAGAATCTATCATACAAATCCTCTCCCAACCAATCATAGAAAGCATTTGTGAGATAGTGAATATTATTTCCATCTGTATACTCTTCCGGCTTAAACTGTATTTCGATTGATTCCTTTCCAATATGAAAATCTTTATTTGGAATACAGCCAAACCAGATACTGGAATGAGCTACATTTACAACTTCTGATCTATCTTCAGCATTGAAAATCCTCTTCTTGAGAGCTTTGAAGTTCTGCTTAGTTTTCTCTTTATCACAGATAAACCAATACTTCAAATTTGTTGCAAAGAGATCTATACTCTCATTAAGATCATTGAGATTTGTGTATGCTGATTCTATGGCGATTTTTAATCTCTTTACACAGATAGAGAGAATCTCATCCACTTCAGCAGAAGTATCCAGTTTATCAATACAATGATGCTTGAGACTGTATTCGTTTATTTGAGATCCACTATCTAAATCAAATTGATAGCAGTTTCTCAGTTTGTTTATTTCATCGAACCCAACAAGAAGAACATCGTAATCCATAATACAATCTGTATCAGGAACAACATATTTTGTTCTACAGATCACAATAGGATAGATGATATTGGTTTCTTTATCAATGCAAACTGAGGTATAGAGTTTCTTCATATCACAGTAGTAATCTGTAGTATCAGATTCAAAACCAAGATGGTACTGAAAACTGATCCTAGGTTGTTCTAATGTGATACGTTCACTGGTAAGATTACCAGCTTGAGATCTATAATTACCCAAGTAACTATAGAACCACTCTGAAAAAGTGTACATAAGGTCTCCTCCCTTTCTCCGATATTCACTACTATGGTATATTCTTAAGTAAAAAATTAAAAAAATGGGGCCGTAACCCCAAAGAGATTTTGCGCTGGGTCAAGCGAGGTCGTCCTCGCTGCCCAAGTTGTGTTGTTTCATGAACTTGTCGACGTCCTGCCAATCAAGTTCTTGCTTCTTGATTTGTCTTTCGACATGATTAGGATCAGGCACGCCAATCGCGTCGAAGATCTTGTCGAAGATGCAACTGAACCCGAGCACCAGCCCGGATTGAATTGGGTTTTTCATTACCATCATAATGAATCCACTCCTTTCTATTTTCACTTATATTATACATAATCAAAATATGTCTGATTCCCAAAATGGGAATCAGATTATTATTATTTTTGCTGTTTTCTTATTCTATTCTCAAGTATAACTCCTACATGGGTTTGTAGCATTACTATGAAATCTCTGTATATCATACCACTCGCAGTAACCTTGGCTTGGAAACAATCTTTTAGTAGATCACATGCTATCTGTTTCTTCTTCATAGAGAGTAGTTTCTCATTTATTTGTACTTTAGGTGTGCCATTGGGATCATTGGTTTGTTTGGTCTGTTGTTGCGGATTAGACTGATTTACAGTCTGTCCATTAACAGATTGAGATATTGTTCCGGTAGCACTAGAAGCAGTAGCAGTATTACCAGAAGCTGCTGCAGTAGGCATCGTAGCAGCCATATTATACTCCAATAACCACCCTCTGTTCATATGAGCTGATGCATGTTGAACAGTCTGAGGGTATTGTGCATTATTTTGTGGATTAGTGGATGCTACTGTGTTAGTAGTACCACCTTGTGCTCTTTGCAGATTCTGATATTCTGTTTGTGCACTAGCAGACGATTGCTGTTGTCCCGATACAGGGTCTTTATTTATAAACATGACAAGAGAGTTTAACTGATTCTCTAGATTAGCGACTGTCTGAGCATAGTTAAAACAGTAGTTATACATTATGCTCATCATAGAAGCAATCTGATTCTCGTTCATATTTCTCTTTTGTCCTTCGCCACCATAGTAATAGTTCTTAGCATACTTGGTGAAGTCAGATCCATCTCCATTATAACTCTTTATCATGAATTTCATAAACCACACATTATTAGCAGATGGATCTGCAGTAGTTCTTCCGTTTCCTTGAGCTTGGGATCCATTAGCATTTGCATCAGGAACTTGAATACGTTTCAAGTCTATTCCATTCATAGCACTTGTAATAGGCTCTTTTAATCTCAATAGAGCGGCTTTATAGTTAGGAGCTCTATTTAGTCTACATGCGCTATCTACTGGATACTTGTTGATATCAAAATATTGTCTGTTATCCTTAAGCCAAGTATTGTATTTTTGGATCTGTATCTGTGCATAGTTCTTAAATTGAGCGAAGTTATTTTTTACTAATGCAACAGCTTCCCCTCTCCATTTTATGTACCAGGTATTATCTGCTACAGAGGTTTGCTGTTGTTCTTCTGTTAATAACTGCTCAGTCATGAATTGTGATATCTCTAGTAGGTATTTATCCCTTAATCCTGCCAATCCCATGTCATATACATCGAATTCATTCTGCGGAATCATTTATGTAACTCACCTTCGATTTGAATCTTTTAATAGTCTTCATCGGATTCTTCTTAGTGGCGTCCATAATAACTTTAAGGTCTTCTTTCTTTGGCTGGTAATACTCTTTAGGAATCTCTTTCAATGGAATAGCAACTAGTTTGCCGCCATCTTTCTGCACATAGAGTTTTGGATTAACAAGAATGAAACTGAATGGACGGAAGGAAAGACCAATGGAGAGTGTATTTCCTTCTAACTCTGTAACAAACGTTATCATTTCTGTGGTTGGAAGTCTGATTCCAAAAAAGCCTAACATGACTAATGCTGGTGCTTCCATAATATCGCCAAATGGGAGAAATCTCTTTATGCAAGTAGATATAAGTCCTAATAGAGCAGCTTCTCCAATAGGCTTGCATTTCTGCAGTTTTGTTTTATCACGGAAATCTGCAAGATACTTATTCCAAAACCAAGTTTTTTCAAACTCCTTATTTGATACAGGACGATAGTTTGGGTTTGTCCTATAAATAGACTTTATATTCTTTAATAGGCAATTATATATCTTCTCATTTGCAACAGTCTTCTTCATCTTAGTAGCAGCAAATCTATTAAAAGCGAAATCGGTGAAGATGCTTAGAATAGCCTGTATAACCCACATTACTATTACAGGAGCTGCTATCCAAGAATAGAAATAAGATCTTAATACACTACCAGAGTATTTCTGCGGATCTACTGTTTTCAATCTCTTCAATTCTTCTTCTGGGATATCTGGTTTGATATACAGTACTTTCCTCAGTATAGTAGTAATACCAAGTTTATCCATAAGAAGCTTCCAATGATAATCATTGAATGGAGACATCGCTTCTAATTTATCCATTAATTCTGGAATAGAATGGGGAACAAGATCTGATATAGCATTTTTCTTATCTTGTTCAAATTCTTTTTGAAGGGAGTCTATTAATTGTTGCAAGTTCTTTGCATTAGGAGATTTAGTATGATATTTCTTTTGTAATTTAAGGAGTTCTGGGCTAATCTGTAACTCCTTATTAAGAAAATCCCTCGTTTCTTTGTCTTCTCGCGAAAGAACACTTGACTTTGCTTTTGATTCCATTAAATAGGTAAAATACTCCATTTTGGTATCTCTCCTCTTAAATAATCTTTTAAATTATTGGGATGTGGTGGTTGTCCACATCCCAGTTAATTTTTACACATATTTCTTAAGCTTATTGTTTTCTCCAATAGTATCAGTGGAGATACCATATTTCCTCATTGCTTTGAGAACATTAGAAGCTAGCTCTCTTTCATACTTAGGTTGCACATGGTTAAACATTCGTATGGCTGCTTTGACATGTGCTGCATCTGGCATTGGATAAGATCTAGTCTCTGGTATACCAAAAGATGTATCAGAAAGAGCATTTCTATCTTTAGAAGCTAGTTTGGCTTCATTTATCCAAACTTGCTGTTGTTCATTCAATGCACTCATGAAAACTTATGTCTCCTTTCTTACAATAAGTCTTTTGTAAAGTTCTTCATAGAATCTTCTATTTTCTCATTATACTTGGTTTTCTTCACATAGTCTGAAGTATCATCATAAATGGCATGTATTGTATTAGCGATTGTAGTATATACTTTTCCATACATCATCATGGCAGCTCTATAATAAACAGACAGATGAAGAAAAGCAGATGGAATTACTTTGTTTTCATACTCATCGCATATGGTATTTATAAGCTCTTTATATTCTGGATTCTTATTAGCAGTATTCTTAAGATCTTTCTTGATATTTTTATATTTCTCCATGGCATAATTGAGCTGAGAATTAGATTTCACTACTAACTCTTTTATATTGACAAAATATTCAGAGGAGTCTTTAGATACTTCTTCTATCATATTTAAAATATCCTTAACAGAATATACTCCTTTAGAAACTGCATAGGGGGTCTGTTTCTTCATATACTTCAACATACTCTCTACAGTTTTATACTTAAGAGTCCACACCGGAACACCACCAGAATAGAAAAACATCTGCTTTGATCTTTCTGCAATAGAAGGATCTCCTAATATCCTCTTAAGAAAAATCGTTTTATTAAACGATCTTCCATAATCTTCCGGGATTTCTGGTATAGCATACTTTATATCATCAATAAAATACTGCTTAAACTGAAACGTATGAGTTTTATCAGTCTCTATCATACGTTTTATAGCCCGGGTTTCTATATGGACTAACCTGTTATTTACAGTAATATAGTTAAGGAATTTAGCAGATGAGTCTAGGAGTTTATCAAACACGGATAAGATAACAGAGGAAACACTTTCTCCAAGAAGTATCCTCTTCTTGGCTTCTTCTGTAAGATCTTTATAATATCCCTCTTGGATAGAATAGATCACGTCATAAAGAGAATATTCATTATTAGTGGTCTCTACAAATGGCTTACGAGACCTAAATTCAAATGCCTGACTAAGTGTAATCATATACATAACTCTCTTTCTTTTGCCGATTATAGAATTACTCTTAAGTCAGAGATACAAAAAAGAATAGGGATGTTAGAAATCCCTATTCTCTTATTTTGTTAGAGACAAAGAGTTTGTACTTTGCGCCAAGCTTCTTCAGCAGTCATACCTTGGAGAAGGAAGTATCCAAACCATCTGATTTGCGCATTAGAGCGTTCACGTTCTCTGATATTATTTGCGGTTTTTCTTCTCTCGCGTTCCTCTTTCTGTTTGCGCTCAATCTCAGCTCTTCTGTTCATTTCTTTATCATAGAAATCTTTGTTCCAGTGAATATAGTTCTTTCCACTATCTGAAATGAGCTTCTTCTTTATATCAGGAAGTTTAGAGTTGAGCTCTTCTGCAATACGGCTTAACCAAAAAGTATCTTTTACTCCCTGATCATGATTCAAGGCAAACTCTTTGATGATATTGTAAATATCTTCTTTCCATCTCGTTTCAAAAGGAAGATCAGCGTAGTTGATAGACGTAATTGCAAACATAAAACAAGCTTTCTTGTTTTCAAACTTCAAAGACATAGATTTCTCTATGATATACTCTTTATATTTTTCAATATACATCCCAAGCACATCAACATATTTAAACGAAATTCTTATTTGATGGATCTCTTTTACAATCTGTGCATAATATTTGTTAAATTCCATCGTTTTAACCATATCCTTCATAGCCTGGATAATGTTCTCAAAGGAAATATCTTCTTTGATTACATATTTATTTTCATATAATCCAGTTCCCTTCTCATCTGCATCAAATTCTCCATAATGACGGATTACTTTAACCCATACACTGTTCTTAACAATTCCATTGAAATTCTCTTTATAATCCATTGCAAATCTCAGAATAGATTTTGCAATGTATTCAAGAATATTAGTTTCATCTCCTTTTGGTGTAATAATTCTGTTGTTTTCTTTAAACTCAGAATTTCTGATATGGATGAACTTGTTTAAATATTCTTCAAGGCCAGTTTTCAACTGTACATATTTCTTTATAGACTTCCAATCTATACCATTTGCAACTGCAATTGCAAGATATGACTCAATATGACGACGAAACATATAGGTTCCACGTTCCATATCTGCTTCACATTTATCTTTTATAGCTCTTACCAAATCATCAAACTTTGGCAAAACACGGATATCATACTCTGTAAAAATATCCCTAAGCTTCCCTACTTCTTTATTAAACGGCTCTAAATAATTATTCTCATCCCCAAATTTCCAGCAGGCATTCAAAATGAGAATATCAAAGTCATCGGTACAATAATTGTCTCTAGAAGGAAATACAGACTTTCCAAAATCACTGCTGTCTTTTCCTGTCTTTATCATATCTACGAGATGATTATTGCATTCAATCCCATATTTACCAACTGTAAAGGTTATTGGTATTCCTTCGTTTATATAAATTGGCCTATTCCAATCTATATCCCTCTCTTTCCTCTCCAAATAATCCATTGTTCTTTCAATCCAATCTTTGGTTTTCATATTACTACCACTCCTAGTAAATAATATTGTGAACTTCCTCTATCAAAAGTATAGTATGTAATAATAATATGAATTAAAAAAATACATCCCTAGCTCTAATGAGCTAGGGAAGAAAGGATAATGATACTATGAATTTGAAGACACCACTATAATGTTTGTTGTGTGATAATTTATAAATGTGGATAACCTTAGCAGGCTATCCAAGGAGATGAATTTTTTAATGCGAGATTATTTATATGTATATGAAATAATAATTAACAAAAGAAAGATCTCTAGCTCTAGTGAACTAGGGAAAACAAATGAAATTATTAGTAAACTTTAAAGAGTATTATAATGTTAGTTGTGTAATAATTTACAAAAGAGAGATCCATGGACTTAGTAGTCCATGGAAAAAATTAAAAAGATCTTGATTTGGAAAAATCTAATCTGAATTAACTGTTTCTGTATAAATTGACTATCATGGATTTTGACTGGTGTTACAAGTAATAGAATTTACCCAGGAGAACAATTAACTCTCACATATATGTCCGTCGTGTATAATTTTTTTACAAAAACCAAATATAACACATTGGGTATGCCGGGGCCAAAAATCCTCCTTCGTCGGATTTTTGGCCACAAGCATCCGCCGGTTACAGCTTAGTTATAACTTATACACGAATCTCCGTACATAAAGAAAAATTATACGAAACTCGTTATATAAATAAGAAACACGCGAAACCCGTTATTAAGAGGCACAGCAATCTCACTTCACTACGCTTCGCTCCGTTCGTTCGCTTGCTGTTTAGGGTTTAATCGAGCGCCAGGAGACGCACACCGTCGTCCCAGCGAGCGCTAGCCAACGCATTGCTCGCATTGAAAGTGAAGGGCCCCACGTAGGAGGAGTTGTTCGCACCGCCGCCCGTATATATTTTGTGTGGTGCAGAAGTAGTAGCGGCTCCATACCAGCAAGCATCCGGAATCTTAGCAGAAGTTGCATTAGTTGTATTTGCGGTATCCCACATAGCCCATGGGAAATCGCTAGAATAAGCAATATCTGCAATATACTGATCATCACCTCTAGCCGTACTCATAGGAACTGCACATTTAGTCCATCCAGTCATAGAGCTATCTGGCCAATTAGTGAGATTCTCGATATCCGTATTGATATACAAATACTGCCCTGCCATGCAAATACCCTCAACAGAATTCCATGTATTACCATAAAGATTCTCTATACCAAGGGTAAGAACAGCATGTTTCTGATCAGCAGTAGTACCACCATCTAGCGTAGTAATAGAATCAGCACCACCGGTAGAGAGAATGCCTTTAGAAGAAGTGGTCGAATAACAAGCGCCATAACCAATATATGCTTTCCAATTTAGGGTGGCATACTTAACAAGGCCAAGAATAAGAAGAGAGCAATATGCTGCATAATCTACAACATACATACCTTTCTTACGAGCTTCTGTACGATGAATTTGAGAAGTCTGAACAGTAGCAGTTTGTGAATTAAATCCACTAGTACCGCCAACTTCTTGCTGCCACTGATATGTACCCCTTTGTCCTGATTTGGAGTAATAGAGATGATTAGCCTCATACTTGGCTATATAAACCTTATCGTGCATAACTCCATTGCGATAATGCATTGGAGAAGGAAGGAAACCCTCAATTGGGTTATCAGAGATAAGGAATTCATACTTAGAAGGCCTTAAATACCAGAACTTAGGAAATTCTACCATGATATTAGATTCTGCATCTGCAACTGCAGTTGCATAATCAGAATCTGTACTATATGCCATAACTTCCTGTTTACCAGAAGTAGAATTATACTTAGTGGCACAAATCTTCTCATTAAATGGAGAATACTTACAGAACTCATCTACACCAGTAGTAGTAAACGTAGATGGGGTAAACTGAAGATTCTTAGCAGAATAGAGTCTATCACCCTGCCATTGAGAACCATCTGTACCATTTCTGTAGAACTTAACACCAAATACTTTAGCAGATGAAGCATCTATTGCTTTATAAATGCTATCTGGGGTGTTAAGACTAACGTTACCAATACCAAAAGCCATTTATATATACCTCCTTGGGGAAAGTACTGAATTTAAGCAAAATATATAAGCTTGCTGATTAGTCTTGTATAGCGTTTTCTTTCTTAGTAGTGAGATTATGAAGACGACGAGTAAGAGCAGTGATAGCATTAGTAATATAATAGATAGCTTTCTGGAAAGCCGGTTTTATACCAGATTTGGAATCTCCGTTCTTATATTTATCACGATATTTCTTAGCCCAATCATGAAGCCTAGCAATTACTTTTGCTATAAAGTTCTTATCATTAGAAGATTTTGCTTTATTAATTTCGCTATTTATAGCAGAAGTATCAGGAGAAGAGGATTGTTGTTGATCTTGAGCATTTCTTTCTGCTCTTTTTCTGTCAAGTTCTCTTATATGGTTGCGTTCTCTACCAACATGACCTTTATGAGCAAATCTTAATCTTAATCCTTCAATTCTTTGTTGTTCTTTTTCGTTTTCATCCTTATGTTTATAAGAATCTTCCCATTCATCATCAGTTATTTTTCCTTTATCGTGCAATTTATTATAATAAGAACGGCGAACTGCTCTAGTGATATATTCATTACTTGCTCTATCATCATTATAAGCACTATTCTGATAGTATCGTCCCAACTTTTTATCTACCCACCCAATAGTAACTTCTTGAATAGGGATTTTAAATTCTTCGCACAGTTCATATCCAATAGATTTCCACAATTTATCATGAACGGGATAAATGGCATATACAAAATTTCCATTTTTTGCTAGTTGATTAGATATACTAGCAGCAGATTCGCCTAGTATAACACTTTCTTCTTTAATAGAAAAAGCTATATTATCTGGAGAAATTCCATTGCTTTTGCAAATTCTAGATATGACATAACCAGGATCTTCGCAGTTATCCTCACAAAAAGAATCTATATCTTCTATAGAAACTATATATTTGCCAAGTCTTGTATTTTCCGTAATTGGAATGATAGCTTCGCTAATAGGTTGTTCATCTATATAAGGAATACTGTCTAAAAGCGAAGGCTTTATATTTTCTTCTTTAATTATCATTATAATATCCCCCCCCATCATATAGAGATGGAGGATTTAATCCATTTTATATTTCGTGGTTAAGTTGTGCAATCTTTTGGTAAGAAATTCACAGGAATAGTAATTTCACTTATAGGTTGCTCTTCAATATAAAGAATTTTATCCAAAATAGAAGTTTTTAGAGTTTCTTCTTTGATTAACATATTCAGCTCCTCTTTCATCATTCATCATATAAAGATGATGAGGAAAACTTTATTTATACACAGCAGGCTGTCTATACCATTTTTCTGTGTATTCCGGTTTTCCAGTATTTGGATTGTTTCTAATAGTTACATATCCAATGCCATTATCGACATCAGTTATTTTTCCTTTACGTTTGTGTGTTCCTATGGCTTTCATAGCAAGATTAGTAAGAGTACGTATAACTGCACCAACCTTAGCTTTTAATTTGGCAAATATTCCAACTTCTTTGCCATCTTTTGATACTTTTGCCCTTTCAAGTTTATTAGCAAACCGTTTCAATTTAAGCAAAACTTTATCTATCCAATATTTGGTTGACATTCTGGCTCTTTGAGTTATTCTGTCCATTTGCCCGATGAAATAGTCAGCTCTGTCTTGATCAATGATTTTATTTTTTACATCAAAATCCAATTCATTTTTAAATTCCTGTTTACGCCTATTTTCTTCTGGTTCGTAATCTTCCATACTTATTTCTTGAATAGCATAGCATAATTGATTATATAGAGAATCATCATAGCACTCGCACAAAGATCCTATAATCATTGTTTAACCCCCCTCCCCCCATCATTAGATAGGGGACGAATTTTTAATCCATTTTATATTTTGTTGTTAGATTATGAAGTCGTTTAGATAGAGCCGCTATAGCCTGAGTAATATAACCTATAACTCTCTTTATAGCAGTTTTAGGTCCAGTAACTTTTAACTGTTTATATTTATCAGAATATATTTTTGCCCAATCATGAAGCTTGGCGATTATTCTAGCAACAAAATTCTTATCATTGGATTTCATAGCAACTTTCTGCATATTATCCAACTTGTCTTTATCTTTCTTATTCAATTCTTCAAGACGTTGTTTTTCTTTTTGAGCAGTCTTTATACCAGCAGTTCTTCTGTCAACAGCATCTTGTCTATTAAGCCTATCTAATTCTTTTAATCCTTGCTCTTTTTCTATATTAGCATTAGCATCTGCGGTAATGCTATTTTCATATCTTTCAGCTTCTGCTTTTTCAAACTCTTTATCTAATTGAGCTTGCTTGGTATTATCTCCATTATATTCAGCCCAAGCTTTATCTTCCATAGCTTGTCTACGTTCTCTGCCAACATGACCTTTATGGAAACCACGCATAGATCTGCCTACTTTTTTATCAGATAATATATCTTCGTCGCTTTTATAAGGACTATATTTTCCTTTTTCTACTTCATAATGGGCTCTTGTAGGAAGAAATCCAAGTCCATGCTTTATAACAAAACCTGTGTTTTCTGGTCCATCATAACCATTTATATATTTATTTTTTTCATCTCTATCACGACCTTTTCCAGTGCGAATACGTTCTATTTTTTCTTTTCTATTTTTACCTTTATAAAGTAAACCTGTATAAAAATCTACATCATCTTTAGTTGCTCTACTAAATTCATATGATGGGTTTGCATCTGTTAAATCTGGAGCATGACCTAAATGTTTCTGTACCCAATATCTAGACACTTCGTCTAAAGGAATTCCAAATTTCTCTTGAATTCCTTCTCCAATGTATTGCCACAGCATGTCATGTGTAGTAGGAGCAGCTAGTACATCAGCCCCTTCATTCATTAAAGAAACTGATATATTTGCTGCATCTTCTCCCAATATTACACTTTCTTCTTTAATAGAGAAAGCAATATTATCCACGTCTATCCCATTAGATTCGCAAATCCTTGATATAACATAACCAGGATCGTTATTTGTATCTTCACAAAATTCGGAGATATCTTCTATAGAAACAACATATTTGCCTAATCTACTATTCTCTGTAACAGGAATAGTAGCTTCTGTAATTGGCTGTTCTATATATTGGATATTGTCTAATGGAGAAGAGATAATTTCAGACTCTTTTATAAGCATTTTATATTCCTCCACCCCCCCCCCCATCCATATGGATGGGGAGTATTTTTAATTATTTTGTGGTTTTTGAGCATCTATTAAATCTTGTAAAGCTTGTTTTTACTTAGAAACTTCGTCTTTTCCCATTTGTTGTAATTGTT
>Ga0256404_1007644_pt1 | contig 16881 bp, 18 predicted proteins | sample RumenRJG_01DNA_FD_185990 | JGI IMG/M metagenome (GOLD analysis project Ga0256404, IMG submission 185990) | Bovine rumen microbial communities from Lethbridge, Alberta, Canada - RJG_01 | ecosystem: Host-associated > Mammals > Digestive system > Stomach > Rumen | place: Canada: Alberta | collected...
ATTCTGATTACTCTTTGATTTTTCTTTAACTTAAATTCAATATGTCTATCTCTAATCATTGCAACTTTAGATTTATTATCATAGTTTTCATCTATCTTGTCATCGTGGAATTGGTATTCTCCCAAGTCCATATAATTTATATCCAATTCTTTTTTCAATGTGCTTAAATAATCTTGTAATTGCTCATTGTTCATATTTACACTAATTTTAGTATCTTCAAGTTTTCCATCTCTTTCTAGCATAGTAGGAAAATCCACAACACCTTTTTCATATAATTTGTCTATCTGCTCTACAAAACTACTCCTAAAATTAATTTTATCTATGTCAAAATTACCTTCTTCATCTTTCTTTAATGTTGCTGTTTCAATAAATTTAGATATAAAAGATTGTTTTTCTTCTTTACTTTTCATAGTCCATAGTTTTAGTAAAACATCTTTATACATCTGATGTTCAGTCAATTTTTCTCTTTCTATATCTCTTTCAGCAAGTAAGTGCTGTGGGTTATAAGTTTCTTTGTCAAAGTTTAAAGAGTCAATTCTCTTGTTCTCTAATTCTGCTAGTTTCTTTTCAATATACTCATAATCTTTTGCAAAATCTTCTTCGTGTAATATTCCATTGACATAGACTTTCATAAGTCTTTCCTTTTGTTCTTTTAATTTTTTGATTTCTTTTTCAATTTCTTTAGTTTCATTATTCTTCTTTTCAGCAAGTAAAGGGTAAAAGTATTTGTTTACATTAAAATCATACTCTACTAAATCTAAAATATAGTTAATTAAGCAGTCTTCAATTTCATCTTCGTTATAATACAAGTTGCAGTTATCACAGAAGTAATACATATATTTAGATTTTTTACCACCTGCACCTTTGCAAGTCATAATTTTACCGACAAGTAGGACATACAAGTTTTTGAAAGAATATATAAACTCTATTTCTGCAATAAGACCTTTGATTTTTTTCTTTCTGCTTTTGAACTTCTTCCCACATAGCTCTTGTTATAATAGGAGGAACAACATCTACAAATAACTCTGTTTCTTTATCTGTATCATATTTATATCTTTCATAATCGCCCATATATATTTTATTGTTTATAATTCTATCAATAGTAGAGTCGCACCATTTCTTATTATTAGGAGATAAAACTTTTTCTTCATTTAAGATATTCGCTATAGTTTGATAGCTTTTACCCTCTAAATACATCTCAAATATTCTTAAAACTAAATCTTTTGTTGTAACATCAACCTTTAATGATTTATCTTTGTCTCTATAATATCCTAATGGACATTGTCCTGGAATATGACCTGCTTTTATTGCACCATTTAAGCCAAACTTTGTTCTTTCTGATACGATTTCTATTTCAAGTTGAGAAAGAACCGTAAGCATTCTAACAAAAAAACGACCATTTGCAGTAGAAGTATTAACATCATCTCTATCACATATTAAATAGCAATGATATTGTTCTAATGTACTTATTAAAACCTCTAAATCTCTTACTGACCTTGTTACTCTATCAAGTTTATATGCAACTATATAATTTAATTTTCCTGCTTTCATATCTTCTAACATTTGTTGAAATGCTGGTCTATCTTTCATATTTTTAGCAGATATTCCTGCATCCTTATATACTTTAAATATCTCAAAATCTTTGTATTTGCATAGTTGCCTTAATTTTTCTTCTTGTTCTCCTAAACTAAATCCTTCGCGAGCTTGATCTTCGGTACTTACTCTAATATAAATACCTGCAATTTTCTTTTCATCTTTCTCCATTTAAAACCTCCCATAAAACAAACAAAGTGCTAGAAAGCCACTGCTAACTAACACTTAAAAACTCTAATATTTACTTGTCATATTACTTGCTGAAAATAAAGAAAACTTCTAGTATTAGTTACCACTGATAAAATCTCTTAATTTTGAGAGTGGATATTTATTTGCTAAATTACCTATGTAAAAATATTCGTGTTCATTAAAGAATAAATATATCTTATCTTTAATAACAACAGTATGAGGTTCTACATAAGCAAGATTAGTTTTTTCTACCATTCTCAAATTACCATTCTTTATCTTTGGTTCACAATTACTAAAAGTGCAAGCCCATTCAATCTTAGAATGTAATTCTTTACTTATTGCTATTTCTTTTTTTACTGTAGATATCATATCACAAAATCCTCCTTTTTCAATATTTTGAGGCTATTTTTTACTTTTATTACCAATTTTAATAATTAAAAGCAAAAAAATAAGCCGATTAAATCGACTTATATATTGTGAAATGATATTCACTTTTGTTTTCTTTAAACTTACTTGTATCAATAATTACAAGTGGTTCGACGAAAACGCATTATGGTGCTGATGGTGGGACTCGAACCCACATGGTTTCCCGCTGGATTTTGAGTCCAGTGCGTCTGCCAGTTCCGCCACATCAGCAATTCTCTGTAGTAGTGCTTACCCTGAATAAGTTATCCGTAACTCAAGCTACGCTTTCGAACGGCTAACTCAACATCAGCAATTCTCTGTAGTAGCTGCTACACATACTCGGTTTGTAACTACTCATATATAATAACAGAAAAAAGCTAAAATGGCAATAAAAATTATAAAAAAATTTAAAAATTACGTTATGTGTTTATGAGATAAAAAAATGTAATTTTTTCCAACATAAAAATGTAAGATAGTTCTTTTTGGACAATTACATAATTATGCCAAAAAGATTAAGTAAAAATACTTGTTAAAATTACGAAAAATGTATATAATAAAGGCAGAAATTTTAAATGAAGGAACAAAAAACATGGAACCATACGAATTAATAGAAATAAAACCAAAATTAAATAAAACAAAGGTGTTTTTTGCTATTTTAATAGTTCTTACAGTATTAACTTTGAGCATATACTCTGGAATAAAATCTGCAGAGTATGCAAAAGGAAAAGACATGCAAGAGGCAGAACGTATAAAAAATGAGCAAGAACAACAAATCCTTGCAGAAATTGCAAAAGAAGAGGAAGAAAAAAGGCTACAACAGGAAGCAGAAAAATTAAGAAATGCAAATCCTTTTACAGAAGACCAAATGCAAGCAATTGAAAATATTTATACTGCGCCAGAAGGAGAAAAAAGAGTATTTTTAACATTTGATGATGGACCAACTCAAAGTGTAACTCCATTTATTTTAGATTTATTAAAACAAGAAAATATAAAAGCAACTTTTTTTGTGCTAGGAAATAGGGCAAAGTCAAATCCTGAGCTAATACAAAGAGAATTCAATGAAGGACACTATATAGCAAATCATGGATATTCTCATGTTTATAGTCAAATATACACTAATACGCAAACCGTCCTTGATGAATATAATTATACAGAAAATTGTATACAAGAAGCTCTTGGAAATACTAATTATCATTCAAGAGTATTTAGATTTCCAGGAGGATCAAATGGGGGCTATTACAATACAATAAAACAGCAAGCCAAGAATGTTTTAAAAGATAACAATATAGCACATTTAGATTGGAACTGTTTATCAAAAGATGCAGAAGGTGCAAAAACAAAAGAACAATTATTGCAAAATGTTATAGCTACAGCAGGAGAAAAAAAGAGTTTAGTAATACTTATGCATGATGCATCAGATAAAATACTTACTTATGAAACATTACCTGATGTAATTAATTATTTAAGACAAAATGGCTATACTTTTATGAATTTATATGATATATTATAGAAGAATTTAGAGGTTAGAAGATATGTTGTATGATGTAATTATTATAGGAAGTGGACCTGCTGGAATATCAGCAGCACTCTATGCAAGAAGAGCAAACTTAAAGGTTTTGATAGTCTCAAAAGGAATGAGTACTTTAAAAAAGGTAGAAAAAATAGAAAATTATTATGGACTTGAAAAACCAATAAATGGTGAAGAGCTAGAAAAAAGAGGAATACAGCAAGCAAAAGATTTAGGCGTAGAAATTATTAATGATGAAGTAATTAATATTAGCTTTGATTCTAATTATACAGTAGAAACAGTAAATAGTAGTTTTGAATGCCAAAAAGTGATAATTGCAACAGGGAGTTCTAGAAAAAGTCCTAATATAAAAGGTGTAAAAGAGTTTGAAGGAAAGGGAATAAGTTATTGTGCAATATGTGATGGCTACTTTTTTAGAAACAAAAATGTTGCAGTTCTTGGAAGCAAGGAATATGCACTTCATGAGGCGGAAGAACTTAAAAATGTTACAGATAATGTAAAAATACTAACAAATGGTGAACAACTTGTGGAAAACAGAAGTAGTGTTACAGACATAAACAACAAACAAATTAAGGAATTTAGAGGAAATACAAAACTTGAAGAAGTTGAATTTTCAGACAATTCTACGGAAAAAATAGATGGCTTATTTATAGCAATAGGAACAGCATCTGCAAGTGATTTAGCAAAAAAATTAGGTGTATTATTAGATGAAAAAAATAATATAATGGTAGATAAGGATATGCAAACAAATATAAATGGAGTATTTGCATGTGGTGATTGCACAGGAGGAACTCTGCAGATTTCAAAAGCTGTTTATGAAGGAATGATTGCAGCATTATGTGCTATTAAACAAATTAAAGATGAGGTTAAAAAATAATTAAAAAATTTCGTTTTTATAATAAATTTGAAAATTAGGTTTAGTAAAAGAAATACTAAAAAATAAAAAAGGAGGATATATTATGGAATTAAAACATTTTACACAAAATGACTTTGAAGGAGAAGTTTTAAATTATGAAGGAAAGGTTTTAGTAGACTTTTGGGCAACATGGTGTGGCCCTTGTAAAATGATGGGGCCTGTGGTTGAAAAAATTGCAGAAGAGGCAACAGGAAATGTAAAAGTAGGGAAAGTCGATGTTGATGAAAATCCAGATTTGGCAGTTAAATATGGAATTATGAGTATACCTACATTTATACTATTTGAAAATGGAAATCCAACAAAAACACTTGTTGGAATGCAAGATAAAACTACTTTAGACAGTCTTTTAAAATAATTATTTATAATATTACAATTCAGACAATATTAATAGAAATTTAGCACCGAGTAGCTTTTATAAACTACTCGGTGTAGGAAATAATATACTATAATATTTAAACAAAAAAATTAAAAAAATTTTAAAATTGCTATTGACAAATATGATAAAAGTTTGTATAATAATAATCGTTCCAAGAAAATAGATGCAGGTGTAGTTCAATGGTAGAATTCCAGCCTTCCAAGCTGGCTATGCGGGTTCGATTCCCGCTACCTGCTCCAAACAAACAAGTATCATTTAGTTAAAAGCTAAAATGGTACTTTTTTTATACCCAAATATATTAGGAGGAAAAAGCATGGAAAAAGTTAAAGTTTATTTTACTAGAGAGATAACACCAGAGAGTTTGCTTAAAATATTTAAAAAAGTAGGCTATGAATTAAAAGGAAATGTTGGAGTAAAAATATCAACAGGAGAGCCAGGAGGGCATAACTATTTAAAACCAGAATTAATAAAAGATTTAGTTGAGTATTTAAATGGAACAATAGTCGAAAACTGCACAGCTTATGGAGGTAAAAGACAAAAATTAGAAGACCATTTAAAATGTGTAGAAGATCATGGATTTACTAAAATTGCCAAAGTAGATATATTAGATGCAGAAGGAGAAATTTCAATTCCAACAAGAAAAGAAAGTAAGCATTTAAAAGAAGATATTGTTGGTTCACATCTAGCAAATTACGATTCACTATTAATGCTATCACATTTTAAAGGACATGCTATGGGTGGATTTGGAGGAGCACTTAAAAATATGTCAATTGGTGTTGCATCAACAAAAGGAAAACTATATATACACTCAGCAGGATCTGAAAATTTAGATCAAAACTATGTATGGTCACATTTACCAGAGCAGGATGCATTTTTAGAATCTATGGCAGAGGCAGATTGTGCAGTTGCTGACTATTATGCAAAGAAAAATGGAATTGTATATATTAATGTAATAAATAATTTATCAATTGATTGTGATTGTGATTCAAATCCAGAAACACCTTGTATGAAAGATATTGGAATAACAGCATCATTAGATCCAGTTGCAATAGACAGAGCATCTTTAGATTTAATTTATAAGTCACAAGATCCAGGAAGAGAGCATTTCTTAGAAAGGGTAGAAACAAGACATGGTGCACATACAATAGAACATGCTGTTGCTTTAGGGCTTGGAACAACATTTTATGAGTTTATTGATATTGACAAATAGAAAAAATAAAGAATGAGAATGTTTATTTATAAATATAAATAAAATAGAAATTTAAATTGAAAGAAAGAGAACAAATGAATCAAAAAAAACAATTATTAAAAAATACCGTAATAATAGCACTTGGAAAACTCCGGCACACAAATAGTATCATTTTTACTATTACCATTATATACTGCAAAATTATCAACTACTGAATATGGAATATATGATTTTTTAGTAACTTTATCTGTATTTTTGCTTCCAATAATAACATTACTTATTGAGGAATCAATGTTTAGATTCCTAATAGATGCAGAAAAAGAGAAAGAGAAGAAGAAGGTAATTACAGCTACAATTATATATATGATATTTGGAACAATTGTATTTTCAGTTATTGCTGCAATAGTTACAATTGTAACAGGGTATAAGTATGGAGCATTATTTATAATATTTGTTATATCTAATATATTAGTTGCATTAAGTAATAGTTTGTCAAGAGGAATGGGAAAAATAAAACTTTATTCTGTTTCTAATTTTATATTAGGTGCTTTAACAATTATTTTAAATATTATATTTATAGCAGTATTAAAGATGCAGGCAAATGGATTGCTTTGGGCAAATACTATTGCAAATTCCATAACAGCATTATTTGTTTTAGCAAAACTTAAATTTTATCAATATATAAATAAAGAAGATTTTAATAGAAAAAAATTAAATGAAATGATAAGATATTCACTTCCTCTTGTACCAAACAATTTATCGTGGATAATAATATCTTTATCAGATAGACTTATGCTTACAGGAATAGTTGGAGCAGATGCAAATGGTTTGTATTCTGTAGCAAATAGATTTCCTAATATAATTTATACATTTTATGGATTTTTTTCTACAGCATGGAAAGAATCTGCAGCAAGAATTGTAAAAGAGGATAATAAAACAGAATATTATAATGCTATATATAAAGACATGAAGAGTTTTATAAAGGCAATAACAATTGGATTAATTGCTGTTATGCCTTTTGCATTTCCAATTCTTATAAACTCAAATTATAATGGAGCATATGCTTTTATACCAATACTTGCTATTGGAATTTACTACACAAATATGTCAAACTTTTATGGTGGAATTTTTACGGCATTTAAGAATACAAAAATAATGGGGAGTACCACTGTTGTTGGTGCTGTAATAAATATTGGAATAAATCTTATATTTATGAATATATATCCACAATATGGAATATTAATTGCAACTTTATCAACTCTAATATCTACTTTAATTGTATATGTATATAGAAGAGCAAAATTAAGATTATATATAAAATTAAATGAAAAATTTAACGTTATATACTGGATGCTATTAATTGTAACATTGATAGCATATTATATAAATAATAAAATTTTATGTGGTATTGTTTTTATTGTAGTTTTATTTTATTGCTATGCAACAAATAAAGAATTTTTACTTGGAATTATAAAACCAATTTTACAAAAATTTAAAAGAAGATAAAAAGAAAGAGGGGTTCAATTTTGAAATTCCCTCTTTTTTCATTCAATTTAAAAACTTAGAAAACTTTAAATACATTTTGATCTGCTAACATTTCAAATGCATAATACATTTGATTTAATGTAAGTCTAGATGCATCTATTTCAAAAACTAAAATAGATTCATAGTTTTTAGTATAGATTTTTGTGATTTCAAAATCATAATCTGCATCTTTTTTTAATTGGTTCCAATAACATATTGTGTAATAAACCTCCAAAACTTTACCATAGTTATCATCTGCAGTTAATGAAGCATCTGACCTGATACCATATTCATGATCTTCTGCCTTTTTTAAATATAAAATCATTTCCTTCCTGATAGCAGCTTCTAAATTAGGTAATTCGTAGCTGTGAATGTCTTTTAACAAGTCCTTAAAAATAAGGTGTTGCCGGTCGTTACTGTAAGCGTTGATTTCGTATCTCATGTTTTCTCCTTTCAAAATACGAATGAAATGTTAAATATAACAAACATGATTATAGCATATTTTCTTGATAAAAGCAAATAAAAGCCGGTATTACAGTTGTAAATACCGGCTTTACTTTCAATAATAAAGAGTAAGTTATATCACGAGAAATTAATAAATAAAGATTAGTCAATGTCACATTAATCGTAAGCATATGATTCTAAACTATCCTTAATTCTGTTAATTTCCATAGCAGTAAATTCCCTACGCGGTGGACACTTTTCATAATGAAGGCAATCTGCTACTACAAAGGAGTTGTGCATCGTATTAAAAGTTTCATATCCTTTGGTAATCCAAGGATAATTTTCAAGGAACTTATGCGTATCCCTTACTTTTTGACAACCACCAAATTCATCTTTAGAAGCAGACAGCTTATGACAGACATTACCTACTGAATTACATTTATGAGCACCAAGCAAATTAGAATTTACAAAATTGATGTTTTCCGGAATAGAAGTGTAATAATAGCATCCATTAATTTTAAGTATAAAAAATGGAGTTTCTAAATTCCTAATATGACTTAATGATTGTAAAGATACTTGAATTAAAGGAAAGCTAAAAGATTATATCCTTTCACTAACAAGTTTTTTAGATGCTATCATAACAGGGCGGCCAGTTCTAGGATGGAGCTGCTTCACAATTTCAAATGTAGAAATCTTTTTTTCAAATACTAGTTTTTCGACTCCGACTAAAAAAATCCTACCAGGTGATTTTACTTCTTCATAACTTGTTCTTGTTTTGATTTTAGATAATTTTACAGTCATAAAGAACCCTCCTTATCATTGTGTAGATAAAAAATATCTAGTTTTTCAAGGTACAAAATTTATAGCTACATTATAGCAACTTGAGTAAATGTTGTCAATTTTATTTTTTTGGAAATGGGGACGGTTCCGATTTCCACGAAAAATGGAAATCTGGAAATGGGGACGGTTCCGATTTCCACGAAAAATGCATATTAAAACCAGAATTCGACAAATTATTTTGAAATAGTGTGATAAAATAGAATTATTTATATTACATTATTTTTTATTCATTAATATTTTATGTCAGGAGTTGTAATTATGCCAAGAATAGCAAGAATGGATTCTAAAAGTAAATTTTATCACATAATGGTGCAAGGGATTAATAAAGAATACATATTTAATACAGATTTAAATATAAAAAAGTACAAAGAGCTTATATTAAAAAAATTAGATACAGAAAATATTGAAATATTAGCATATTGCATAATGAATAATCATGCCCATTTTTTAATTTATTGTGAAAAAAATAAACATCTATCTAAATTTATGCAAAAATTAAATACTAGTTACTCGAGATTTTATAATAAAGCAAATAATAGAGTGGGGTATGTTTTTAGAGATAGATATTTAAGTCAAAGCATTTTAAATGAAAAACAACTATATAATTGTGTAAAATATATACACAATAATCCAGTGAAGGCTGGAATTGTAAAAAATATGAGCGATTATAAATATTCAAGTTATTATGAGTTCTTTAATAAAAGAAGTATAATTACGAATAAAGGACTAAAATTACTGTTTGGTACAGAAAAAGATTATAAAGAAAAATTAATTCAAAATAATAAAGTGAGTTGTAGTACTAAATTTATAGATATAAAAGAGAAGAAGAAAGATATAGGTGAATTTGTTAATGAAGTAGAAAAGCTTTATCAAAAAAAAATAAATACAATTAAGGAAGATAAAAAAATCTTAGAAACTGTAATAAAAAAAGCGAGAGAAGAAACGAATATTACTATTGTAAAATTGGCAGAGATATTGGAAGTATCTAAAAGTTGTGTAGGAAATTATATAAAAAAATAAGTGGAAATCGGAACCGTCCCCATTTCCATATGCTGAAAAGCAAATAAAAAAGAAAAAATAGAAAAAAGGAATAGGAGTTAGAAAGATAAAATCTTGACTAGATAGTTTCTAGCCAAGAAAAATTAATTAGTTTTTAATGTAAAGTATCCAGGTGTTGATGTAGTATCTATTCTGGCATATGTTTTATTTGTATTAGAACTAGTATATGCTGTTCCATTACCGCCAACTAAAATAGAACATTTTACAAACATATTTGTACATGCAGATGAAACATTGTCAAGATTCCAATTTTCATAAACATATATGTTTTTTAATCTCGAACACCCCCTAAACATATAATCAATAGAAGCAACTCGAGATGTGTTCCACATATTCCCAAATGTTATTGTTGTAGGACCTCCGAAATTCATCCATAACATCATCCCTATACAATGATTCTGTATGCATCCAAAACATTTGTTCCATGTTGGTTACATTGCTTGTATCAAAAGAAGATAAGTCAATGTCATTTAGTTTTATGCAAGATGTGAACATAGCAAACATATTTGTGACATTTATAGTGTTAAATTTAGACAAATCTATAGATTCTAAATTTGTTGCACCACAAAACATCATTCCCATATTTGTAACATTTATCGTATTCCAATTAGTCCCAAAAATAATACTTTTAGGACCTGTATTGACTAAAATTTTTGGAACACCATGGTTGTTAAAACTTTGCATTTTAAACATGCCTTCCATACTTGTTACTTCATAAGTATCAAAGCTACTTAAATCTATTTGCTCTAATAAGTTACATCCTAAAAACATATAATTCATATTTTTAACATTTTTTGTATTGAAATTTGTTAAGTCTATGCTTGTTAATTTATTACACCAAGCAAACATATAACTCATATCTGTTACTAATCCAGTTTCTAAATTCTCCATATTCTCAAAAGATGTTAAATTACTTAAATTATTAAAATAATATGTGGTTGTATTAGGTACTATTTCATCATAAAACCTTACTTTTGTTACTAAAGTTTTATAATCACTTGCAGACCAATAATTGTTATTCGATTTATTCTCTACTACACCAAAGTCTTTTGTTAATGTTTTTGATGATTCTGTATAGTCTGTACTACTTAATATTAATGTTCCATCATCATATAATTTAGCATAAACATTTGTTTTATTTAATTCTTTTGGAATATATTTCTCTACAGTTCCATTTTTTGATATTGTGTATTCATTTTTAGAATCCTCGAATTTTACTTTTAATGTTTCATTTCCTGTAACTGTAGTTTTATTTTCTCCAACAGATAGATTTAATTCATCTCTTAAATTCTGTGCTGTTACATTCTCTCCTGTTTTTTTCATTTTTGCAGATATATATGCTAACTCAACTTGTTCTTTTTCTTGTCCTACTATTGTCTCATCTCTTGCTTGTCCTACCTTTGTTAGTAATCCGTTATCTCCACTTAACATTGATATACTTATTCCGAGCTAAAATAAGCAAAACAATAATTGTGACGACCAAAGAAATCAAAGTAATACCATTACTTGCTTTTAGAGATTTTTCTTTAAAATTTTTCATAAATAAAGAATTCCTTTCTTTAGTTAATTTGAATACTCCATATTTATTTTAGAAGATACTTCTTTTGTAACATATATTGTTATTAAATACTCTTTTTTTGATTATTTGGAATATTTAAATAAAACTCATAATAATTTTTCTTTTTCTATTATTACACAAGTTTTATAAAAATGCAATAGCTTTTTTGTTTAGTTATATCTTAATAAGTTTTAGTGGTGCTAAATTATTTAGTTTTTAACTTTATAATTTATATATAAATAATTTTTATATTATTAATTTAATATAAAAAGGAGGTTGTTATTATGACTTCTATGGAATTGGTTGGTCTTAATACAAAATGGTATAGATATAAAAATAATTTAACACAAGAGGATTATGCTAATAAAACGAAATTTAAAATGGCTTATATTAGTGTTATAGAAACAGAAAATGCAAATTTAACTTGTAAAAATATTGATTTTATTGCAAAATCATTTAATATAAAACCTGAATTATTATTTCGCGAGGATACAACAAAATTAGCTAAAAAATTACCAGTTAGAGTTGATATGTATAGAAAAAATCAATCAAAATAGTTGATTGATTTTTTCTATTGTCATAAGTTTTAATTAATACTATTATACAAAAAAATAGCAAATTGATTTTGCTCTTGATTATTCATCTCCATTATTTTAGCCATAACAAATAGGATTATGGGATATCTTCTCGTATTTACATAGCTTACTAAATATTCATTATCAATTTCATTATCATTATAATCAAATATTACATTTTTATATAATTCATCACTAACAATTTTATAATTTTGATTATTATTCTTAACCTCATTTACTAAAAATGATAAAAACTAAAAAAATCAAACTTTGTAAAAAAGTTTGATTTTTTTATTTCTGGAGCGGGATGCGAGAATCGAACTCGCGCGACAAGGTCGGAAGCATTGCATTCTACCACTAAATTAATCCCGCAAATATCTAACTATAAGTATTATACAACATTTATTAACTTCAATCAAGAGAAGGCACATATTTTATTAAATTTGTTAATATTTGACAAGTTAACATAAATTTGATATAATATTGCACGGTTGATATGTATGTTTTATGAAAAATAAAGCATATTAAATATATCGGAGGTTAAGGATGTTGAAAAATAAAAGTTTAAAATTTATATTATTGGAACTATTTGTAATAATGATAATAATGTCTGTTGGATATGGAAAGTTTTCAGATGCCACAATTACTGGAGAAACAGTAAATTTAAAATCACAATTTAATATTAAATTTGAAAATGCAAAAGTATTAGAAGTAAAAGGTGCAAATATAGAAAAAACAAATGTTATAACATCAAAAAATGCTGATACTTTAACATTAAATGTTTCTGATTTATCATATCCAGGTGCATATGCAAAATTTTCTGTTGAAATATTAAATTGCAGTTCTATACCTGCAAAACTTGAATCTATTAAAATAGAGGGAATAGAAGAAAATAGTTTTATAAAAATTAAAGGTTTAGAAAAAGTAGATCATACTATTTTAAATCAAGGAGAAAAATATAATTTAGAATTTTGTGTGGAATGGGATAGAAATTGCACAGTATGTATCGAAGAAGCAATAAATTTTATGTTAAAATTAAATTACGTTCAAGCAATATAAAATAGTAAATAATAAAATAGCTTTTGGTTAAACTAAAATAAAGGAGAAAATTATGTTTAAACCAAAAGCTATTTATTATGAAAAAGAAATAGAAAATTATGAGCTTGGAAAAGAACTTCTAAAAAAATATGAAGATGTTCCGAAGGTGATAATAGATAATCACAATAATATTGAAGAAATGAGAAAGAAACAAAATAGTGAGTTTTTAGATATGAAAAGAAACTTAATTATAGGAACAAGAAAAACACATAAATTTGTTCCAAATCATAAAACATCAGATTTTCTTGTACCATATACATCATCTGGATGTATAGCATCTTGCATGTATTGTTATTTAGTGTGTAATTATAATAAATGTGCATATTTACGATTGTTTGTAAATAGAGAAGAAATGCTAGATAAGATTATAAAAGTTGCAAATAAGTCAGATGAAGATTTAACTTTTGAAATAGGAAGTAATAGTGATTTAATATTGGAAAATACAATAACAGGCAACTTGCCATGGACTATAGATAATTTTAAGGATTCTAAAAAAGGTTATTTAACATTTCCTACAAAATTTGAAATGGTTGATGATATTTTAAACATTAATCATAATGGCAAAGTTATTATTAGAATGAGTGTAAATCCAGAAGAAATAATTAACAACGTTGAATTTGGAACATCTAGGCTAAAAGGAAGAATAGAAGCAATAAATAAATTAAAAGAAGCGGGATATAAAATAGGAATATTAATAGCTCCTGTAATTATGGTAGAAAATTGGAAGGAACTTTATTTAGAATTAATAAAAACTTTAGCTGAAAATCTATCTGAAAAAGTAAAAAAGGAAGTTTTTTTTGAAATAATATTTATGACATATAGCTATGTACACACAAAAATAAATGAAGAAGCATTTCCTAATGCAATAAATATTTATGATAGAGAACTAATGACAGGCAGAGGAAAAGGTAAATATATGTATAAAAATGAATTAAGAAGAGAGGGTGAGCAGTTTTTTATGGAAAATATAAACAAATATTTTCCTGATAATGAGATAAAATATATTGTATAAATTACCTAAAATTGTGAAATTTACCCGAAATTTGACATAATTCCCATTTTGTGCTATAATGGTAATCGTGGTGTAAAAAACACCAGGAAGGATGTAGAAAAAAATGAAAACTGATAGCCAAAGTGGGCTGTGTATAAAACAGATTATAGCGGCAGTTATTACAATAGTATTAATTGGATTTTGTGTGGAGATTATTACTAATAAAAATGGTGAAATCCAATTATCAAATACTAATAGTAAACAGGAGGAAGTAATACAAAATAGTACTAACGAAGAAGTGCAAGTATTTAAAATTGCAGAAAGAGAAATAAAAACAATTTCTAGATCGGCATTAGAAAGAAGTACAAATAGTATAGAGTTAGTAAAAAAACAAGAAGAGCAGAAACAACAAGAGGTGGTACAAGATACACCTAAATATATTTCAATAGAAGAAATAACAATATCAAAAGATATGGATTTAACTCAAAGGTGTGGAATATCGAAAGAAGATTTTATAACATTAATGACAAACTTAAGAGTAGATACATCAGGATTTTTTGAAAAAAATGCAGAAATAATTTATGATTTATGTGAAAAATATGAAATAAATGAAATTTTCTTTTGCGGATTAATGGCAGCAGAATCTGGATGGAACATTGCATCAAACCATAGAACATCTAATAACTATATAAGCATGATGTCTGGGGGAAGACTAATTCGTTATTCTAGCATGGAAGAAGGACTAGAAGCAGCTGCAAAATTATTACACAACAAATATTTAACTGAAGGTGGATCATGCTACTGTGGAAAAACATTATCTGCAGTAAAAACAAGATTCTGCCCAAACTCAACAACATGGGTTAATTTAGTATATACTTGTATGAAACAAATAGTAAAATAAAAAAGGGGGATTTAGATTATTATTATCTAAATTCCTATTTTTTTGGCTAAAATTGTAGAAAAATATTAAAAGTATTGATATAATAAGGAGGTATTAACTTGAACTTATTTAAAGAAGTAGAAAAGGAATTTGAAAAAGTGAATGTAAATGCATTTATAAAAGAAATTATAGAAAGGCTTAAGCAAATGGAAGAAGAACTGGTAATAGATAGGTACGAAGGAGATATTGCAATATGTGAAAATAGAAAAACAGGAAATATTAAAGAAATTCCGAAGGGAAACATCGAAGAGGGATTAAAAGAAGGCAGTGTTATAAAATTGCAAAATGGTATATATGTACAAGATAAGGAAAAACAACAAGAAATAGAGCAAAAGATAAAAGAAAAAATGGATAATTTATGGGAGGATTAAACTTCATATTTTAATAAAGAATGTGTTATAATACATATTCTTAATTAAGAAATGAAGGTAGGAGGAATAACAAATGTCAAAAAAAAGAAGAACAAATGCAAAAACAAATAAAAAACAATTAACACTTGAGTTTTTAATAACTTTTTTTATAGCAATTATGATAATTGTATTTAGAGCACAGTATGATGAAGCAAATCAAAATTTTATTGAAAATTCATTTGCTAATACTAATAAAATAACAGCAGAAGAAAGTGAAAATATTGTATTAAATGAAAATAGCAGTATATTGCAAATTCATTTTTTTGATGTTGGACAAGCAGATAGTATTTTGCTAATAAGTAATGAACATGCAATGTTAATAGACGCAGGAAATAACCAAGATGGAACAACAGTTGTAAATAATATTAAAAATTTAGGTATAACAAAATTAGATTATGTTGTAGGAACACATCCACATGCAGACCATATTGGAGGATTAGATAATGTTATATCAAATTTTGATATAGGAACAATATATATGCCAAAAATTCAAACAAACACAAAAACATTTGAAGATGTGTTAGATGCAGCTCAAAAAAAGAATTTAAAAATTAAAGCTCCAAAACAGGGCGATAAATTTACATTAGGAGATGCAGAATGTGAGATAATGCTTGCAGGAATCGGAAGCAAAGAAGAAGAGGAAAATTTGAATTTATCTTCAATAGCTATAAGAGCTACATATAAAGAACAAAGTTATTTGTTTATGGCAGATGCTGAAAGCCAAAACGAGGCTAGCAGAACATGGCCACAAACTAATGTCTTAAAGGTAGGACATCATGGTTCAAATACAAGCTCGTCAGAAGAATTTTTAAAACAGGTAAATCCACAAATTGCAATAATACAAGTGGGAAAAGATAACGATTATCATCATCCACATAAAGTAACTTTAAATAAACTAAACAAATTAAGTACACTAATATATAGAACAGATGAAAAAGGCAATATATTACTTGAAAGTGATGGAATAAATAACAAGATTTCGTTTTATTAAATCCAATTAAATTTAGGTTACATTGGGGACGTTTAATTTTGTAACCTATGTCAATTTTGGAAAGGTTACAATTGTAGCAGATGTTACAAAAGCAAGCGAGGTTACAAAATTAAACGTCCCCAATGGGAACAAGGAGGGAAAATGCAAAAATTTGTACACTTACACATACATAGTGAGTTTAGCCTTTTAGATGGTGCAAATAGAATAAAAGATATACCGGTTATTGCAAAAGAACTTGGAATGGATGCAATAGCT
>Ga0256404_1007645_pt1 | contig 16877 bp, 17 predicted proteins | sample RumenRJG_01DNA_FD_185990 | JGI IMG/M metagenome (GOLD analysis project Ga0256404, IMG submission 185990) | Bovine rumen microbial communities from Lethbridge, Alberta, Canada - RJG_01 | ecosystem: Host-associated > Mammals > Digestive system > Stomach > Rumen | place: Canada: Alberta | collected...
GGACCGGATTGTCAATGAGGGGCACCTCACCACCCTAATGGTCACCCACAACATGCGCGATGCCATCGCCCACGGCAACCGTCTGATCATGATGAGCAACGGCCAGATCATCTACGACGTGCAGGGGGAGGAGAAGAAAAAGCTCCATGTGGAAGACCTGCTGCACAAGTTTGAGGAGGCAGGCGGAGAGGTCAGCGACCGCATGGCACTCTCCTGAACCTTCACAGAAATCAGGAAAACTCCCGGGAGAAATCCCGGGAGCTTTTTTGCGCGCTGTGCGGAGAACATCCGGACGAATGCGGCGGGACGAAACAGATGGGGCAGGGAAGCGAACACAGAACACTTGACAAATGAAATAAATTGCGTACAATTTAATCATCAGAATACAAACAGATGACGCAGTGACTCCGTTCCAAACAGAGCACACAACGAAAGGATAGAACACATGACAGAGAAGGATATCATCATCATCGGAGCTGGCACGGCGGGACTCTCTGCTGCCATCTATGCACAGCGGGCGGGCAAGACGACGCTCGTTCTGGAGCGGGAGGCCTATGGCGGCCAGATCATCAACACGCCGGATGTGGAGAACTACCCCGGCATCGCCCACATCTCGGGCTTTGACTTTGCAACCGGCCTCTACGAGCAGGCGCAGAACCTGGGCGCAGAGGTGGAGTTTGCCGATGTTGCCGGCGTGGAGGATCAGGGCGGGAAGAAGATCGTGCACACGACAGGCGGCGACTTTGCCTGCAGGGCGCTGATCCTTGCCACCGGCGTTCAGAGAAGAAAGCTTGGCCTTCCGAAGGAGCAGGCCTTCACCGGAAAGGGTGTCTCCTACTGCGCAACCTGCGACGGGGCGTTCTTTAAGGGGAAGGACGTTGCGGTCAACGGCGGCGGCAATACCGCCCTCGAGGATGCCCAGTACCTCTCCCGGATCGCGGGAAAGGTCTACCTGATCCACAGGAGAGACGCCTTCCGCGCCGATCCTGCGGAGGTGAAGAAGATCGAGGGAAAGGAAAACGTGATCCCCGTCCTGAACTGCACCGTGACGGACCTTGTCGGGGACGGGAAGCTCTCCGGCGTCGAGGTCATGAACAAGGTGACGGGGGAGAAGAAGGTCCTTCCGGTCTCCGCCCTGTTCGTTGCCATCGGCCAGGCACCGTCCAACGCGGCCTTTGCAGGTCTTGTCGATCTGGATGAGGCGGGCTACATCCGCGCAGGAGAGGACTGCAAAACCTCCCGCCCCGGCGTCTTTGCCGCGGGGGACTGCAGGACCAAGAGCGTGCGGCAGCTGACGACGGCAGCCGCAGACGGTGCCGTGGCGGCACTCGCCGCAGCCGCCTATCTCGGCTGAGAGAACCGGTTGAGGTGTTGGCCGCAGAGCGGCTGGAAAGGATGCGGTATGGGTAAAGTCAGGGTCTTTGCAAACAGGGGAGCATCGGCATATGAGCCGGAGAACACGACCGCGGCAATCCGGAAGGCAATTGCCCTGCGGGCAGACGGCATCGTCCTCAACGTCCACCTGTCGAAGGACGGCATTCCGGTCGTCATCTATGACGCCAGCCTGGACAGGGTGCCGAACGGAAAGGGCTGTGTTGCGGACTGCACGCTCCAGGAGCTGAAGCGCCTGAACGTCGGCAGAAAGGACACGTTTGACTTCATGCAGATCCCGACGCTGGAGGACGCGTATCGGATCCTCGCCCCCTCGAAGCTTGCGATCAACATCGAGCTGATGACGAGAGTCTATCCCTATCCCGGGATTGAGGAGAAGGTCCTTGAGCTCGAGCAGAGCTATGGCCTCGAGGGACGGGTGGTCTATTCCTCCTTCAATCACGAGAGCCTGATCAACATCAGGAGCTTAAAGCCGGACGCAAAGACGGGACTTCTCTTTTCCGACGGCTGGTATCACATCTTTGACTACGCGAGGAACACGATCGGCACGAACGAGCTGCACATCCCGCTGGACCTTGTCCGGAGAGAGGGCTTTGTCGATGCGGCCCATGAAGAGGGCTTTGCCGTCGCGGTGCAGGATGTGGAGGAATCCTCCGAGATCCGGGAGTGCCTGGCCCGCGGGGTGGACATCCTCATCACCGGAAGGCCGGACCTCTGCCGCGTCATCATCGCGGACATGATCTGAGAGGGGGCGGAAGCGATGTCACCTGTCGGTGCGCGGGTGCTCTGCCTTGCGGTGGGGTATGCGCTGGGAAACATCATGACGGCGGAGGTGGTGACAAGAAGGCTCACAGGGAAGCCCTGCAGCGAGCTCGGCACCACCGGAAATCCCGGCATGGCAAATGTGATGGCAAACCTGGGCTTTCGCCCGGGAATTCTGGTTCTTGCAGGGGATCTGGGAAAGTGCGGCCTTGCCTGCCTCCTCTCCTTCCTTCTTGCAGGCCCTGCCATCGGGCACATCAGTGTCCTCTACGGCGGCATCGGGGCGACGCTTGGGCATGACTATCCCATCTGGCTAAGGCCCGGCCGCGGCGGCAAGGGCGTTGCGACGAGCTGCTTTGCGATCTTTCTCTTCTCGCCCCTCTGGGGCCTTGTCTCCAACGTCATCGGCATGCTCGTCACCTTTGCGACAAAGTACCTCTGCATCGGCGGCGCGGTGCTGCCGGCGAGCTTTGTGCCGTTTGCATTTGTCTTCTACGGGAAAGAGGCGGGAATTCTGTCGGCACTTCTGGCACTTTTGTGCTTTACCAAGCATTGGCCGGCGATCCGGACAATCCCCGCCGGAACCTGTGAGCGGACGGATGTGTGGGGCGCCATCAGGAGTCACCTCCGCACCGGAAGGAAAGAAGAGAAATGACACAGATGAGAAGGACGCCCGAACTGACGACCCTCTGCTACCTGGAGGACGGGGACCGGTATCTGATGCTGCACCGGGTGAAGAAGAAAAATGACGTGAACCACGACCGGTGGATCGGCGTCGGCGGCCACATCGAATTTGGGGAGAGCCCGGAGGAGTGCATCCTGCGGGAGACGAAGGAGGAGACGGGACTGTCCCTGACCTCCTTTCGCCTTCGCGGCGCTGTGACCTTTGTCTCCGACCGGGGAGACTTTGAGTACATGTTTCTGTTCACAGCGGATGGCTTTACGGGGACCCCGCACGCCTGCAGCGAGGGGGAGCTCGAGTGGCTTCCGAAGGAGAAGGTCTTTTCCCTGAACCTCTGGGAGGGAGACCGGATCTTTTTCCGGCTTCTTGCGGAGAATGCGCCGTTTTTCAGCTTAAAGCTCCACTACGATGAGAAGGATACCCTCCGGGAGGCGGTGCTGGACGGAAAATCATTGGAACTCTTTGACATCCTGAATGAGGACGGGACAAAGAGCGGCATCGTCCGGGAGCGGGGTGTCGCCCACAGGGACGGAAGCCTCCACCAGACGGTCCATCTCTGGATTGCAAGAAAGAAGGCGGACGGAACCTTTGATCTTCTCCTGCAGAAGCGCTCGGAGAACAAGGACTGCTATCCCGGCTGCTGGGACATCTCGTCCGCAGGCCATGTGCCGGCGGGGGAGACAAGGGAGCGGGCGGTCCTCCGGGAACTCTCGGAGGAGCTCGGGGTCGTGCCAGAGGATCCCTCTGAAATCCGGGATGCCGGGCCCTTCCGCATCGCCTTTGATGACGTGTTCCACGGACAGCCATTCTGCGACCGGGAGATCGCAGAGCTCTGCGTCTGGATTCACGACCTGGACCCGGAGGGGCTCCCGATTCAGCGGGAGGAACTCACAGAGGTCCGCTGGTTTCCCTTCTCCCGGTGCCTTCAGATGGCAAAGGACAGGAGCCTTCTTCCCAACTGCCTTGTCTATGACGAGCTGCTGCGGGTGGAGGAAGCGCTTGCGGAGAGCTCCCAGGCGGCGAGCACCCGGCAGCCCGAGTCCGGGCGGTAGAGCCGGGGGGTTCTGTGCCACCCTGTGATCACAAGAAGATATTTTATCCCAAAGATCCGGACAGTTCCAACGGCGAGGATCCAGTGCCAGGAGAGAGGCCCTGCGGCGACAAGAAGCGCCGCGGGGTCTTTCTGCTTTTCCAGACACCTGCAGAGGACAGTCATCTTGCTGCAGGGAGTGTCCCTTAGGCGCAGGGGGAGCCTGCTGGCGGAAGAGGAAATCTCCAGGGAGGCGAAGACCTTCGGTGCGCGCTTTGTGATCGAGAAGATCGGCCCGTTTGGCACAAAGCGGTGGATCTTCTCAAAGAGCGCTGCCCGGGGAAGATCCGGGAAGAGGCTGCCTTTGGATTCCAGGTACAGGCAGTAGTTGGTGAGCATGGTGGCACAGCAGTGGTTCTTTGCGGCATGTGCAAAGTCTGCCGTCACCGCGGCAGGCACCTCCGGAAAGAGGAGAAATCTGCTCTCCTCCCGCCCGGTTTCCGGAAGAAACTGAAACACATCCTGGTTCATTCTTGTATCCCGTTAGGCCAGAAGCACGCATATCTTGCGGTTGACTGGCCTGTTGTTGACTGCTATAGTAGACGAGAAATATCTCTGTAACAATTTCGTTAAAATTGTGGAGAGAAGCCAGCGGAACGGGGTTCCGCTCCACCATGGTAGCACAGCGGGGTAGATTTGAACCACATGAACCATTGGAAGCACAAAACAGCAGCTGTCATTCTGGCGGGATCCGTGGCGGCGATGTCCATCCTGGAGCCGGTATCCGCGGGAACGGTGACGGCAGGAACATCCGCACTCAGTGCGGCGGCCGACTCCAGCCTTGTCACGGACATCCCGGAGACAGGACGCCTTCTTCTTCCCTCCTGCGGCGTGCAGTACGCGCTGGCGGCGAAGAAGGTCTCTCTGCGCGATGTAAAGAGCGCAGCAAAGCCGGAGGAGGAGAGCAAAGAACAGGCCCCTGTGCAGGCGGTTGGCGCAGCAGCCCTCTATACGGCATCTTCTGAGAGCAGCACGGAGGCGCAGGATAAGACGGCACAGGTCTCCACAGAAGGGACCACGGAGTCTGCACAGGCGTCTGCGGCAGCGAGCACAGAAGCTTCCACAGAGACGACAACCGGGCCGGAAGCAGCAACAGCAGCAGCGGAGACGGCCGCAGCGCAGATGGCTCCCGCAGAGAGCGGAGACGTGATCCTCGACACGAGTCTCACCCCGACCCAGCAGAAGGAGCAGGAACTCGTCCTCACAGAGGGCGCCGTGGCCTCCATGGATGCCTCCCGGGCGACGGAGCTTGCAGCAGCAGCTGGGCAGAGCCAAACGGGAGAGGCAGAAAGCGCTTCCGCTTCCTCCGCGGATACGCAGACAGTGGACGCTGCAGCGGTCGCCTCGACGGAGAATGCCGGAACCCCGGACACTGCCTCGAATCTTGTCGTCTCGACGGCGGCCGATTATGTGAACATCCGCAAGGACCCCTCTGAGGACGCCGAGGTCGTCGGAAAGCTCTATGCAAACAGCGTTGGCACGGTGGCTGCCGCTGTCGATGCAAACGGCTGGGTGAAGATCACCTCCGGAAGCGTGACGGGATACGTCAAGTCCGACTACGTCGCCACCGGTTCTGCGGCACAGCAGATGGCGGATGCCGTCGGTACCCAGAAGGCCATTGTCACGACGGAGACCCTGCGCGTCCGCGCAGCGGCATCGGAGGACTCCGATGTCATCTCCCTCATCGGCCAGGGCCAGTCCTATGAGATCCTCGGAGAGGAGAACGGCTGGTACAAGGTGAACACCGATGACGGCGAGGGCTACATCAGCGCCGACTTCACGGATGTGGAAGTCCAGTACCCGGAGGCGGTCTCCGTTGCCGAGGAGAAGGCAGAGGAGGCAGCCAAGAAGGCAGAGGCAGCCCAGAAGGAAAGAGAGGAGAGGCAGAATGCCGAGGCACAGGCTGCTTCGAAGGGACAGGCGGTCGTGGACTACGCGATGCAGTTCCTCGGCAACCCCTACGTCTGGGGCGGCTCCTCTCTGACAAACGGAACGGACTGCTCCGGCTTTACGATGGCGGTGTACGCCCACTACGGCGTCTCCCTTCCGCACTATGATGCGTCGCAGAGAAGCTGCGGCACGGCGGTGTCAAGCCTGTCCGCTGCCCGCCCGGGTGACCTCATCTGCTATTACGGCCACGTCGGCATCTACATCGGAAACGGACAGATCATCAGTGCGTCCAATCCAAGAAGCGGCATCAAGATTTCTTCTGCCACCTACCGGCAGATCGCGGCAATCCGCAGAATCTTCAACTGACACAGCACAAGAGAATCAAACGCATACAGGCGGGATTCCATCCATGGCGATGGGACCCCGCCTTTTTGCGTGCGCGTGAAAAACAGAAGATCTCAAAAGGCGCAGAGGAAGCAACACGGAGGAGGCAGAAGCGGCGGGAAAAGTGCCAGACAGCCTGCAGAGAAGACAGACAGGGGGAGAGGGACAAAGAAAAAAGACAGCGGGCAGAGACTGCGGCGGGAGGAGCTGTGGAGATGTAAACATTTTGTGAAACAAAGGGATGGGAGCACCCGGAGGATTTTAGTGTGATATACTCGAATCACGGTACCTGAGGGGAAAATTTGCATGCAGTCTGCACAAAACAATACTTTCTCAGACTGCGGAAAGGAGCAGGTATGGAGTTTACGATCGTGGGCAAAAACATGGAGGTAACACCGGCGCTGGATGCCGCAGTGCGGGAGAAGCTGGGACGCCTTGACCGGTTCTTTTCGAGCGGCACAACCGTGCATGTCACCATGAGCGTGGAGAAGGACCGCCACCGGATTGAGGTCACGATCCCCGTAAAGGACGGTGTGATCCGGAGCGAGCAGTCCTCCAATGACATGTATGTGTCCATCGACCTCGTGGAGGAGGTGATTGAGCGGCAGCTCAAGAAGTACAAGAACAAGATCGCAGACCGCAATGCGTCCCGGGAGTCCTTCCGCAAGGAGTACCTCGAGCGGGACTACCTCGATGATGAGGGCATCAAAATCGTGCGCAAGAAGCAGTTCGACATGAAGCCCATGTACCCGGAGGACGCCTGCGTGCAGATGGAACTTCTGGGACACAGCTTCTACATGTTCTGCAACGCGGAGACCGAGGAGATCAATGTCGTCTACAAGAGAAAGGGCGGAACCTACGGCCTGATCGAGCCTGAAAACTGAGCAGGACGGGCGTCCCCGAAATCTGTGTATTTTTCACAGAAAATCGGGCAAAGACAATTGAAAACACTGTGCCCTTATGCTATAATGCTTCGCAGTGTGATAAAAAAATAACAAAGTTTCATGGCAAAGCACACAACAACAATTCCATTGAACCGAAAAAAGGTTAGGGAGGCTATCATGTCAGAAGATCGTATCGTAATTGCCAGCGCGTGCCGCACCGCAGTAGGTAAGATGGGCGGCGCTCTCTCCACAACCCCCGCTGCAAAGCTGGGCGAGATCGTCATCCGCGAGGCGGTCAACCGCGCGGGCATCAAGCCCGAGGATGTGGATCAGGTATTCATGGGCTGCGTCATCCAGGCTGCCCAGGGACAGAACGTCGCAAGACAGGCATCTGTCAATGCCGGCCTTCCTGTGACCACCCCCGCTGTGACCCTGAACGTGGTCTGCGGCTCCGGCCTGTATGCGGTCAATCTCGCTGCAGATATCATCAAGGCAGGCGAGGCTGACGTCGTGGTTGCCGGCGGCATGGAGAACATGTCCATGGCTCCCTATGCCCTGACCAAGGCCCGCTTCGGCTACAGAATGAACAACGCCACCATGGTTGATACGATGGTGAATGATGCCCTCTGGGATGCCTTCAACAACTACCACATGATCCGCACGGCAGACAATGTCGCTGCAAAGTGGAACCTGACCCGTGAGGAGCTCGATGAGTTCTCCGCATGGAGCCAGACCAAGTGCGCAGAGGCAAGAGAGGCCGGCAAGTTCAAGGATGAGATCGTCCCTGTGGAAGTCAAACAGAAGAAGCAGACGATTGTCTTCGATACCGATGAGGGCCCGAGAGGCAGACAGACCGCTGCAGACATCGCAAAGTTAAAGCCCATCAATGCAGACGGCGTGACGACAGCAGGCAACGCTTCCGGAATCAACGACGGCGCAGCGGCCCTTGTTGTCATGAGCGAGAAGAAGGCAAAGGAGCTCGGCGTAAAGCCGATGGCTGTCTGGGTTGCCGGTGCGCTCGGCGGCGTGGATCCCGCAATTATGGGTGTCGGCCCGGTGGTTGCCACCAAGAGAGTGCTGGCAAAGACTGGCCTGACCATCGATGATTTCGATCTGTACGAAGCCAATGAGGCATTCGCAGCACAGTCCGTTGCTGTCGGCAAGGAGCTGAAGTTCGACATGGACAAGCTCAACGTCAACGGCGGCGCCATCGCCATTGGTCACCCTGTCGGAGCATCCGGCGCACGCATTCTGACCACGCTTCTCTATGAGATGCAGAAGAGAAACAGCAAGAGAGGTCTTGCAACGCTCTGCATCGGCGGAGGCATGGGCTGCGCAACTGTGGTTGAGAGATACGAATAACTGAGATACGGTATCCTGCAGGGGACAGAGGACCCTGCAGGATATTGATGTGCAAAAGCAGAAATCCAATTCACTGGAGGGTAGAACATGGGATATGTAAATGTAGAGACAGAGGGCGCCGTTGCGGTACTCACGATTGACCGCCCGAAGGCGCTGAACGCACTGAATTCCGAGGTGCTCGACGATCTGAATGCCGCCATCGACGGCCTGGATCTGGACACCGTCAGATGCCTTGTCATCACAGGCGCAGGCGACAAGTCCTTCGTTGCCGGCGCAGACATCGGCGAGATGTCGACCCTCTCCAAGGCAGAGGGCGAGGCATTCGGAAAGAAGGGAAATGATCTCTTCAGAAAGATCGAGACCCTTCCGATCCCCACCATCGCAGCCGTCAACGGCTTTGCGCTGGGCGGCGGCAATGAGCTCTCCATGAGCTGCGACATCCGCCTGGCAGCAGAGAACGCCGTCTTTGGACAGCCTGAGACCGGCCTTGGCATTACACCCGGCTTCGGCGGCACCCAGAGACTGGCAAGACTCATCGGACCCGGCTATGCAAAGCAGCTTGTCTACTCTGCAAGAAACATCAAGGCGGATGAGGCGCTGCGCGTCGGCCTTGTGAACGCCGTCTACCCGCAGGAGGAGCTCCTTCCTGCAGCAAAGAAACTCGCTGCAACGATCGCCGGAAATGCACCGATTGCGGTCCGCGCCTGCAAGAAGGCCATCAACGAGGGTCTCGAGCAGAACATGGACGATGCCATCGTCACCGAGGAGAAGCTCTTCGGCTCCTGCTTTGAGACCGAGGACCAGAGGGCCGGCATGGGCAACTTCCTGAAGAAGAAGGACGATCCGACCAAGGTCAGGCACGTCGCATTCCAGAACAAGTAATTGATCTCAATTGCACAAAAGTGAAGTTCACAGCGTTCTGCAAAAACGGCGGCACATCGCCCTGCAGCACGTGAGAATATAAAACAAATGGAGGAACATATCATGAAGGTAGCAGTTATCGGCGCTGGCACCATGGGATCCGGAATCGGTCAGGCATTTGCACAGAGCGATGCGGTCGAGAAGGTCTATCTCTGCGACATCAAGCAGGAGTTTGCTGACGGCGGCAAGGCCAAGATCAAGAAGAACCTGGACCGTCAGGTCGCGAAGGGAAAGATGGAGCAGGCAAAGGCCGATGAAATCCTTGGAAAGGTCGTCACCGGTCTTGCAGACATCGCTGTGGATCCGGACCTCGTCGTCGAGGCAGTGCTCGAGAAGATGGATCTGAAGCAGGCCACCTTCCGCAACCTGCAGGAGAACATCGTCAAGAATCCGGACTGCATCTATGCATCCAATACATCCTCTCTCTCCATCACGGAGATCGGAACCGGCCTTGCAAAGCCCGTTGTCGGCATGCACTTCTTCAATCCTGCACCGGTCATGAAGCTCGTTGAGGTCATCCAGGGCGCCAACACCCCGGATTCCGTCGTCGCAAAGGTCAAGGAGATCTCCGAGACCATCGGCAAGACCCCCGTTCAGGTCAACGAGGCAGCAGGCTTTGTCGTCAACAGAATTCTCGTTCCGATGATCAATGAGGCCATCAACGTCTACTACACCGGCACCTCCGATATCCAGGGCATCGATACGGCCATGAAGCTCGGCTGCAACCATCCCATGGGACCGCTTGAGCTCGGCGACTACATCGGACTCGATGTCGTCCTCGCCATCATGGATGTTCTGTTCGCAGACACCCACGACAACAAGTACGCAGCAAGCCCGCTCCTTCGCAAGATGGTCCGTGCAAAGCACCTGGGCGTCAAGACGGGTATCGGCTTCTACAAGTACAATGCAGACCGCACCAAGACCCCTGTAGACCAGCTCTGATAGCCGCACCCTGCGAAACAGTCAGGTTTTTTCACCGGATGGCGCACCGCCTTGTGCGCCTTCCGATTTCACATCAACAAAGGAGATAGAACATGGACTTTCAGTTGGACAAAGAACATGAAATGGCAAGATCCCTCTTCAAGGATTTCGCTGAGAAGGAAGTAAAGCCCCTTGCAATCGAGACCGATGAGACCGAGAAGTTCCCGAGAGAGACCGTCACCAAGATGCAGAAGTACGGCTTCATGGGCATTCCGATCCCGAAGGAGTACGGCGGTCAGGGCTGCGATCCCCTCACCTATGTGATGTGCGTCGAGGAGCTCGCAAAGGTCTGCGGCACCACCTCCGTCATCGTCTCCGCACACACGTCTCTTTGCTGCGATCCGATCCTGACCTTCGGTACCGAGGAGCAGAAGCAGAAGTACCTCGTTCCGCTCGCAAAGGGCGAGAAGCTCGGTGCCTTCGGTCTGACCGAGCCCGGCGCCGGCACGGATGCCCAGGGCGTCCAGACCAAGGCAGTCCTCTCTGAGGACGGCAAGGAGTGGATCCTGAACGGCTCCAAGTGCTTCATCACAAACGGCAAAGAGGCTGATATCTACATCATCATCGCCTACACCGACATTGTCCTGGACAAGAAGGGCAGAAAGCAGAAGAAGTTCTCCGCCTTCATCGTGGAGAAGGGAACCCCCGGATTCACCTTCGGAACCAAGGAGAACAAGATGGGTATCCGCGGATCCTCCACCTATGAGCTGATCTTCCAGGATATGCACATCCCGGCAGAGAACCTGTTAGGACCCAGAGGAAAGGGCTTCCCGATCGCCATGCACACCCTGGACGGCGGCCGTATCGGTATCGCTGCACAGGCACTCGGCCTTGCAGAGGGCGCACTCGACAGAACCGTCGCCTATGTCAAGGAGAGAAAGCAGTTCGGCAGAAGCCTTGCTCAGTTCCAGAACACCCAGTTCCAGCTTGCCAACCTTGCAACTGAGGTTGAGGCAGCACAGCTCCTTGTCTACAAGGCTGCTGAGGCAAAGGCCACGAAGGACAGATACTCCGTCGAGGCTGCAAAGGCAAAGCTCTTCGCAGCAGAGACCGCAATGGATGTCACCACAAAGTGCGTCCAGCTGTTCGGCGGCTACGGCTACATCAGAGAGTACGAAGTCGAGCGCATGATGCGCGACGCGAAGATCACCGAGATCTACGAGGGCACGTCCGAAGTGCAGCGCATGGTTATCTCCGGAGCACTCCTGAAGTAATTGCTGCAGCAGGTTAGGAATTCTTTTTTGAACGGATTTTCACAAGGAGAAAAAACATGAAAGTTGTAGTTTGTGTGAAACAGGTCCCTGATACCAAGGGCGGCGTGAAGTTCAAACCGGACGGAACTCTGGACAGAAGTGCAATGCTTGCCATCATGAACCCTGATGACAAGGCAGCCCTCGAGGCAGCTCTGGAGCTCAAGGATGAGTTCGGCGCCGAGGTCACTGTTGTCACGATGGGCCTTCCGAAGGCAGATGCAGTCCTTCGTGAGGCATTCGCCATGGGCGCAGACAAGGGCGTTCTTGTCACGGATCGTGTTCTGGGCGGCGCTGATACCTGGGCTACCTCCACAACCATCGCAGGCGCTCTTCGCAACCTCGACTATGACCTGATCCTGACTGGCCGTCAGGCAATCGATGGCGATACCGCACAGGTTGGTCCTCAGATCTCCGAGCACCTTCACATCCCGGTCATCTCCTATGCCGAGGGCATCAAGGTGAACCCCGAGGAGAAGACCATCGAGGTCAAGAGACAGTTCGAGGACAGATATCACATCGTCAAGGCAAAGCTTCCCTGCCTTGTCACCTGCCTGTCTGAGCTGAATACCCCCAGATACATGACCCCTGGCGGAATCTTTGATGCATTCCAGAAGGAAGTCACCGTATGGGGCAGAAAAGATCTGAAGGATGTCCTGGATTCCGATATCGGTAAGGTCGGTTCCCCTACCGTCATTGCGAAAGCTTCCGACAAGGTTGCAAAGGGTGCAGGCGAGAAGGTCGTTCCGGATTCTCCTGAAGAGGCCGTGGACTACATCGTTGGAAAGCTGCAGGAGAAGCACGTGATCTGACGCATCAGATGACGCAGCCCATTTCAAAAGATTGATTGGAGGAAGTTTAAAATGGCTACAGAACATATAGAGGATTACAAAGGGGTATTCATCTTCGCGCAGCAGGTCGACAACAAGATCAGCCCCATCGCTCTGGAACTGCTCGGCAAGGCTAGATCCCTTGCAGAGGATCTGGACAACAAGCAGGTCACCGCAGTCCTGATCGGTTCCGATGTCAGGGGACTGGTGGATGAGCTGGCAGCCTACGGCGCAGACCGCGTCATCGTCATCGACGATCCCGCCTGCAAGGACTACAGAACGGAACCCTATGCGCATGCACTGGCATCCGTTGTCAAGGAGTTCAAGCCTGAGATCCTTCTGGTCGGCGCAACGGCAATCGGCCGTGACCTTGGCCCCAGAGTTTCCGCAAGAATCCACACCGGTCTGACAGCAGACTGCACAAAGCTCGACATCGGCGACTTCCCGCTCATTGCAGTTCCCGGACATGAGGCAGAGCAGAAGCACAAGCAGCTGCTCATGACCCGTCCTGCATTCGGCGGCAATACGATCGCTACCATCGCCTGCCCGGACTATCGTCCGCAGATGGCAACCGTCCGTCCCGGCGTTATGCAGAAGATCGCTCCCGACACCAGCCGCAAGGCAGAGGTTGTCGAGTTTAATCCCGGATTTGAGACCAACAGCTGCTATACCGAGATCGAGAAGATCGTCAGGGAAGTCAGCCAGGTCGCAGATATCCAGGCTGCAAAGATCCTCGTCTCCGGCGGCCGTGGTGTCGGCAGCCCCGAGAACTTCAAAATCCTCGATGATCTTGCAGAGGTCCTTCATGGAACCGTCTCCTGCAGCCGTGCCGTTGTCGATGCAGGCTGGAAGCCGAAGGATCTGCAGGTCGGCCAGACCGGTAAGACCGTTCGTCCTCACGTCTACTTTGCAATCGGTATCTCCGGAGCCATCCAGCATGTGGCCGGCATGGAGGAGTCCGACATCATCATCGCGATCAACAAGGATGAGAACGCTCCGATCTTCGACGTCGCAGACTATGGCGTTGTCGGTGATCTGAACAAGGTTGTCCCGATGCTGACCGAGAGAATCAAGGAAGAGCTCGCAAAGAAAAACGCATCATAATGCGTTTTTCTTCAAAGAATGCTTCCTGATGCATTCAAACTGCGCGGTGATGTAACATATCGCAGGATGTGCTGTCGCACGGTAAATTGATTTCACAAGACCTTCAGGTATAATGGTGTTCGGAAACAAAGCGGCACCATTTCCTGGAGGTTTTTTGTATGAAGCGTGTACTCTCTGTGCAGGATCTCTCCTGCGTGGGCAAGTGCTCCCTTGGCGCGGCACTGCCGGTTCTCTCGGTCATGGGGGTGGAGGCATGTGCCTTGCCGACAGCGGTGCTCTCTTCCCACACCGCGTTTTTGAACATCACCCGTGCAGATCTGACGGATCGGATCCCGGCAGTGATGGATGCCTGGGGCGCGGAGGGCATCACCTTTGATGCAATCCTCAGCGGATATCTGGGCGCAAAGGAACAGATGGCACTTGTAAAGAGGCTCTGGACGCAGTGCGGGAAAAAGAAAAGCCTCAGGATCTGCGATCCCGCCATGGGAGACGGCGGCGAGCTCTACCGGGGCTTTGACTCGTCCTACGTGACTGCCATGTGGGAGCTCGTGCGGGATGCAGACGTGATCCTGCCCAATGTCACGGAGGTTTGCCTCCTTCTGGGAAAACCCTGGAGGGACAACTTTACCGAAAAAGAGCAGAAGGACCTTGTCCTCTCCCTCGCAGAGAACATCCATGGCTCCATCATCATGACCGGATACCGGCAGGATGGGGGAGGCGTCGGCGCAGCCTGCTATGACAGAGCGGAGGAGAAATTCCTCACCTGCTGCGGCAGGCAGCTAACGGGGAGCTACTTTGGAACCGGCGACCTGTTTGCCGCGGTGACGACCGGCGCTCTGGTCCGGGGAAAATCCCTGAAGGAGGCGGTTCGCCTTGCCGTGGACTTTACGGCGATCAGCATTGAGAAGACCCTGGAGGATTCGGATGCCAGGTGGTATGGGACGGATTTTGAGAAAGCCCTCCCCTGGCTCTGTCGGCACCTGCAGGAATCCGAAGTGTGAGACACAAGAGAAAGGCATGCAATGGCAAAGAAGGAAAAAGAAGTCAAGACAAATGCAATGCGCATCCTGGACCGGGAGAAGATCCCCTATGAGCACTTCTCCTATGAGGCGGGAGACTTTGTGGACGGCATTCAGACCGCGGACAAGCTGGGACTTCCCCACGAGCTCGTCTACAAGACCCTGGTGACCGTCGGAAATGACAGGAATCACTACGTATTCGTGCTCCCGATCGAGAAGGAGCTGGATTTCAAGAAGTGCGCAAAGAGTGTCGGCGTGAAGAACGTCGAGATGATCCACGTGAAGGAGCTCTTTGGCCTTACCGGCTACATGCGGGGCGGCTGTACCTCCATCGGCATGAAGAAGCAGTTCGTGACGCGGATCGACGCCTCTGCGGAGCCCCTGGAGCAGATCTACGTCTCCGCGGGAAAGATCGGCGCGCAGATCAAGCTCTCCCCGAAGGACCTTGTGAAGGTCACCAGAGCGGAGTTTGCAGACCTCGTGCAGAGCTGAAGACAGGACAGCGAAAGACAAAGCCAGCCAGAGAAAAGAAAGCCGATCTGACCGGCATAGAGCTGCGGCGTGGCTATCCACGGGAACAGCATCAGGAGTCTCCCAGACTGCGCGCAGAGAGCAGCAATGCGGTTCGATCGCCTGATGAAGAACCACCTCACTGACTGTGGAAATGTCCCGGACGGGGAAACCGGTCCAGGACATTTTTCCTATGCCGGCAAACCAGGATGTGCGGGACCTGCTGTGGGAGTGACAGAAAATGCCGATCCAGCGGGAGAGGAAATGTACAAACTGCAAAAATGGACTGGCACTATTCCGGTGAGGGTGTATAATGTCAGTGTGATAAAAATTTAACAGACTTAGCAGCCTGGTTTATCACAGTCCGGTTTCTTATCACAATCACATGGAGGAAACGAAAAATGGAGAAAAGAAAGGTTGTTCTCGCAGGCGCCTGCAGAACGGCAATCGGCAAGTTCAACGGCACCCTGAAAGATGTCCCGGCAACAGAGCTGGGTTCCATCGTCATAAAGGAAGCCCTGAAGAGGGCTGGCGTAAAGCCAGAGCAGGTCGATGAGGTGTACATGGGCAATGTCATCCAGGCTGGCCTTGGCCAGAACCCGGCAAGACAGGCAGCTGTCAATGCGGGCATCCCGGTAGAGGTCCCTGCGATCACCATCAACGTGCTCTGCGGTTCCGGTCTGCACTGCGTCAACCTGGCAGCAAAGCTGATCGAGAACGGTGATGCGGACATCATCGTAGCAGGCGGCATGGAAAACATGGATGCGGCTCCTTACCTCCTTTACAAGGCAAGATTCGGCTACAGAATGAATGCCGGCAAGCTCGACGACGCCATGATCCGTGATGCCCTGACCGATGCCTTCGGCGGCTATCACATGGGCATCACCGCTGAGAACATCGCTGAGCAGTGGCACCTGACCAGAGAGGAACTCGATGCGTTCTCCGTCAATTCTCAGGAGAAGGCTGCAAAGGCCATCGAGAGCGGCAGATTCAAGGATGAGATCGTCCCGGTGGAGATCAAGACCAGGAAGGGAACGATTGTGTTTGATACCGATGAGGGCCCGAGACCCGGAACCACCATGGAGGCACTGGCAAAGCTTCGCCCTGCCTTCAAGGAGGGCGGTGTTGTCACAGCCGGCAACTCTTCCGGCATCAACGACGCAGCTGCAGCCATCGTCGTCATGAGCGAGGAGAAGGCAAAGGAACTCGGCGTCACCCCGATGGCAGAGTGGGTCGGCGGTGAGCTGGCAGGCGTGGAGCCCAGAATCATGGGCATCGGCCCGGTTGCCGCTACGAAGAAGGTCTGCGCAAGGACCGGATACAAGGTCTCTGACTTCGATCTGTACGAGGCAAATGAGGCTTTCGCAGCACAGTCTGTGGCCGTGAAGAAGGAGCTGGGCTTTGATCCCGATAAGCTCAATGTCAACGGCGGCGCCATCGCCCTCGGGCATCCGGTCGGATGCTCCGGCACGAGAATCCTTGTCACCCTCCTGTACGAGATGCAGAAGAGAGACGCAAAGAAGGGCCTTGCAACCCTCTGCGTCGGCGGCGGCATGGGCTGCGCCTGCATCGTCAAGAGAGACTGAAAACAGCCGAAAACGGCGCCAGAATGATGTAGAAAAGGCAGACCTGGGATTTCCCCCGGGCCTGCCTTTTTGTGGGCAAATATTGGGCGTTTTGGGCTGCTCCTGACATTGCTGGGATCAGGTGCTTTTCTCCCTCATCGCGGCGTGCCGGAACTACGGGACACCGGATCAGGAGAAAGAAAAATGACAACAAAAAACACTCAGGAGAAATCTCCTGAGTGCTTTCTTCT
>Ga0256404_1007646_pt1 | contig 16876 bp, 12 predicted proteins | sample RumenRJG_01DNA_FD_185990 | JGI IMG/M metagenome (GOLD analysis project Ga0256404, IMG submission 185990) | Bovine rumen microbial communities from Lethbridge, Alberta, Canada - RJG_01 | ecosystem: Host-associated > Mammals > Digestive system > Stomach > Rumen | place: Canada: Alberta | collected...
TGAGTTGAGCCATTTGTTACCTCCTTAGGTACTTGTTGTTGTGGTAAACTCATTATACCTAAAGGATAATCATTTGGCTCTTTTTAATTTCTCAATTTACACCATTTTACAGACGTAACCGTTTTAGGCCTTGTGTTGGCGGATATGAACCATCGATTTCCCGGTTTATATCCGCCTTTGTCGCCAAAGGGGCTAAAAAATTGGTGGAAAAAATAGGCGCTTTCGCCTGTTATATCCGCCAATGGCATAAAAAAAGTATAAAATAGGCAATTTTATCCGCCGCGACCCTATCAGCCGCGACCCGATCAGCCGCGACCCGAACCGCCACTCGAACCGCGACCAGATCCGCCGCTTTGATCACGCAATGTTCAGCAGCACGATGCTCACCAGGCCGATCAGGATCATGGCAAGGCCGTAGCGGGTGCGGGCGTCTTTATAGAAAACAAGCCCGATGATATGCAAGGCTACGGTATTGATGCAAGCCAAAAGAGGATAGGCTACGGTCGAGGGGATCGTTTTAAGGGCATACATGATAAAGATATTACCGCCGGAAGAAAGCATGCCGCAGACCAGAGCCAAGGTATAAAACTTTACAGGCTGTTGTTTGATCAAAGGATCTGCCTCGTGACCAAGACGGTAAATCACATAGATAACGATCAGGATCAGGGTGCCGAACAGAAAACTCCAGAAATTGAAAGTCAGGATCTTGGTTTCGGGAAAGAGCTGGACCGCTGAGTTCTGGATAGTAGAAAGGCAGCCGTTCAAAAGCATGGTCAGTACCGTAACAGGCATCCATACCTTTGCGGGAACAAAGACTCGATCGGAGGATGGATCCCCGGCTTTGGAGTTTAAAAAGGAAAGAACAAAAACGACCAGCATCAAGGCCAGTCCCAAGCCCTTCTGCCAGTTGAAGGCTTCATGAAAAACAAGGATACCGAAAACGACCGGCACCAGCGTGCACATCTGAAAGACCAGATTGACCTGGCCCAGCGGACCTTTGGAATAGCAGACCAGCATCAGCATGACAACGACAGCGAAGATGGTTCCGAATAAAAGACAAAGCAGCAGGTAGGCCGGACTGGGAGGCAGAGCCGCTCCCTTGAAGATCAGGCTGATCAGAAAGGTAACTCCCAGACCGATCACATTAAACAGAATATTAGAGGCGGGCGAAGAAAAATGGCGTGTATACTCCTTGTTGCACAAGGTCCGGAACATAAAGCTTAGCTGCGATAATACAAAGAAAATCATGTAAGCGTCCTCCGCCATAAAGTCAGTTTTGCATAATCATACATTTGTCAGGCAGAAAAAACAAGGCAGAGAAAACAAGACAAAGAAAACAAGACAGAGTACTGCGAAGAACGGATGCATAAAAGCAGTGGTATGACATGTTAGAATTTATTCAGTGCTTTAGCAATATACAGTGCTTTAGCAAAGTTCTGGTTATTATTTCTTTTATTAGGTATAATGACAAGGTACATTCCCTTTCAAAAGTATTCAAGAATATTATAGAAGAAAATACACAAAGACGAGGCAGAAGATCCATGCAAACCATCAAAGCCGTCATTTTTGACCTGGACGATACATTATATGATTTTGACACGGTCCATAAAGAAGCAACAAAGAAGCTCAACCAAAAAGCCTACGAACTTTTGGGAGTCGACCCGGCTCTGTTTGACCGCATCTATCACGATGCCTTCCGGGGAGTCATGCAAAGGATGGGAACGACGGTAGAGACCGGCAGCTCTCATTCCCGCACTCTTCGCCTGCAGTATACCCTGGAGGAGCTTGGAAAACCGATCTTTCCCAATGTTCTTCTTTTATACGATGTATACTGGGGCTATATCCTGGACCACATGCAGCCGGAACCTTATATAAAGGAAGCTTTGTCCTATTTACAGGACAAAGGCTATACCATCGGATGCGGCACCAACATGACCGCCCACATACAATACCAAAAGATCGAAAGGCTGGGGCTGGGACAATATTTCACCTTTATGATGACAAGTGAAGAAAGCGTTATCGATAAGCCGTCCAAAACTTTTTTTGATATGGCCGTTTCCAAGGCGGGATGCCCGGCGGACCGATGCGTCTTTATCGGCGACGACCACGGCCGCGATTACGAAGGAGCGCTGAATGCGGGCCTGAACGCCATCTGGTACAACCGCAAGGGCAAGCCGGAAAAGGGCGAAAAAGTCATCCACAGCCACCGGGAATTAATTGACATTTTGTAAGGGCCTGGGTATTATAAAAACTCGGAGGTTTTTAAAATGAAGATGAGTAAACTTGTCGGCGACCGCTTCAAAGAGCGCCCGGCCGACGCCAGTGTAGAAAGCCACGCCCTGATGGTGCGGGGCGGATATATCAAACAGGTGGCCAACGGTATCTATACCCTGCTGCCGCCGGCAAAGCGTATCACCGCCAAGATCGAGAAGATCCTGCGCGAAGAGATGGATAAGGTCGACGGACAGGAAGTCCTGTTCCCGGTGGTGCTGCCGGGCTCTTTGTGGAAAGAGAGCGGCCGCTGGGATTCGGTCGACAATACGCTGGTGCGTTTTAAAGACCGCAATAATACCGATTTTGTCCTGGGCATGACTCACGAAGAGGCCTCGGTACAGGCCGTCCGCGAGTATGCGTCCAGCTATCAGAAATATCCCTTTATGATCTATCAGATCCAGACCAAGTTCCGCGACGAGGCCCGTCCCCGCGCCGGCCTGATCCGGGTGCGCGAGTTCACCATGAAGGACGGCTATTCCTTCCACACCTCTCAGGAGGACCTGGAGCAGTATTATGCCCGTGTCCTGCGTTCCTACGAGCGCATCTACGCCCGCTGCGGAGCCCCCGAAGTCATTTCGGTCAAGGCGGATTCCGGCATGATGGGCGGCAGTGTCTCCCATGAATTCATGATGCTGACCGACGTAGGCGAAGACAGCATCGTCATCTGCCCCGACTGCGGCTACCGCTCCAACATGGAGGCGGCCGACAGCATCGTTCATAACGAAAACACCCTGCCCGAAGCACCTCTGGAAAAAGTCCACACCCCCGACACCAAGACCATCGAACTGCTGGCCGAATATATCAAACGCGACCCCAAACAGATGATCAAAGCCGTGGTCTACCAGCGCCAGAAGGACGGCAAATTTGTAGTCGTCTTCCTGCGCGGCGACCTGGAGGTCAACGAGACAAAACTGCGTAATTTAGTCGGAGACGAGATTTATCCCGCAGTCATCGATGAGGATAGTCCGGTCGTTGCCGGTTTCATCGGTCCTGTCAACCTGTCCAAGGATGTGATCGCCGTTTACGATGACTCTCTGGAAGGCATCGACAACCTGGCCTGCGGAGCCAATGAAAAGGATTATCACTATGTGGGCCTGAACCTGAAACGGGACATCGGAGATGTGAAATTCGTAGATATCTCCAAGGCGATTGCCGGAGGCATCTGCCCCCGCTGCGGCAAGAAGAGCCTGACCATCCGCCGCGGTATCGAGGTAGGTAACATCTTCCAGCTGGGCACCAAATATACTAAGTCCATGCATATGACCTATACCGATCCGGACGGCAACGCAAAGACCCCGGTCATGGGCTGCTACGGTATCGGCGTCGGCCGTCTTGCGGCTTCCATCTGCGAAGAGCATCATGACCAGTACGGACCTATTTGGCCCATCACCATCGCTCCCTGGCAGATCCAGATCTGCTGCCTGCGTGCGGATGATGCCCAGGTAAAGGGCTTGTCCGACCGGCTTTACCAGGAACTGCAGGATAAGGGATATGACGTTCTGTATGATGACCGTGACATCCGTCCCGGTGCTATGTTCAGTGACGCTGACCTTCTGGGATCTCCTATCCGTGTCATCGTCAGCCCCAAGAACCTGAAGAACGGCCAGGTAGAGATCGCCACCCGTGATAAATCCGTTCAGCTCAAAGTTGCTGTCGAAGAGGCTGTCAGCGCGGTCGAAAAACTGGCGGCCGATCTGACTGCGGCTGTCAACGAAAAAGTACCGGAGTCCATCTGAGGAAATTTATAAAGTCCATCTGAGGAAAACTTTATGGATAAGATCCGCTTTGGCATAATCGGCGCAGGAGGCATTGCCCGCACCCGCATGATCCCGGGCATCCTGGATTCGGAGCATGCGACGGTGACGGCCCTGATGGGGCCTCATAAGGCCACCCTGGATAAGGTGCAGAAAGAACTGGCCGATAAAGGAATTACGGTTTCGACCTATGAAGATCTGGATCAGCTTCTGAGTGACCCTGCCGTGGATGCGGTGTATGTGGCGTCCCCGGTCTTTGCCCATAAAGAACAGGTCATAGCGGCCGCTCAGGCAGGCAAACATGTCCTGGCGGAAAAACCGCTGGCGCTGACGGCTGCCGAGGCGGAGGAAATGGTTCGGAAGGTCCGTCAGACCGACGTCAAAGCCAGCGCTGCCTTTATGATGCGTTTTCAGGCTTATCATCAGCAGATCCGTCAGGCCGTTGCGGAAGGGCGGATCGGCGACGTGGTGTCGACCCGGGCCCAGCAGGTCTTCTGGTATCCCAGGACTCAGGGTGCCTGGAGGCAGGAAAAAGCCAAGGGCGGCGGCGGAGCCCTGATGGACGTAGGCGTTCATATGATGGATCTGACCGAGTTTCTGACCGGAAGCTCCATTACGGCGGTGACCGGTTTCGTAGAGACCCGCACCTTCGATTACGATGCCGATGACGTCTGCAATCTGGTCTTGCGCCTTGATAACGGGGCAGCCGGATACGTGGATGCTGCCTTCGATATGCATCCGGCCCAGGGGGGAAGTTTCCTGGAGCTGTACGGCACCAAGGGTACCATTGTTGCCCGCGATACCATCGGCCAGGATGATGCGGGGAGCGTGGAAGCCTTTGCAGTAGAGGCCGACGGCAGCCGCAGACCCCTTCTGTTTGAAAATAAGGGCACTTCCATGTATAGCAAGGAAGTGGATTCCTTCTGCCTGTCTATTTTGGAGGATATCCCGGAGGAGGTTCCCCTGGAACAGGGCATGCACATCCAGAAATGTGCACAAGCAGCCTACCAGGCGGCCGCCAGCGGTAAGCTGACGAAAGTAGAAGGGTAAGATCGATAAAGAAAAGCAATAAAAAAGCTCTGACCCTCGGACGGAAAGAGAACTTCCGTCAGGGTCAGGGCTTTTTTCGGTTTGCTAAGCTTTAAGGCAGAGCTTAATCCAGGGACCAGCTCACCAATTCGTCTCCCCGGTAGGTCATTTTCATGGAGAAAAAGGGGGAGTCACCCAGGACCGGGGGCAGGAAGAGGGCGTCGCCCTCCCACATGTTGAGCTCCGGCAGCATGCGCTGGGGGAACCAGCACAGGTCCCCCTCGGGACAGTCGAAGTTGACCTGGCCCTCGTACTTGTCGGCGGTGAAGACGAACATGTACTCCGACTCCCAGTCGGCTGTTTCGGGTGCGGGATCGATAAATTGATAGGTGATCAGGGCGCTAAGGCGGGGCTCCTTGATGGTCAGGCCGGTTTCCTCTTTGACCTCGCGGATGATGCATTCGGCCGGGCTTTCACCGGGGATCATCTTGCCGCCCACCCCGATCCATTTGTTCTTATTGATATCGATCTTTTTCTTGGTGCGGTGCAGCATCAGGATGCCTTCCTGGCCGCGGATATAGCAAACAGTCGTCATTTTCATGATCAGTCACGTCCTTTATGATTATGTCGTCAAAGTAGGAGCGCCGGAATTTATGTCCGTCAGATCCTGGCGCGTCAGAAGAAACGGAAGAGGGTCAGATAGACCAGGGGGATGGTAAAAAGCGACAGTACGGTCGAATAAAAAACTCCGGCCGAGGCGATGCGGGTCTGGCCGCCGTATTGTTTGGTCAGCATGATGTCCATGGAAGCGCAGGGCATAGCGAAGGTAAGGGTCGTGATGCCTATGATCATGGGATCGTCGAAGACCATCCGGGCCGCCAGCATGAAGACGACCGGGAAGATCAGCATCTTCAGGGTCAGAAATACGTTGACCTTGGGGTTCTCCACCAGGCACTTCAGGGGGAATTCGCCCAGGATGGATCCGATCAGCAGCATGGACAGGGGCGGCGTGATGTCACCTATGTATCTGAAGGTTTCACTGACGGGACCCGGCAGAGCAATGTGGCAGAAATAGAGGATCAGGGCCAGCAGGCTGGAAACCAGACCGGGGGTCAGCAGCACTTTCCAGTTGAGGACGGGAGCTTTATCGGAAGCGGACGGCTGGTCGGAGGGGCCGGGACCCTCGCTTCCCGTTTGGGAGGCTGCCATCAGCCGGGCATCTTTGGCTGTGATATAGACCCCGTAAGTATAGCAGAGGAAGTTGAAGGGGATGTTCATGATGTTGACGTAAAAAACCGAAACATCTCCGTACAAAGCCTGCATGACGGGAACGGCCATAAAGCCGGTGTTGGAAAAGACCAGCAGCATCTGCATGACGCCCCGCCGGTCTTTGGGGAAACGGGCCAGGCGCACGATCAGGTAAGAGACCAGGGGCAGCAGCAGGTAGGCGGCAAATCCGAAGATCACGACTTTGAGCACGGTATCTTGCGGGATGTTTCCTGCCGAGGCCAGCGACCCCAGCATCAGGCAGGGGTTGGTCACATTGACCAGAAGGGAGGTCATGCCCTTATTAACGTTCGAATCCAGGATCCCCTTGCGGCTCATAACGAAGCCGATCACGATCAGGGCAAAAAGCTTGATCAGTGTAACGATAATACCTGAGAAATCCACGTAAAGCAACTCCTTGGGAAGGGTGTGAAGATAGGCGTCTGCACGCAAGAGGCCTAATAGATCGCAGACAATTGCCGTAATAAAAAAAGTATAACACAGATCGGGCCCGCTGAGGGTAAAACTTGAACAGACTACGGGGGATGGCGTATAATCGGGGTACCCGTTCCTATTATTCTATTGTAAGAAAGGAAAGACGATGAACATTCCCAAGTATTACGAGGATCTGTCGCATCTTCACGTGGGATGCGAGGATAACCGCTCTTATTACATCCCTTTTTCAGGCGAGGAAGAAGCGCTGACCGGGGACCGCGAGATGTCAGACCGCTTTATTCTCCTGTCCGGCCTGTGGGGCTTCCGCTATTATGACAGTGTTTATGACCTGCCGGATGATTTCTGGAATCTGAAAGTCGCCAACGACCAGATCCCGGTGCCGTCGGTATGGCAGAACCAGGGCTATGATCACCATCAGTACACCAACGTCAACTATCCCTTCCCTTACGATCCCCCTTATGTACCGGTCGATGATCCGGTCGGGGTCTATCAGACGACTTTCGAAGTCGGCCAGATGGGGACCGACCAGTATTACCTGAATTTCGAAGGAGTCGATTCCTGTTTTTATGTGTGGATCAACGGACAGTTCGTGGGCTACAGCCAGGTCAGCCATTCCACCAGTGAATTCAATGTTACCAAGGTCCTTTCGGAAGGCGACAACGACATTACGGTAGCCGTTCTGAAGTGGTGCGACGGCAGCTACCTGGAAGACCAGGATAAGCTCCGCATGAGCGGTATTTTCCGCGACGTATACCTTTTGGTCCGTCCCCAGAAGCACATCCGCGATTTCTTCTGCAAGGTGGATCTGATCAATGATTACACGGACGGTGTCCTCAGGGTCAGCTTCGATTTCGATGGCAAGACGGCCGTTTCAGCCAAGCTGCTGGACCCGGACGAAAAAGTCGTTCAGGAAAAACCGGTGGAAAACGACCAGGTAAGTTTTTTGGTGCCCGGCTGCCGCAAGTGGAACGCCGAAGAGCCTGACCAGTATACCCTGGTGCTGACCTGCCCGGAAGAGGTCATCGCTCAGAAGATCGGTTTCCGCAAGATCGAGGTCAAAGACGGAGTCGTCCTTTTGAACGGTCAGAAGATCAAGTTCCGGGGCGTCAACCGCCACGACAGCGATCCCTTCACCGGCTATACCATCAGCAAGGACCAGGCCCTTACCGACCTGAGGCTGATGAAAGAACACAATATCAACGCCATCCGTACCAGCCATTATCCCAACGCCCCCTGGTTCCCCCAGCTGTGCAGCCAATATGGTTTCTATATGATAGGGGAGACGGACCTGGAATCTCACGGTACGAATTCCCTGATCGGCAAGGAAGACTGGCTGGACAAATTCAGCCGTCTGGCTGAGGATCCCGCCTGGGGAGAGGCTAACCTGGACCGGCAGAAGCGCAATGTGATCCGCGACAAGAACAACGCCGCCATCGTGATCTGGTCTTTGGGAAACGAAGCCGGCAGCGGCCTCAACTTCGAAAAGGCGGCAAAGTGGGTCAAAGACTACGATCCGTCCCGTCTGGTCCATTATGAGCGTATGCATGATTCGCCCAGCTGGCGCAAGGTCGATGATTCCGGACTGGACCTGTACAGCCGCATGTATCCGCCGATCGCTTCCATCGACGCCTATTTTGCCGACAAAAAGGATACCCGTCCCTATATTATGTGCGAATACATCCACGCCATGGGCAACGGTCCCGGAGACGCGGAGGACTATTTCCAAAAGATCCAGCAATATGACGGCCTGTGCGGCGGCTTTGTCTGGGAGTGGTGCGACCACGGTGTTTACATGGGCATCACGAAGGACGGAAAGCCCAAGTACTATTACGGAGGCGACTGGGGGGAGTTCCCGGACGACGGCAACTTCTGCATGGACGGTCTGGTACGTCCCGACCGCTCTGTCAGCGAGAGCCTGCTGGAATACAAGAATGTGATCCGTCCGGTACGGGCTCAGCTGACCGGCGATAATAAAGTCACCTTCACCAACTACTACGATTTTCTGAATACTAAAGAGGTCGTGGCCGGCTATTATGAGGTCACCCAGGACGGCGAGACCCTGGAAAGCCACCTGCTGCCCGAGCTGGATATAGAGCCTCATCAGAGCAAAGAGCTGACTCTGGACTATAAGGCTCCCAAGAAGGGCAATGTCCGCCTCAATATCTTTTATGTGCGTCGTAAGGACGGTCAGCTGACTGAAGCAGGCGAGGACCTGGGCTTTGACCAGCTGGTCCTGAACCAGGAAGAGGGCAAACTGACTCATCAGGAGCACGAGGGCGGCTTTACCGTCGAGAACACGGACAAGTACCTGCGCGTTTCGACCGACAAACTCTGCTACACCCTTAACCGCCTGACCGGTCAGTGGGAGCATCTGGTATATAAAAATCAGGATCTTCTGGCGGCTCCCATGGGCTTCAATATCTGGCGGGCCCCGACCGACAACGACCGCAATCTGCGCCTGGAATGGGAAAACTGCGGCTTCGACCGTGTCATCAGCCGGGCTTATACGGCGGAAGCTGAGGAAAAAGACGGCAAGATGATCATCCATGTGACTATGTCCCTGGCTCCGGTCTATCTGCAGCGCGTGCTGACGCTGGACGCTGTCTATACCATCGGGACCGACGGCTCTCTTGATGTCGACGTATCTGCCGTTAAAGACCCCCAGATGGCGGAGCTGCCCCGCTTCGGCCTGCGCCTGATGCTGCCCAAGGATCATGACCGGGCAAAGTATCTTGGCTACGGACCGGAAGAAAGCTATCTGGACAAGCACAGGGCCTCTTATTTCGGACTCTTTGAGACGACCGCCAAAGAGAACGGCGAGGACTATATCAAACCGCAGGAGAACGGTTCTCACTGGGGATGCCTTAAGGCTGAGGTAACGGACAGCTTCGGGCACGGCTTCAGGGCGGAAGGCAAGGAGCCTTTCTGCTTCAACATTTCGCCTTATACCGATGAAGAGCTGACTCATAAAAAGCATGATTTTGAGCTGGAAGAGGCTCCCTATACGGTCGTCAACCTGGACTACCGGCAGAACGGTATCGGGTCCAACAGCTGTGGACCACGCCTGATGAAGCAGTACCGGTTTGACGAGACCATTTTTGAATTCCACATCCGTTTAGAAAGAATCTGATCTGAAATGAAAGTTTTTGACCCAAACCTTCCCTTTTATAAAGGTAATCTGCACGCGCATACGACCCGTTCGGACGGGGATCTGACGCCCGAAGAATGCATTCAGGGCTTTAAAGACCACGGCTATGATTTTCTGGCCATCACCGACCACCGCAAGCCTTTCGGAGGCTATCAGGACGATCAGATCCTGGTCATCCCCGCGGCCGAGTATGATGTCAATTATTTGTCCGGCGGGCCGGAGCGCTGCTTTCACATTACCGGAATCGGTCTTGTGCATGATTTTGATCAGACCCTGATGACTCCGCAGCAGATCGTGGACGCGATCAAAAAGCAGGGGGCCTTCTGCACCCTCTGCCACCCCATCTGGTCCATGAATACGCTGGAAGATCTGATGACCTTGGACGGCTATGACGCTATCGAGATCTTTAACACCATCTCGGAGGTATACAGCGGCCGCGGCTATTCGGGCCAGTATATCGATCTGCTGGCTTCCCGCGGTATCTACAAGCTGATCACGGCCGTGGACGACTGCCACCGCTATGTACGGGACGCCTTCAAGGGCAGGATCATGGTCCAGGCTCAGGACAGGACCTGGGACAGTATCCATGAAGCTTTGAAGGCTAAACGCTTTTACGCCACCACGGGACCTTCGATCTATCAGATCGAAAGGGACGGTGATCATGTAGCGGTGGATCTTAGCCCGGTGGATCATGTACGCTTTATGACCAACTCCTTATACGACGGCGAGCGCTTTACCTACGCTCCTGAAGGAGGCACCGTCACCCATGCCGAATATACGATGAAAGGATGCGACCGGTTCGTCCGCATCGAAGGATGGGATAAAAACGGGGGGATCTGCTGGTCCAACCTGCTGGTGCGGTGATTGTTGTCATTATTACTAAAAGTGTCTTAAAAGCTAGTATTTATACGGCTTTCAGGGCACTTTCCCTGTTTTTGACGTTTCATTTTGAAAAAAATTCATTTTCAGGGCTGCCCGGCTTGAAACCGCATAAACAGCGGATCCCGGGCTTTTTGTCTCTGCAGCGCCGAAAGAGGTTTTTTATGGTGTCTTAAAATCTTTATGGTAATATTGACAACATAAACAGCACTGAATATAATAGCACTATGCTAGTTGTGAAAATACGCCAAAAAGGCTTAAAGGCCGGTGTATCGGAGACTATCCGGAAGGAGAAAAAACATGAGTAGCAATGCAGTCGTAATTGCGCCGAAAAAGAAAAAGATGTCCCACCAGCGCAAAATGACGATCCTGAAGGACAACGCGGAGTTGTACATCCTGCTTGCTCCTGCCCTGATCGTTATCTTGCTCTACTGCTACATTCCTATGTTCGGCTATACGATCGCGTTCCAGGATTATATGCCCGGCAGCGGCTTCTGGGGCGCTAACACGAAATGGGTCGGTTTTAAGCACTTTATCCGATTCTACAACAGTATCTGGTTCAATCGTCTGATGGGCAACACCCTCTGGCTGAGTTTTCTGAACCTGGCCTGGGGCTTCTGGGTACCTATCGTATTCGCCCTTCTTTTGAATGAAGTTCGGGTCATGGGCTACAAGAAATTCGTTCAGACCGCTTCCTACCTGCCTTACTTCATTTCCATGGTTGTTATGTGCGGTATGCTGATCAACTTCCTGACTCCTCAGGGCCTGATCAACAAGCTCATCAAAGCCTTCGGCGGTACTCCCAAGGCATGGCGTACCATCCCCAGCGCATTCCCCAAGATCTACGTAATGGCAAACATCTGGAAGAGCTTCGGATTCAACTCCATTCTGTATATTTCCGTTATCACGTCTATTGATACCTCTCTGTACGAGTCCGCACGTCTTGACGGCGCAAACCGCTGGCAGCAGGCCATTCATATCACCATCCCCAGCATCGTTCCTACCATCGCGATCATGCTGATCATGGCCGTTGGTTCTCTTCTGAGTGCCAACACCGATATGATCCTTCTTCTGTACGTTCCCGCTACTTATGAGACGGCTGATACCCTTGGTACTTACATCTACCGTGAAGGTATTACCGGCGGTAAATTCAGTTTCACGACTGCCATCGGTATGATCCAGTCCATCATCAACTTCGTACTGGTCTTCATGGCTAACAAGATCTCCGACTTCCTTACCGGTGCCGGATTGTTCTAAGGGGAGGAGGAAAAACAAATGGCAAAACGTGATCCTAATAAGATTAAGAACGGTTCGCCCGTTGCAACTGTCATCATTTACGTGATCCTGATGCTTTTGGCCCTGATCTGCATCTACCCGGTTTGGTATGTTATCATCATTTCTCTTTCCAAACCCATCGTAGCCCGTACCCTGGATGTATATTTCCTTCCTAAAGGCCTTTACTTCGGTTCTTACAAGCAGCTGTTCAAAGATCAGCAGATGTGGATCTGCTACGGCAACACTATCCTTTACGCCGGTGTCTGCTGCATCGGTATGCTGATCACCTGCGCTATGGCCGCATACCCGCTGACCAGCCCCTACCTCGTGGGACGCCGCTTCGTAGTTTTCTTCATCCTGATCCCTATGTACTTCGGCGGCGGTCTGATCCCCACCTTCATCTGGATGACCAAACTGGGAATGTACAACACCCGCTGGGCCATCATCTTCCCGGGTATCGTTTCCATGTGGTATATCATTCTGGTACGAACGTACTTTGCTACTATACCGGAAGAGCTGCGTGAGTCCGCCCGTATCGACGGCGCCAATAACTTCCAGATCCTGTGGAACGTTTACGTACCGACTTCCAAACCGATCATGGCCGTTATCGCCATCTACACCATCGTTGCCCAGTGGAACTCCTGGTATGCAGCATCCATTTACCTGGTCGATCAGAACCTGCAGCCTCTGCAGCTGTACCTGCGCCGTAAGTTGATTTTGGCTCAGAACGCAGCTCAGCAGCAGCAGAGCGGCGGCGGTCAGACTTCCGATATGGATGAAGCAATGCAGCAGATGATCCTTTCCGCCGATCAGTTGAAGTACACTATGATCGTAGTTGCTACCCTGCCTATCATGTGCATCTACCCCTTCCTGCAGAAGTATTTCGTAAAGGGCGTTATGGTAGGTTCTCTGAAGGGCTGATACAAGCCGTACATGACAAATCATAACCACGGGCAAAGCCCGTGGTTTTTTCTACGCCAAAAAGGCGATAATACTGGCTTGGCCTGAAAGACCTGTGAAGGGTTTGCCAGTTGCCATAAATTCACAGGCAGCCCCTCACTCTGAGGGGCTTTTTCTTTAGCCTTTTTCTAGTGGCTGACCCGTAAACGGGTCGATGTATTCCTTGAGATTTATCTGATCTGCCAGATAGTCCTCGGCCAATTGATTCTTGATATATTCTTGATCGCCTTTTCGTTCTTCCCTACTGTACTGACATAGTAGCCAGTATGCCAGGATTTCCTGTTGCCATATCGATATTTATGTATATGAAACATGTTTTTAGATCTCAAAATTTTATGAAAATTCAGCCGCAGCCAAACCTGCACCTGTCTGTACAGATTAACCGAAGCAAACGGGGAAATCTAAAGATCTATCGTCGATTCGCCTAATTTCTGCCGCTGAATTGTTGATATTTTGTGAACGGACTGTTATTATATAGTTAAATAGCTGTGAGGCGATGAGGCCCATGGCAAAAAAATTTTCTAGGAGGGTAAAACATGAAAAAGCTGTTAGTAGTGCTGCTTGCTGCTGCTATGTGCGTTTCCATGCTGGCTGGCTGCTCGAGCGGTTCCAAAGAGAGTTCTTCCTCTACCTCGTCGGCAGAGTCTTCTGCAACAGAAGAATCCAGTAAAGCAGAAGAAACTTCCACCTCTGCTGAAGAATCCAGTACGGCTGAAGAGTCTTCTCAGCCGGAAACAAACGTAGAGCTTCGTGATTTCACGATGCTGGGAGATGATGCATTCACCTCTTACTATTCCGCAACTGATAGCATGGAAGAGTTCTACGCTTGGCAGAAATTCCGTGAAATTGAGGAAGCCAAGGGCGTAAACATGAAAGTCGAGTACGTTGTCGATGATCAGTACCTGACCACTATCCAGACCCGTTTCTCTGCTATGCACGACATTCCTATGTTCGCGTATAACAACGAGACGGATGCCGAGGTCCTGGCTCTGGCACAGAACGGTGTCGTACTTGATATCCTGCCTATGCTCGATCAGGGCGATGGCACGGCTAAAAAGTTCTTTACCGAAGATGACTTCGGTGTAACCGCTGCTAACAAGGTTATTACCCCTGAAGGCCAGATGTACTGGCTGCCCAACATCTACATTTCCGATTATGACGGAACCTTTGGTGTTGGTACCAACTGTCCTGTCAGCATCCGTGAGGACTGGCTGAATCAGTATGGTCTGAAAGTTCCGACCACGCTGGATGAATTCACGACAGCTCTGAAGACCTTCAATGAGAATGATCCGTCCGGTTCCGGCGCTAACACCCCCGGCCTGAACGTATATTCTTATAACCCCTGCGACTTTTCGGATTCCATCGGACAGTGGTTCGGTCTGGTTCGCGGACCGGTCGTAAATGTTAACTGGGATACCCAGAAAGCAACTTCTGTTTGGAAACAGGATACAGCTAAAGATTACTTCAGCTACATCAATGACCTTTACAACCAGGGCCTGTATGACTCTGAGATGATCGGTTCCACCGATACCCTGAGAACTAAGGTTGCCAACAACCAGGTCGGCGCTTTGACCATGTACGCTCTGTCTACTACCTGGGAGCCTCTGATCGAAGCAGCCTTCAAGGCTGACGGCGGCGGTGCCTGCTATGAAGGTATCTACCCGATCCAGGCTGTTGAGGGTGTTACCCCTCTGCTGGGTCTGGAAGATCCGGTTTATGTATGGGATCATTTCGTATTCACCAATCAGCTGACTGATCCTACCCTTGGCGCAGCCTTTATGGATGCCTACTACAGCGATGAACATATCGATGTTCTGAACTATGGCGTGGAAGGCAAGAACTACGAAATCGTCAATGGCGAGAAACAGTGGATTCAGTATGATGCCAAACAGGAAGGCGAAGGTGTTAAATACAACGCGGACGCGCTGAACAAGTACCTGCAGGAAAAAGCAGATGCTCGTATCTCCTATGGTAAGATCCTGTACAGCCGTTATGTAACGCCCGATATGACCTACTATCAGCTGGGCGAAGCGACCCGCGCTCCGAAAGAGCAGATCTGGGCAGCTTCCAAGACCGCTTATCAGGAAAGCACCATTGACTATGGTCATTGGACCTCTCTTGATGTCAACGGTACCCTTGCGACCGCATCCAATGAAGAGACCGAGAAAGTTAACTCCATTTACAACGATCTGCACAGCGCTTCTCAGCAGGATGTATCTGCTCTGGTTCTGGGACAGTCTTCTGTAGATGATTTGGATACCATGGTATCTCAGCTGGATGATCTTGGTCTGCAGGATATGATCGACATATACCAGGCTCGTTACAATCGTTTCAAAGGTATCGAATAATTCGAACCGAAGCGTTTGGACTGAAGAGTTCGAACCGAAGAGTTCATATCATCGGGTATCCGATATTCGCAGACGATGTTGAAAAAGCTGTCGGCTAACTGCCGGCAGCTTTTTTATAAAGGCGAAGAAGCATGGGGTCGTCCCTGCATGCCAGTATCAGATGATGATTGACTTTAGGAGGCCTTTTCAGTATACTTGATTATGCTCTGCTGTCAGAGTCGTGTTCGGTCCATACAATAAGACATCTCGAACCGTGTCAGGTCCGGAAGGAAGCAGCACTAAGGGAATCGGCTTATGTGATATGGTCAGCCGGGTATGATGTTCGGCGGCAGAGTATTTTAATAAGGGATAAGGAGGCAGCTTTGGCATATCTGGCACTATATCGTAAATACCGTCCTAAGACGTTCGACCAGATCGTAGGGCAGAAGGCGATCGTGCAGGCGCTGAAAAATCAGGTCCGCTATGGGCAGATCGGCCACGCCTACTTGTTCTGCGGTACCAGGGGGACCGGCAAAACATCGACCGCCAAAGTCTTTGCCAGGGCGGTCAACTGCCTGCATCCGGTAGACGGGAACCCCTGTAATGAGTGCGAACTGTGCCGGGAATCCGAATCCGGCTTTAATCTGATCGAAATCGACGCGGCCTCCAACAACAGCGTGGACGATATCCGCACCCTGAGGGAGGAGGTCCAGTATACCCCTTCCAAGGGCAAATATAAGGTCTACATCATCGATGAGGTCCACATGCTGTCGGCTTCCGCCTTCAATGCCCTGCTGAAGACGCTGGAGGAGCCGCCGGAACACGTCATCTTTATCCTGGCGACGACGGACCCGCAGAAGCTGCTGCCGACCATCGTGTCCCGCTGCCAGCGCTATAACTTTAAAAGGATCACCACCGACGAGATCAAAGACCATTTGCAGGAGGTCTGCCAAAAGGAGAATATCCAGGCGACCGACAGCGCTTTGCATTACATTGCGGCCCTTTCGGACGGAGGTATGCGCGACGCGCTCAGCCTGCTCGATCAGTGTCATTCCTACTATATGGATGAGGACATTACCCTGCCCAAGGTCCAGGATGTTTTAGGAGCGGTCGATGATTCCATTTATACGGATATGACCCAGGGGCTGGCCGACTCCAACGTCCGCGGCCTTCTGGTCAGCGTAGAAAAGGCCTTTGATGACGGGCGAGACGCCCAGCAGTTCATTGACGGCTGGATCCGTTATTTACGAAACGCTTTGGTGATCAAGACCCTGAAAGACCGGGCCGCCGGCCTGGTCGAGGTCGAAGCGTCGGAGCTGGAAAGGATCCGTCAGCAGGCGGACGGGATCGATACCGGCCTTTTGACTGCCTGGATCGAAGAACTGGCTAAATTGAGCGGGGAGCTGAAGACGGCATCCGAAAAGCGGATCCTGATCGAGGTCACTCTGATCAAGATGCTGGAAGGCCCGGCAGCTATGGGGCCCGGGATGGACCAGGCTGCAGGGGGA
>Ga0256404_1007647_pt1 | contig 16874 bp, 15 predicted proteins | sample RumenRJG_01DNA_FD_185990 | JGI IMG/M metagenome (GOLD analysis project Ga0256404, IMG submission 185990) | Bovine rumen microbial communities from Lethbridge, Alberta, Canada - RJG_01 | ecosystem: Host-associated > Mammals > Digestive system > Stomach > Rumen | place: Canada: Alberta | collected...
CAGCCAGATTTTCCTCCCGAACGACAAGGCACTTGAAGAAGGCGCGAAAGCGCAATACTTCAAGTTCGGCCTCAACCAGCGCCAGGTGGAAATCATCGCTTCGGCCATCAAGAAGAAGCAGTACTACTATGTTTCTCCTCTGGGCTCCCGCCTATATGATCTCGCGCTCGAAGCTTGTCCTGTCTCCTTGGCTTATGTGGCCGTCAACAAGAAGGATACGCAGAAAGCAGATGAGATTATCGCTGAGCATGGCCGTGAGAATTTCAACAAGTATTGGCTCGAATATCGAAACGTTGAAATCGAGGAAGATGAGCCAGAAAGGAAGAGGCTCTTCTGATGGTTTTTGATATTACGCTCGGCGCGTTTGCACTCTTCGTCTGCTTTTATCAGGCATACCGCCTCGGCATGGACGAGAAAGTCATGGTGCAACATAAAAAACAGCTCGCCAAACTTGAAAAGCGTGTCAACGAACTCCAAGTTCAGTTGCGCTTTCTCCAAGAGGCACAAACCAAGACAGACGAAACAGATGAGGAGACGGATTCCTCTGCACCCAATGATGCACCTGTCATACTTCCAGCTTCTAGAAAGGAGACCGTATAACTCATGGTAAAATCTGCAAACATCTTCTACAAGGAACTTTTCCGAGACCTCCTGAAAAAGCAGGAGAAGGAACAGCGGCCAGCTGAAGCATCTGATGGGTTGACGGCAGACGGCAAAATGCAGGGGGCAGATACCTTCGATAACGACCTCACGATTTTCTGCCAGATGCGCGACAAAGGGTATAAATACGATGACATCATCGAGGCGATCAAGAAGAACTCTCCCATCATGGAGCGCTTCCAGGGAAAAGATCGTCCCTTCCACGTCTATATCGACCGCATCGTCAACTCCGTCAACTCGGAGCACCTCCGCCGTTCCAGCAATGCCTATCCTCTCGCAGAGAAAGCCTACAAGCTCCGTTGCGAAGCCCTGATGAAGAAATACGTCGATATGGACGAGTCCATCTACGGCGTCTATCAGGATGGTGCCATCGCGATGTCGCTCATGATGAAGGACGGCTTCAGCCCCGAAGTCATCGAGTCGGTCATCAAGAACAACTCTCCTGCGCAGGAGATGAAGGAAGACGAGAAGACGTACCTCCAGACCATCATGGATGGCGTCAAGGAATCGTCTTCCCGCTATCGCGCCATTCAGAACTATGTTCCGGAAGATGCCTTGAGCGAGAATCCGAACCTCGGCAAGAACGAGCGCAACATGAAGGCATCGCAGAACATCTACTGCCTCAGCGCCCAGCAGTACATGGAGAAGACGCATACCGTCGTCCTCTCGGGCAAGGATGACGAAAACATCCTTTATGGCATCATCGACTACGCGACGAACGAAGTCGAGGCACAGAGCATTGACGTTCCAGAGCAGAGCCGGAAGAAAATCATCGACAATGATACCGTCAAATACATGCTTCCGATTCTTCGCCGCTGCCTCATCGAGGGCAGCCCTGTCGCTGTCGAGCCTGGCCGTGACACCAATGCCTATGCGCAGAGCATCCTGTCCGGCTTCGAGGCAGATTGCCTGCAACGCCGCAAGCAGTCGGATGAATCGTATCCGCAAGATCGCGAACGCTTTGAAAATATCCGCTCCCGCCTCGATGAAGAGCGGCAGGAATATGACAAGCTCCATTCTCCTGCCTATATGGATGCACTGGCAGCCAAAAAGCTCCTGGAAGAGCATATGCCTCCTTCCAATATCCTCCGCGTGCTCAAGGAACGCAAGGATATTTCCGAGGCCAACGGGTATCCCTCTTCGGATAAATATGCTGAGGACATTGTCAAAAATGCTTCCGAGGCACTTCACGCCGAGCGTGAAATCCGCTTCTTCTCCAAGAAAATCCCTGAAGAAAAAAGCCTGAAAGAGCTGGAAGACCGCGATATCAGCGTAACGGATATCTACAAGGGCTTCATGGCACAGCGCATCAAGGAAAATCCGTCGTTCTCCCTTCGGATGTCAGAACCGCTTGCCGACCAGGAAGTCGTCGAGCACATGATGGTGGAATTCCGCGACTTAGACCTCAAGGAAGTCGAGAAAGCCATCCGTCAGGCATCTCCGCGCTACCGTCTCCCTGACGCCGATCAGGAATATCCCTCGCAGATCATCCGCCAGGTGCAGAAGAACTTCCAGCTCGTCTCGAACAAGGACAAAGAAAAGGATTCCCTGCAACAAGAATTCTTGCGGAATCGCGGGCTGGCCGCAGAAGGCACAATCATCCCGAAGAAGGAATCGACGTCCAAGATTTACGACGTCTTCAACACAGTCAAGGACAGCAAGGCAGCCGTCAAGATGCTCATGCAGGAGAAGAACCTCGACGACATCAAAATCGTCCTCAAGAGCCTTGCCATTGCTGGCGGGCTTTCGGCCACGGCTGTCGGGCTCGACCATTACGTCAACAACATCCTCGAAACCTCGCAGGCCGTCTATCATCGGCAGCTCGCCATCGCGAACTACAAGCCGCTTGACCTCATGGCCAGCCATCGGTCGGCATCGGACGTCTATCTCGAAAAGATGCACAACATCTACGACCGAAAGGAATTCGTCCAGCCTTCCATGGATGTCCGCGTCATGGAGGAAATGCTCCTTTCCAAGAAATTCTCGCCAGAAGAAATCAAGCAGGCCATTGACATCTACAGCCCCGTGCGTGCCGAAGCCTGCCGCGACAACCACTACATGGACTATGTCGAGAAAGAAGCTAATGCCAATCTCCTCATCGAGGAGGAAAAGCTCAAGAAGTACCAGATTGTTCCAAGGATGGAGCCCGAGAGCACTTGCGAAGACGAGTACGACTACCAGAAAAAGAGGATGCAGGATACCATCCGCTTGCCGTTCGAGCCGCGCATGGATGTCAAAATCTGCAGCGCTCTCGTCAAAGAAGGATTCCCGATGCAGGACTGCGTTCGTTCCATCAGCATGCGCTCGCCCATGAATGCCGCGAAGAAAGAGAAGAAGGAAGAAGCTCTGGATTACGGCAAGGAAATCATGCGGAGGTATCGTGCGGCGCAGCAGCAGCAGGCAGCTGAGCTTGCCCAGATGCAGCTTCAGCAGCGCGTCCGCGTTCGCTCGAAGGCGGAAGAGGACGCCAACGGAAAGATTTCCGAGCTTGCGACCACAGCCTTTTCCAAGCTTGCCGAAGCAGCGTCCAATAAGAACGCGTAACGTTACAAAGGAGGATTCCTATGCTTTTCAAAAATGGACACCTCGCGCAACAACGCTTGCGCTTCTTCCAGATCATCCAGCGTTATGTCGATGCTGGCATGAGCCCGACAGATTCTATCGAGCGCTTCAACGAAGGCCTCGAAAAGGATTCGCCGCTCCTCACGATGACGCATTCCATGATTCGCGATATGCGAAACGGCAAGAGCTTCGCAGAAGTCTTGAAGAAGTATCCGAAATTCTTCCAGCCGTTCATCATCGGCCTCGTCACGGTCGGACAGGAATCTGGCCAGCTCCCGCACATCCTTCAGGAAATCGTGTTCCATCTGGAGCAAGACCTCGACATCAAGCGCAAGATTGATTCCGCGACGATGATTCCGAAAATCTCGGTCTGCGCTATCTTCCTCGTGTTCATGTTCGGCACGATGTTCATCATCCCGAAGCTTGGAGAGCAGCTCAGCGACTCTGGCGTCGAACTGCCGCTCATCACGCAGACGGTGCTCAACTTCGGCAATCTCATGCAGGAGTACTGGTACCTCGTCATCGCTGGTTTCTTCGGCATCAGCGCCATCTTCCGCTATCTCCTGAAGAAGTACCCAGAGCGCATGAACATCCTTTCGATGAAGCTCCCCATCTACGCACCGCTTGCTTATACCCGCATCCAGTACAACTTCAGCAAGGTCTTCGGCCTCTGCGTCAATGCTGGTATCCGCCCATCCACGGCACTCAAGTACACGTCCATGGCCATCGACAGCCTGTATCTCCGCAACGTCATCACGCGTGCTGCGACGAAGATTCTCAACACAGGTGCTGCGATGGATGCCGCACTCAGCCATGAAGATGTCGAGCACTTCCTGAACAAGGATATCTACGTCATGATCCGCACCGGCACGGAATCTGGTAATCTTGGCGATATCATGCTCAATGAAAGCCGCAATTACCAGAAAGAGCTCCTGAATATTTCTGACCGCATCGGCGACAAGGTTTCCATGACCATCCTCATTCCAGCATATCTCGTCATCCTCGCCTTGTTCGCGAGCATCGAGTATCCTGTCATCACGATGATGCAGGCAGGCATGGCCGGCATGGCACAGTAACCACTATGGAATTCTTGCACAAGCTTCTTGACATCACGCGGAAGCAGGACTTCTATATCTCGCTCCTGCTTCTCAACACGCCCTATCTCTTCTTCATCCTCCCGAATCTTTCTTGGGACAACGTGAACCTTCCTTACGTTCTCGGATGCATCGGGCGTGTCATCGCACCAACGTATATCATTGCTATCTGCCTGTTCCACCCGAAGGAATGCTGGCGAAAAGGAACCTTGTTCCTTTCCACTATTCTTTGTGCCATCGACATCCTTTCGCTTCTGTTGATTCACCAGCCATTCTATCTCTCGTTTCTTCCGAGCCTTCTGGATACGAACCCGCAAGAGACGAAAGAATTTCTGGAATCTCATCTGGCATTTTCGTGGCAGGGGCTCCTGATGCTCATCGTCTGCCTCCCGATGTTGCGAAAAAGTGTCCGACAGAAGATTTTCTCCCTCTACGCAAGGTTCTACGACACGGATTATAAATCTGTCGTCATCCTCACGGTAATTTTTGCGGCCTCGTATCTGTACGGCATTTCGGCACATCTTCTGACGTCCCGCATGCCTGTGGGAAACAGCATCCTGCGCGTCTCCCTCGATGCTTACCAGGTCAGCATATCTACGATCTTTGCACCGAAGAAGGTCGTGCCCAGCGTCGTTTCTTATGATGATTCCATTCCTTATGTCGTCGTGGTTCTTGGCGAATCTGCCAACAAGCACCACATGAGCCTGTATGGATATCCGCTCGAAACGACCCCGTGGGCAGAGGAAGAGGAACAGTCAGGGCATCTTTCCGTCTATACGAATACGCTGGCGACGAAGCATTATACCATCGCCGCGATGAAAGACATCTTTTCAGAGATGAAGAAGGATGAAGAAGCTCCCTTCCGCAGCTTCCCAAATATCTTCGACTTTCTCCGTCAGACGTCATATAAAACAACTTGGATTTCCAACCAGGAGAACGTCGGAACCATCGGGTCGTTTGAAAAAGACTTGTCTTCCTGCGCCGACCGTTCCATTTTCACGCGGAGCGCCGTTGGCAATATGGACAGCGACCTCGTCTATGACGACATCATCTGCCAGACGCTTGACAGCGTCCTGAAGGAAGAGGAGGACGTACCAAACAACTTCCTCGTCCTGCACCTCATGGGCAGCCACATGCATGCCAAAAACCGCTATCCAGCGGATTTTGCCAAGTTCACACCAGAAGATGAAGACGGGGATTCTGAGGAGGTGAAGAAAACCCGCGCCGAGTATGACAATTCCATCCTCTATACCGATGATGTCCTTCGGCAGATTGTTCAAAGATTCCAAGAGAAAGATGCCATCATCATCTATCTCTCCGATCATGGCGAAGATGTCTATGACGAAGAGAAGAAGTTCTTTGCAGGCCACAGCACTCAAGGGAAGGACGAAGAACTCTACATTCCGTTCTTCGTCTGGGGAAGCGACGCCTTCCAGAAGAATCATCCTGACATCTGGGACAGCATCGTGAAAAAGCAGGGAGACCTGTTCTTCACGGATGCGTTCCCCGAATTCCTCTGGGATATCCTATCGCTTCGCGCTGAGTAGATTCCTGCAATTTTATAAGAAAAACGCACGTTCTTCTCTTGCTTAAATAGTACCAGAATCAGTTTTCCAAAGAGAACAAGGAGGAATACTAATGGAAACGAATATCTCTCAATCTGGCGGCGTGCTCCAGAAGCTTGCCGCAATGCCGAAAAAGAAGCCAGGCGCAGTTCTCTCGCTGGAGACCGTCCTCTATGTCGCGATCATCATCATCTTCGTCGCCATCGGCCTCGGTATCTTCAGTCAGCGTGAATCTGCAAAAGTCGCAGCCTGCAACCAGGAGCTTGACCAGATTCGTTCCGCAGTCGTCCAGTATGGCGCTCTCGACGTCAATGGTACGAACGGCCTTACCGACCTGACGAAGCTCTTCGATGCATCGGCAATCTCCGCTACGGATGCTGTCGATGGCGTTGCTCACGGCTACTTCCTTCAGAAGTCTGGTCGTTGGAAGGACGGCAAGCTCCACAATCCGTGGGGTGACGGCGAATACACGCTCGGCACGGATCCTTCTGGCGGCACGGGCAAAGCAGTTGTCACGACGCATAACGGCAATACGTACTCCATCCTCATCGGCGAGCTCGGTGACTGATTGGAACGCGTAAACCTTTCAGGGATGTCCTTTACGGGCATCCCTTTTGTTGTGCCTGCAATTTCAAGAGATTCATCGATGATTCCTTTGCTTTACCATAAATGCAATGAACAGAAAAAGGGAGGGGCATCCTCATGAAACGCAGACATACCGAGAGTGAAGTATTCCAAGCAGGGAAGAAAATCGGCATCCTCGCGGCGGTCGAACCATCCAAAGATGGGGGAACGACCGTCTATTCTTATCCAAAACATCTTCCGCAACCCGTTTCCCCCGCACTTGCCCATGCGGCAAAGCTTCCGAAGCATCACCCCATCCGTCTCTCTCTGGACGGGGATGATCTTTCGGTCGAAGAAGAGGGGCAGATGCTGGAAGCTCTTTCTACTGATGCGAAATCCGTCTATTACGATGCCGTTCGTACCTTCCGCAGCATGGAGAACGTGCCGACCCGAGAGACCGCAGAACTGAACGCGTATCTTCTCGCAAGCCATCTTGACCACCGCGCAACGTACCTGACGGAGCAAGGCCAGCCATCCACTGCATGGCAACTGTATGCTAACGGCCTTGAATTCCGTTATGGCGATGAAGTCCAGCTCCCGCAGTCGGCCTTCTTCCAGCAAGCGCCTCCTGCGACGCATCTTGTCGCCTATCATAACACGACGCCGGACAATCTCATGAAATCCATCGAGCTTGGCGGATTCCCTGTTCCATCCCTCGCCGTGACACGGAGCGATATTCCTTATACGAAATTCGGCAAGATTACGCTCATCGGAAGCAGGGACATGGCTGACCCGCAGGAAAACAACCACGTCTATTCCATTGACGGATATACCGTGCGCGTCCCTGAAAAAGATTACCCGCCCATCCGCAGCAAGAATGCCAAAGCCTTCTACGACAAGTTCGCATCTTCCTTCGACGACATGGGATCGCGCCTTTCTTCTTTCGACTTCGAGATGCACAGCCTTTCCTCGCAGAGCTTCTATCGGAAGTTCTGCGAGGAATATGCCGTCGAGCGGTATTATCTGGAGCACGTCAAGAAGCTCAAGATTGACTACCAGTACCGCGATGTCTACGGCTACCAGGAACTCGACTGGTACCAGACGCGCAAGCCGTATCAAGAACTTCTCGGCGACCATAACCCTGAATACCAGATGTGGCTGGACAAGGAATACGAAAAGCTTGCGGGCGAGCCACGCATCAAGCTCGGGCGCAAGTTCGTGCCTTATACGCTCGAAAACGTCACGAAGGTCATGCTCAAGCAGAAGGGAACTGCCGTCGAATCCACATTCGTCTATGGGACAAGCAAGGTATCTGCCAAGCTTGGCACGAAATACCATACGCTTGACCGCATGCACAAAGACGCCGAAGCTCTCGTGACGCGGGAAGCTGTCGATGCGCATAACGAGCAGCGCGACGACCTCTGCGAACGCTTCCGCAAGGCCATGTATCCGTTCTATAATCATGACCTTTCGAATAACGAGCTCGATACCATCTGGGATTCCAACGACAATGCGATGGAAGCCCTTTCTACCAGCCGTGGCCTCGACAAAAATGGCCTCTTGCACCACTTCGCACATTACGGCTTCCGCGATGTCGATGATGCCACCCTCCAGCTTGCCGTAGAAACCCGCGACGTCTTGCAGGAGGCCGTCACCTCCTATTTCGAGGCCAAGCCGCAGAGAGCCATCCAGCTCGGTGAATTCCAGGGAGCCATCCTCCCGAAGGACACCTCCGAAGAAATCCAGACCGCACTTCAGAACGCCGGCGTCCCCATCCGCACGTACGACCCGATGAAGGAAGGCGACCGCGAAGCACAGACGTCCGCCTTCCAGAAAGAACATCCCGACATCCTTTTCCAGACGCAGTATGGAGAAATCAAGGGCGCTGTCGAGCGCGACATCAAAAAGATTGTCCACATCTTCCAAGGAGCAGATGCCTCCACCTGCCTCCATGAACTCAGCCATACCTTCCTCATGGACTTGGAGCGCGATGCCGCATGGGAGAAGCGCTTCGGCGAAGCAGGGGAAGCAACCCAAGACCTTGCAACCATCCGCGACTGGGCATCTTTCCATGAAGGAGCATCCAAGGATTATGTTGGAACCCCGTGGGAAAAAGAATTCGCCGAACTTGAAGGCAGAATCCTGAAAGCACGGCAGGAACTCGATGAGGCGAAGAAAGAAGCCGAGGCAGCGTATCGCTTCGACCCGCAAGCCGAGAATCCAGATGGCATCTATCTCTTCGCGGCTTCTGACGAAGTCCGCCGTCTTGAAGAACAGTGGATGCAGGAACGTTTTGCACGCGGCTTCGAGCAGTACGTCCAGAAGGGAACAGCTCCGACAAAACCGCTTGCCATTGTGTTCGACAAGTTCCAAAAGGTGATGAAGCACGTCTACCAGGCCTTTCGCAGCGGCGGCAGCCGTGCTCCGAAGGAAGTCGAGGCCGTCATGGGCAGGATGATTGGAGCAGAACCTCCCAAGGCGAAGATTTCCAGAAAGCAGGAGCTTGATTTAAACAAATGCCTGCAAGAAATCCTTCTGGAGGGGAAGCAGGCATCTAAGAGCAGATGAACGACGAGAGGAGAATCTTCTATGAAGGTCAATATCACGACATCTTATTTCGAACTCACGAATGAGACAAACCGCAAATACACGCCGCTGGCAGACGCCCTTCGGAAAGAGCTCTTGGAGAAGTGGCAGAACCACCAGAAAGACGTAAAATACGAAGAGCCAAGCCTTTACGCTCTGAGCGGCAGAGCAGGAGAGGGACGCCCAAAAGCCGTCACCTTCCAGTATTATACGGATGACACGCCGGAACTTCGCCAGCAGTTGAAGGAGTTCGCGGAATGCATGGAATTCGGCATCGTCAGGGCGGATAACGAGGCAGTTATCGAGCCGAAGATGGTCTATGATATCGAGTTCGAGTTCTATCGCCCAAATGACAAAAAGATGCTCGAAATGAAGGAGCAGCTTCGCGGGATTGCAAAGGATGCGGGGGTTCCCATCGAAGTGAACTTCATCAAGGAAATGGAGGACGAGGAAGCTTACCATGCAAAATTCGCGTTCTACGATACCCGCAATGTCGCCAATGGAAACGGCATCTCCCAATATAACAGCATCTTCCTCGATCCACAGGAATATACGCTTCCGCAGATTGCAGATGCTGTTGCGAAGGACTATGTCAAGAATACGCTGGATACCCGCATGGAGATTGCTCGCCGCGAGTTTCATTTCATTGACGGTCAGGACCTTTCTGAGGAGCAGGAAAAAGCGACCAGAAAGGACTTGAACCAAATCCGCAAGGACTTTGGAAAATTCGCAGTTGCCCTTCAGAGCCGCGTCAACGAGCGCCATCAGCAGCAGCTTCTCGGGGACTTCGAGCCGTCCTGGAAGCAAACGTACGCCAAGGCAGAACTTTCTAAGGCAGCCTCTCTGGCTTATGGCCAAGGCGTCGAGGAGCGTGACGTCCTCAAAATCGCAAAGGATACACGGAAAACCTATGACAAGGAACATCCCTCTGCGACGCGCTGAGCTTGCAAGAAAGTTACCAAACTGTGGATAACTTCTATGAAATCGTATTGTTCACCATTTCTGCATTTGGTATAATGTAAATAAGACAAACTAGTTAAAGAGTAAAGGGATGTGAATATTATGACTTTGGAGGCAAAACTCAAAAAAATGAGAGCTACCCCATTCACTAAAGAGCAACAGGAGCTATTGAAAACAAAGGATGTTTTCAATAGCCTTCCTCACGATGAACTTATGCGTCGTGCAGAAAAAGTTTCGAAGCATATTATCCATAAGAATCGCAAAGCATATGAGGCATTGGCGTACAGATGACAGATTCTGCTGAAGTCAAAGAATTGGTGGACTTTGTTCTTCGTCTTCATGAGCATCTTGAAGATGTCTTTGTGATGCGTCATGGTGTTCATGACATGGGACTTGTCGAGTCAGCCGTATCCAGTCCTTTTCAGACATTCGGCGGGGAAGACTTATATCCAACCGTATTTGATAAAGCAGCGCAACTTTGCTATGCACTTGCGAAAGATCATGGATTTGAAGATGGAAATAAACGTACTGGATTACATGTCATGATTTCCTATCTCTATATGTGCGGAATCAAGATGAGATATAATCAAAAAGAATTAGAAGAACTTGTTATAAATCTGGTAGAAGATAAAATTTCTACAGATGATCTCAAAGGCTGGCTCGTGCGGCATTCTGTTCCACAAAAGAAAATTCATACTGAAAATGCGATGGGCTAAATTACGGTTGAAAAGCGGCAAAGATTCAAGAATCTAGGCCGCTTTTTTCGTGCTACTTTTTTTGCAGTGAACACGAAAGAGGGGAACATTCATGGGGAGAACAGTTGATACAGGCATGCGCTGGCAGGAAGCTGTCGAGTATATGAGGTCACACCCTGAAGTGTGCTTGCAAGAAGCGCAGAATGGCGGGTATGTCTGCCCGTGCTGCGGTTCTGGCAGTGGAGCCCACAAGACGGGAATACAGAAATCGCGCATCGAGAACCGCTTCACCTGCTTCAGCACGAAGAAATACGCAGATGGGTGCTTCCGTGCAGCAGATATCATCCAGATTATGGCCGTTGCAGATGGCATCGTCCATGATTTCGACGAAATCCGCGACCACAACAATTATGAGAAGTGGAATGAAGCCGTCATCAACGCAGCGGAAAACCATTTCGGCATCCAAATCAACGAGGAAGACCTTCGCCGCCATAGCGGAGATTATCAGTACCCACATCGTCCGCGTCCTGCATATCATCCGCGCCCAGCCACTCCGCCGCCTCCGCAGGAACCTACTCCTGAAGAGAAATATGCGAACGAGGTCATCCCGAAGGACATCGAGGAAGCGCAGAAATATCAAGACCCGACAGGTTATCTTGCGAAACGCGGTTTGTCGAAAGAAACGCAGGCGCATTTCCATTGCGGATTCCTGCCCAAATGGATTTCTCCCAAAGTTCGGTATCGGAAAGAGCATGGGAAGTCCAAAGCCTTCGGCACGCCGAGAGTCATCATTCCGACAGGTAAGTGCTCCTACCTTGCAAGAGATACGCGTGACCCCGAATACATCCGAGGACGTGCCCGCGATTACGTCAAGATGAAGGCGGGGAGTCATGCGGAATTCAACTGGCAGGTAGCAAAGAACAAGAACGGCATCTTCGTCACCGAAGGCGAAATCGATGCCATGAGCATCTATGAGGCAGGACAGAAGAACGTTCTTGCTCTCGGCTCTACGGCATATATCCGAGGCTTCATCGACTACCTTCAGAAGAACCATATCAAAGGCAAGACGTTCTATGTCTGCCTTGACCGCGATCAGGCCGGACGCACGGCTTCCGATGCGTTCATCCAGCGTCTCAAGGAATGCGGAAACCTCGGCATTGACTCCTCCAGCATCATTCTGGAAGGAACTAAGGACGCAAATGAATCCCTCGTCAAAGATCGAGTGGCCTTCGTGACAGGACTAGCAAAGAAAGTGAAAATGCTCAATGTCATTGCCAGGCGAGCGTCAGCCGTGAGCAGATGAGAAAGGAGTCTTTATCCATGGATCAGCAGCATAGCAAACAACCGCTCTACCTTCAAGAATTTCCTGATTACGATGACAAGCTCCGCATGATCGACGGCTTTGTCGATGCGTCCTATCATAACGATGCGGCACCCTGCATTGCCAAGTATTACGACCTTGAGAAGGAAGACGCACCCACGACGGCTGTCGAAGTCTATCAGGACTACAAGAACCCAGAACTCAGCGAACTTTCTGGTGAGCCCAATCATAAAAGATACAACGTCTTCAAGAACACGTATTCTTCCAAGGATGGCGGAGACATTTCCTGCGTCCTTTCCACGAACTCCTGGGAAAAAGCCAAGAAGCGTGCCATCCAGCTGACGAAGGAAATCGAGAAAAAATCCCCTTCCAAGAGCGCGGCAGAAAGGTAACTGGATATGTCAAACTTCGAACTTCACAAGATGGTCAACGAATCCATTCGCGATACCATCCAGTCTACCGAGCAGGCCATGAGAGACCTTGGCCTCTATGTCTGCGTCCGCCCCGTTGACTTCGGGAATGCAGAAGATAAAGAGCCTGACGTTGAAATCTCATCCCTTAGCTGGCATCTCGGCAATGTCGAAGATGCACTCCTCGACAAACTGGAGATTCACCCCGCAAACGAGCGCCTGCGGAACGAGTTCAAGGAATCTGCGTTGCTCCAAATCGACGCATCCAAAGACGCCGCTTCCTGCCAGGTTGACCTGTACGACATCTACGTTCGGAACAACTATCTCGACGACCTCGATGACCTCGCGCAGCTTGCAAAGGAACTGGAAACGAAGCTCAATGCCTTTGCGATGTCCCAGTCTCGGGAAGCCTTCGAAAAGATTCAAAAGGACACGAAGGACATCTTCCTCGTCGATGACTTCTTCCAGACCGTTTCGGACATCTGCCAGACGCTCTCTGACGAAGAACTCTCCGAGTATGACACGTTCTATGACTTCGCTGTCCAGCAGGCAGCGCGAGAGACGCTTTCTGAAGAATTTCACCCGCATATCCTGAACTATTCCGAACATGACCTGGATGCGGATGTTGAAAATTTCCGCTATACGACGTTTGAAAAACTCTTGCAGAAGAAGGAACTGGCTTCTTGGGAAAATCTCGGCTACAGCGCCTATATGAAGGCATGCAATGCCCCGCAGAAACCTGAAAAAGTCGGCACGGTCCGCTTTGGCGGAGTCTATTTTGATGCGGAGATGGATGCTTCCTCCATTCGATTCACGCCCAAGATTCCCGTGGACAAGAGAGGGAAGACCTTCCGAAGCTTCGAGCCCATCGAGATGCCGCTCCGTCTGGAACCGCCGATTCCTTACGACACTTTCCAGTATCGTGCAGAACATCTCATGAGCAAGGGAATTCTGGATCATCATCTGGCATCGCAGGCATTTTCCTATAAGAATTCGCAAAAAGAAAAGAAATGCGTCATGTCCCTTTTACGATAAAGTATGGCGAGGAGGTTGGCAGCATGGATACGGAATCACTGAATCGAGAAGAACTTCTCGACGCTTCCAAGGGAAAGCTCGATTTCTCCTATTTCCAAAAGAAGCAGTACAAGGAAATGGTGCATGATCTTGAAACATACAACCGTCTGGATGATCCATATACCGCCAAGGCACGCATGTTGCGCGAAAACCTTCAGAGGAAGCGCTATGGCATGATTCGGATGAACGACATCAAAATCGAGCCGTTTTTGTCCAGCTTCCAGAGCGAGATGGACAAACTGGACATCATGGCAAGCGTCGAGTGCCCCGAAAGTTATGAGGGCGAACGTTATTTCGTCGGCATCTCGTTTGCGATGACACCTTCCATCCTGAAGGGGGATACGGCCTATCCAGACCAGAACGCACCTGCTGCACGAGAAAACCTGTCCAAGCTTTCTTACGAGGATTTCAAGGGCGTTCTTGCCAGCCGCTTTCAAAACTGCATCGCTACGCGGCTCAGCCTGGATGACCTCCCTCCGTATATCCAGAAGGCGCTCGTCCATGATACAGGCGCGATGAAGAAACAGATGCAGGCAAAAGCCCAGAAAACGGCTGGCAAATCTATGACGAGGTGAATGTTATTTATGGACATCCAATGGGATAACTTTTCGAAAGACAACTACGAGGACATCAAGTCCATCGTCGAGAATCCGAGCTACCTGCCAGAAACAGGGAAGGATTTCCTCCAAAATCTGCACAAGGCTTCCATCCGCATGGGAGCCTATGCTGCAATCTTCGATGGCGGAACGAATTTCACCGACAACTTCTTCTTCGATGATCCGAGCTTCCCAAATGCCATCGAAATCAAGATTGGCCGCATCGTCAACTCCAACGCCCCGAGCGGCGTCCTGCTCGATGCACAGGATACGTTCTCTCTTCCCATTACGAAGAAGAGCCTCGCTGAAGCCAAGTCTTATCAAGACTTCCAGCGCGTATTCGAGGAAGACCTCCAGAAGAATATCCGCCAGATTCATCGTCCTGACCTCCTGGAGCCTCAGGCGGCGGATATCCTCCAGAAGGAAATCGAGAAGAAGAAGCTCGCATTCCAGTCCCAGTATCCTTGCTGCACGATTGCTGAGCCGAAAGACCAGATATTCTACAGCACCTTGGAAGACCCCGCACACCCGCTGGTCGCTATCCCGAAAGGATACGCAGACGATTCCATGAACACGCATACGCTTTCCATCGTCAACAAGAATCTTCTGGAAGCGACGCATGGAACGGCAAAGGCGACCATCACCTTCCCAGACGAGAAAGAATGGTCGTTCGCCCTCTATGCAGACTTTTCCTATAACGGAAAGACGTTCACAAGCAATTTCTTCCCGCAAGACGAGCTTGCGAATGCCATGCGCTTCCTTGATGATTCCTATGTCCAGCTGCAGGAAGTCATCGAAAAGACGGAACGCCTCGCATCCCTGGATGCGGAAACCCTTCCGCGTCAGGAGGCATCGTTCGTCCGCCACTATCAAGCGCTCCTGCGTGAGGATTTCAGCGAGAGCTCAGGAAAGCCAACGTACAGCTTCAGCAAGCTTTATACCATGGCGCGGGATACTGCGCGGTACTCTCTGTCGCAGAGAGGGGATTCCAAGAACCGCGTTCTGGAAATGCTTAAGAAATATTCTCCTGGTGCCGACATTTACGAAGGAACCGATTTCTCCAACATCATCGTTCGTGATGCAGAAATCGCCATCTCCCATTGATAGATTTTTCCAGATACCGAGAGTGCTGGCCAAGGCAGGCACTCTTTCCATTTATGATGAGGTGAACCCCATGAGCATCTCCATTGACTGGGAGCATTTCGGCGAACAGGATTTCTATGACTTGAAACACATCCTGGATTCTCATTATCCTATCCATCCCATGGATGATGATGCCCTCTTCCGTTTGCAGAAAGCCTACATTCGTGCGGGTGTCTATGTTGCTTCCTTTGAAGGCAGTTCCGCCTTCCTGAATGCCTCCTATTCCGCTGTCCCGCATTATCCGAACGTTATTGAGATGAGCGTCGGGCGCGTCATCAACTCGCATCCCAATGCTTCCAGCCATTTCGACCCTTTGGATTCTTTCACCGTTCCCATCACGCGGGAAACGTTTGAATATGTCTCCGACTATGCAGCGTTCCAGATTGAATTCATGAACCGTCTGCATAAATACGTCAGTCATCTTCATCATCCAGGGCTTATGGACAAAAACGCCTTCCAGCTGCTTCAGAAGGAAGCAGACGAACGGAAAGCATACCTCCAGAAGATTTATCCAGACTATCTGGTGGCAGAGCCGGAAAACAAGGTCTTCTATAGCACCGTTGAAAATCCGCTCCACCCGTTCCTCATCCTTCCGAAGGGCTTCGAAGATTATTCCATGACATCCAAGAACCTTTCCATCCTCGATACGCGCCTGAAGGAAGAAACGAACGGGAGAGGCATCGGAACGATTACTTTCCCCGAAGATGTGAATGACCCGACCTTGTTCGTCGAATTCTCGTATAACGGGAAGCCGTTCCAGAGCGAATTCTTCGCGTCAAATGCCTTGCAGAATGCAACCTTCTACCTCGAAGACTGCTACGACCTTCTTCAAAACGTCATGCGGCGGACGCAAAATCTTCTGGCGGTCGATTCCTCCGCACTTCCCGAAAAAGAGCGGGGCTTCGTCGAAGTGTACCAGAAACTGCTCCAGGATGGCCATGCCCTTCCCGTGGAAGCCGCGACCTATGAAACCTCCAAGCTCTACACGATGGCGATGGAGGCTTCCAAGTTTTCCATCTTCCATGAGAACTGCTCCAAGAAGGATGTCTTGGACCTTCTCAAAAAATATTCTCCTGGAGCTGACCTCTATCCAGGTTCTATGTTTGCCAACATCGTCTCCCAGCGTGCGGCACAGGAGGTACAGACGGAGCAGCGCTTCGTCTATCCAGGGATTTTTCCCCGATGACATGTCGTACTCTCAGTCATCAAGCGGTCTGCATGACTTGATGAAGAGGGGAGGAATGACTTCATGGCAAGCAAGATTTTCGATGAATTTTCCGTAACCTTTCATGGCGGCGAAGCGCCTATCTATGACTTCGAAGGCAACGAATACCCCTATGAAGGCGACGGACTCATCCTGGCGGGGGAGAAGGGGTATGAATTCCTTGCACAGCTCAATGCGGCAGACAAGGAATGGTTCAACCAGCGCATGCTGGGCTACTTGGAACGGCAGCGCGTCTTTTTCGACGTCACGCTTCCTGAAAACGACCCTATCTGCGATGTCTGCATCGAGCTCGGGAATCTCGACTTTTTGAATGCCAAAAGCGTTTCCGAAGCGCTTTCTATCTATCTGCCACAGTTTTATGAGCATGTTTTCCAGCAAATCCATCTTCGCGACAAGATGCAGCTCTCCGAAGAGGATTG
>Ga0256404_1007648_pt1 | contig 16872 bp, 11 predicted proteins | sample RumenRJG_01DNA_FD_185990 | JGI IMG/M metagenome (GOLD analysis project Ga0256404, IMG submission 185990) | Bovine rumen microbial communities from Lethbridge, Alberta, Canada - RJG_01 | ecosystem: Host-associated > Mammals > Digestive system > Stomach > Rumen | place: Canada: Alberta | collected...
TACCCTTTCGGATCACGCCGTCCCGGATCCTGCAGAACACGATGACGCCGCGGTAAGAATCATAGAGAGAGTCGAAGATCAGAGCCTTGAGAGGCTCCTCGGCATTTCCCTCGGGCGCGGGGATCTTTTCCACCACCGCTTCCAGCACATCCTCGATGCCGATTCCCTGTTTTGCCGAGATCAGAGGGGCATCCTCCGCCTCAATGCCGATAACATCCTCGATCTCATGCCGCACCTCCTCCGGCATTGCGCTGGGAAGGTCAATTTTGTTGATAACGGGAAAAACGTCCAGATCGTGTTCGAGAGCCAGATAGACATTGGCCAGTGTCTGGGCCTGTATGCCCTGGGTCGCGTCCACCACAAGGATCGCGCCGTCGCAGGCTGCCAGCGAGCGGCTGACCTCATAGTTGAAGTCCACATGCCCGGGCGTATCGATGAGATTGAAAATATACTCCACCCCGTCCTTCGCCTTATAGACAAGACGCACCGCCTGGCTCTTGATCGTGATCCCGCGCTCGCGCTCCAGTTCCATATTATCCAGAACCTGGTCCTGCATCTCACGGCTCGTCAGAAGCCCCGTCCGCTCGATCATACGGTCTGCCAGAGTGGATTTGCCGTGATCGATGTGGGCCACGATACAGAAGTTTCTGGTCCGCTCCCGGATATTGTCGTAGTGATTTGATGCCATATATGTAATGCTGTCCTTTCTTAGGCCGCCCTGCGGGGCTCAGCTGTTCTCGTTGATATAGATCTGGACTCTGCTCTGGATGACTCCCGCGACATCCTTCGCGCTCTTTTGTCCCTCGAAGAAGGCTGCCGCCTCCTCGACTATGATATTCTCGACGCTTCTGTCAAAATATGCCTTGCTGCTCAGTCCTCTGAGGAAAGCATAAATCTGGTCGACCTCACTGTCTGAGATCCTCGGCAGTTCAACATTCTCGCCGCCGATGTTCATGATGATGTGGTCCTCCACCTTCTGTCCGTTTTCATCCGTATAGTAGATGGGCTCCATCGCCTTATTGGCAAGCTGATCCAGCGCGCTGATGCTGACCGGCCAGCACATCTCGATAGAATTCTGATAATCATCGAGAAGGAACCGGCGCACAAAGCTCCAGCAGGCATCCTTCTGATCTGACGCAGCGTTGACCGCGATCTCAAGCTGCGGAGCGATCGCCGCAGTGCCGGGCGTCTGGGACGGGAATCCCGCCATAGCGATCTCCGTTCCAAAATAACCGTAACGCAGATTTACGTACTCATCAAAAGTCCCGAGGGATTCTCTTGCGAACAGCGCTTTTCCGTTTCTGTAAAACGCCGTGGTATCCTCCTGCATAGCCGCCTCATCTATTTTGGCAGGGAACTGGCTGATGAATTCCAGAAGGCGTATAAACTCAGGCGAGTCGAACTTACACTCGGATCTTTCCCAGTCAATAAACTGATCCCCGCACAATTCCATTGCCTGATAAAGAATATCTTCCCTGCTGGCAAGTCCGAACATCCTGCCCGGAGCAACGCCCTTGGAGGCCGCGAGCTGATCGGCAAAATCCAGCGTAAAGCCGGAACCGTCCCCGATATCCTCAGTTTTACCTACAACAGTGTTTACGTAGAAAGAAGGGATGACCGCATATGTTTTTCCATCGTTCTTGAAGGTGTCAAACACATTTGTCAGATACTCTTTGCCGGAGATCTCCTCATCGCCTTCCATATAAGGGGTCAAGTCCTCGAAGACCCCCTTGCTGATATAACTGCTGATGGGCATGACCGCGGAAAGGACCAGTACGTCCGGCGCGCTGCCTGACGCGATATCCGTATTCAGCTTTGTCAGCCCTTCCGTTCCTGTCTCTCCGTCGAACTGGGAGTAGTCCACGATGCTGATCCTGACATCCTGATTCGTTTTGTTAAAGGCAAAGACCTGTTTGCGGACCTCATAATCAAGGTAATAGCTTCCAAGCGTGATCGTCTTGCGATTTGCGACGACCTCTGGGTCTACTTTGGAAAGGATCTCCACAAGGCTAGTGCCTGTCAGATCCGCGACGACAGCCGCAAGTTTCCCGTCCTCCATCTCCGCAAGGCCGGTGACTGCCGTGACATCCATGTCGGAATCCACATAGTCGACGATCTTTACAATGCCGGCGCCGTCAAGATTCATTCCGTAGATCGCGTTTGCGCCTGCCATGTACAGCTGCCAGGTCTTTCCGGGGAAAACAAAGGACATCCCCGCTTCAGAAGGAACCGGATAACTCTCTCCCGTTTTTCCCGTCTCCATATCGATCACTGTGATCTGCTCGCCGTTTCCTCCGTATGTGACAGTCACAACCGTGCCGTCCTCGAGCACATAAGGCGTAATACTCTTTAACTGGTCATCGGTACTGATCGTCCTGATAAAAGATCCGTCCTCTGCGCTGTACAGATCAAGCCCCAGGGAAGTACTCACAATAAGGCCGTCCTTACTGTAAGCGACACTGTTGACAAAATAGTCCGTTTCGCTGTTTTCCGGGATCCGGGCAGGCACTGTCCAGATATCCCGGCCGTCAGGCGCGATGCAGGAGAGTACATATACACTCTCTCCGTTCTGCGCCGCGGAAGCCGGATCGACTTCTACAGCCTCCGAAACGATCAGTTCCTCTTCCGCGTCATTCCCTTCACCCTTAAATTCGTCAGCAGGGGAAGTAATTCCGTCCGTTGCCTCCTCCTGAAGTGTCGGATCGTTGGCGGGAGAATCTCCGCCTTCTGTATAGAATTCCACGACCTGATCCCCGCCTTGCGCGCCGGGGCCCTCCCCGGCTGCTCCTGCAGGGCTTTCTTCCACTATACCTCCGGGGCCTTCCTGCGCCCCTGGGCCTTCCTGCGCTGTTCCGCCCGGGCCTTCTTCCACTGCTCCGCCGGGGCCTTCCTGCGCTGCTCCCGCAGGACCTTCTTCCACCGCTCCCGCAGGTCCTTCTTCCACTGCTCCCGCAGGTCCTTCTTCGCTTCCGGGGCCGCTCTGCTCCCCGTCTCCGGAAGTAAAACCGATGGAATCGCTGTCATAGGAAACCTTTGCGACATAGTAATTGCCGTCAGAGCCTATGTTCATAGCAAGTACATCCTGCGTACCGCCGCCGATCAGGAGGCTGTACTGCAGATCTGATCCGTCCGGTGCAAAATTCACCAGCGCGTGAGTGCCGGAATCGGAGAATCCGTAGGAATAGCCGGCGGCGTAGATCCTGCCGTCTTTGTACATAAGGTTCTCCATATTAAAATCAGCGAGAGATCCATCCTTGTCCTGCAGTTCGACCGGCTGGGCGCTGTAGACATAATCCCCGGACACGGCGGCCTGTGTGCCTCCGTCAGGTTCTTTTTTATCACTTCCGCCCTTACCGCATGCCGCCGTGGTCAGAGCCAGCACTGCCGCCATCACCACGCTGATCATCCTGGTATTTCGTTTCATACTGTACCGCCTTTCTGTTCTCCCTGATCGTTTCAAAAGGAGCGAGTCCCTTGTCTTCCAGCATACCCTTTTCCGAACTGCTGTCAGCGGACCCTTGGCCCTTTTCCTGAGGTGCTTCAGTTTTTTCTCCTGAAGGCGCGTCATTGTCCGGATCTTGTTCTCTCTCTTTGTAATACTCCGGATATTTCTTTCTGGACTGTCTCTCGTAGACACTGTCCTGCAGATTTCGGACACTTCCCGCAAGAGTCCAGCTCCTGTTCCTGTACCAGTGGATCAGCATCCACAGCAGCAGAAGGATCGTCAAAACGATCAGAATACACTCCAAAAGAAAGAGCGCCGCAAAGATCGTCTCCCATCCAAGAGCCACATTCTCCCAATACGGATACCTGACCGCTCCGGTGCGCATCCCCAGAAGCGCAAACTGCCGTATATCTTCCACGAGACTGGGGATCTTGTAGCGGTTAGTGTTGTCCACCACGATCACCCCGGATTCCTCTCCAAATGCCTTTTTCACAGCTGATGCCGCATACCCCTCGACCGGATCGGGCATCACGATCTCATAAGCCGTGATCATTCCCGTATCTTTGTAGTGGGTGTTGGCGGTTCCGACATTTTCCATGTTCTGCGTGTCGTCGGGGGCGGTTTCCTGCGCGGCTGACGAGCCCTGACTTCCTCCGGAAGTTCCCTGCTCGTCACCTGACCCCTGATCTGTTCCGGAATCACTCTGTTCGTCTTCGCTGTCTGCGGGCTTATCATCAGACTGCTCTTCCTCAGTCTTCGTATCTGCCGGTGACTCCGCAGCCTTCGCGAAGACAGCGCAGCCTGCCGGACTCGACGCTGTCCCCGGCGTTATCTGTGAGCCGCCGTCGGAGCCGTTCCCTGTACCGCCGTAACCAAGCAGCGTCTTATACTGGACAAAGACCACGTAATCGGACAGGCCTCCTTCTGTATACAGGCTGCCCTGCTCTTTTCTATAAACACCGGAAATGCGAAGATGCATATCCTGGACCCGGACTGTTCTTCCCTCTACGTCAAAAGAGCCGAAGAGCTTCCAGGCAGTCTCTTCGTCGAGAAGGATCTCATCTTTCATCACGGAATCGGACAGATAATAAGAGCCCGCTGACAGTTTGAGCGGATGGAAGGTGAAGAACGCGCCCCCGGTCCCCACAGCTTCAACAGTAACTGTCTTGCTTCCTGCCGCCAGATTCAGTTTCCCGATCCCGCTGTAGCAGTCCTGCCATAATTTCGAGTCTTTTCCCTCCGAAGTCTTTTTGATCGAGTCCTGGGCGAGCGCCGTATTGATCTTGTACTCCAGGTCCTTGATCGTCTCTTCCATCAGCGCTTCTTCCTGCGGAAGAAAGGCGCTCACCTGCGCGCAGCTTTCCGGAGCGCCCCATCGGGACGCCTCCCTCTGGTCTTCAAATCCCAGCGCCTTTAATTCCCGGAATCCGTGGATTCCGGCTGCCGCGATCAGCCACAGGACGCAGACTTTCAGAGCGGTCTTTTTCCAGGGAGTTATCCCGCGCTTTTTCCTTTTAGCGGTCACTGCTGCAAATCCTCCGCAAGTCTCACCTGCATGCCGGCGGCCACCGGCTTGGTGGTAGTCGTGATCACATATTCATAGCCGCTCAGGGGTCCTGAGATAGCTGTCAGAAGGTCATCGCTCTCGAGGACCTGCACATCCACCCTGGTAGCAATGTATCTGTTCCCGAGCGGGCTCTCTTTACTGCTGACGATCAGGATAAACTTGCCGTTATTGTCCTCTCTCACAGCGTTATTGGGAACCGTCAGGTCATAGGTCTTCGTGTTTTCTCCCACGCTGAGCTGTATGGTGTCTCCGGCCTCCACATCGGGGCTCTGGATCTCAAACTTCAATATTTTGCCGCCGGAGCTGTCCGATGCGTCCGCGGTTATGCTCACCAGTGTCGCTTTAAAGTCCGAATAAGCCCATTCATTCTGGGGTTTGGCTTCCATGCCGGTCTTGAGCATCTGCGCCTGTTCCTTGGTGCAGGTGAAACTGACCGTCATTCCTTTCCCTTCGGGCTGTATGACAGCGCCTACCGTGTCCGAAGATGTGGTGTCACCGGCGTTATAGGTGACGGAAACGATCTTTCCGTCGATCGGTGCCTTGACTGTTGCGCTCTTCTCCGCTTTTTCAAGGCTCTCCACTTTAGCCTGGGCATCTTCCATTGTCTTCTGGATCGCCTTAAGCTCAAGTTCCGCCTGAATACTCTTTACAGTAGTGTCCCTGTTGTTGGTCGCCCTTGTCAGTTCCGCCTCTGTCTCCGCTTTATAGGCCTGCGCCTCAGCAAGCTTTTTGGCATTCCTCTCGGCCTGTTTGACAGCTTCCTCATCTGCTCCCATACTGGCAGTGTTGGTGGTGCCGTTGAGCCGCTCCACAGCAAGACCCGCTTCCGTATCTTCATAGAGCGCGTCTTCGTAGTCGGAGTTTACCTCATCGAGGATCTCCTGCATCTCGTCATCCGTCAGATACTCGCCGTTTCTGATCCTTTCCACCGCGTCGCTGGTCAGGTCTCCGCTGAAGAGGGCTTTCTGGAAATTAGACTTTGCCTCCTCGTATTCCTTCCTGGCCTCCTTGAGTTCATCGGATTCCGAATCCTGCAGTTCAAAGATCACATCGTCTTTCTTGACCTCATCGCCCGCCTTGACATTAACAGCGGCGATCACCCTGCCGTTGGGCGCTTTTACGCTATAGGGATCATCCACCTCCGCGGCGCCCGAACCTCTCACTTTGGGCGTGATGCTTCCCTCCTGCACGTAGCGGGTCGCCACCTGCGGAAGCGAGTAGTTCATGATCGTGTTGGAGAAAAAGGTCAGAATGAGCATGATTGACAAAAAGACAATGGTCAGATTCTTGATCCAGTCCTTTCGTGCGGCTGAGCGCTGCATCTGATACCGTTCTCTGTTTTCCTTATCTTCGATTTCGTACATAACCTGTCTGCTCCTTTAAAGTGACGGGCCCTGACATCATTCCTTGATGCCGCCCTGGTACAGAATTCCTTCCACCAGATACTCCTCGCCATACAGGAAGAAAAGCATCGGCAGGACCATATATATGACAGCTACGGCAAAAGCCAGAGAGATCTCGCCCGCATTGATCCTCGATAAAAATACGGAGAGAGGATACAACTCCTCATTGTCCAGAAGGATCAGCGGCTGTTCGACCATGTTCCAGTAATCGATAAAGATCAGGATCGCGATCGAAGCAAGGCCTCCCCTGCAGATCGGCATACAGATCTGTGTGAAGATCTGCCACTCCCCGGCTCCGTCTATGGATGCTGCCTCGTAGAGAGAATACGGTATCCTTCTCATATACTTAGTGAGCATATAAACGGCAAAGGGAGAAAATATACCCGGAAGCCAGATCGCCCATCTGGTCCCTACGATCCCCAGTTCCGATGTGACCATATAGTTGGGCACCAGTGTGACCTGATAGGGCATCAGCATGAGTACTATGTAAAGGAAAAAGATCAGCTGTTTCACCTTCCCGCGGTACCTTGCGAATCCGAAAGAAGCAAGGGACGCGACAAAGAGCTGAAAGATCACGATCGGCACGACGTAGATCACGGAATTCCAGAATTTCATCAGGTATTCCGGGCTCTTGAAGAGCACAGTGGCATACTGGCTGAAAGTCACCATATCCGGGATGAATTTCAGGTTCACCACCTCCGAGACGAACACCTTGCCGCCGGAAGTATTCTGAGCGAAGATCGAGCCGTAATTGGCGCTGATCTCTGAAGCGGTCATAAAGCTGTTCGTGAAGGTGAGCACCGTGGGCGTCAGAAACATAAACGCGAAGAAGACCGCGGCGATGGTCCTTCTCACTGTCTGTCTTCTCTCCGCCTTTCTGCGGTCGCTGATCGCGTCGTACTCCCTGTACTCCGGTTTTTTTGAGATTTCATTCTTTTTCTTCTTAAATAATCCCATATTCCTACTGCTCAAGATCCTTTCCGAACCGGTCCTCCGCCAAAAGCAGAATTCCGATCACGATCATCATAAACACAGCCATGATGATCGCGGCGGCGGACAGTTTCTGATAATCCAGAGACTGAAATGTGTTATTCATAAAATGCTGCATCATGTACAGAGAATTGTAGGGATAATCCCCTGTGAGGAGGTAGACCTCCCTAAATACCTTAAAGGAATTGATCAATGACATGATTATGACGAACATGATCGTCGAAGAGAGGTATCTTATCTTGATCTTCCAGAAGATCTGGCCTTCCGTCGCGCTCTCAAGTCTTGCCACCTCGATCTGGTCTCTGGGTATACTTGAGAGTCCCGACATGAACAGGATCATATTGTAACCCAGGTTCTTCCACAGAAACAGCAGTATGATAACGATCGGCGCCAGATCCGATTTGAGCCAGTCGATCCTGTCAATACCGGCGCGGGTCAGAAATACATTGACCAGTCCGTTGTAGTCGAACAGGACCTGCCATACCAGGATCACGGACGCGATCGGCACCATCATGGGGCTGAGGAAAAAAGTCCGGAAGGTGCTCTTAAACGGGATGCGGCTCTCCATGATCACCGCGAGCCACAGAGACAGCACTACCGCCAGCGGCACAGCGATCATCGAGAAGAGCAGCGTGTTGCGCGCCGCAAGCGAGAAAGCATTGTTCTGCCACGTGCGGATAAAGTTGTTAAGCCCTACAAATTCGTGCTGGACGGGATTGTTGATCATGGAATAGTAAATGACCACTCCAAAGGGGAGCACAAAGAACAGCCCCACGCCGATCAGACTCGGGGCAAGATACAGCCAGGAGACAGCCCGTCCCCTCCATCTTCTCAGACGCGCCGACCCGTACTTCCTTTCTTCAGCAGCCCGGGACGCATTGTCTTTCAGATATCGGTCTAACTTTTTTCCTGCATGTTCACTCATCAAATGTTACTCTCCAAAGTGTCCCTTTCATATGCAAAAGACGCATATATCAAACTATTTTACCACATCATAACAAAAGCAGGCAGGAAATTTCGTTCCTGCCTGCCTATATATTGTGAAAATTGGGTGAATTTTCTTCTCAAAAGCGTATTATTCGCGGATGAGAAGGGTTTTTCCGGTCATTTCCTTAGGCTGCTCGTATCCCATGATGTCGATCAGAGTGGGAACGATGTCCGCCAGAACGCCGCCCTCTCTGAGCTTGACGTTCTCGTGATAGTTCGCCAGGATAAAGGGAACCGGGTTCGTGGTGTGCGCAGTGTGGGGTGCGCCGGTCTCATAGTTGACCATCTGCTCGCAGTTGCCGTGGTCCGCGCAGATGAAGAGAACGCCGTCCTCTTCCTTGATCGCCTCGAGAGCCTTTCCTACGCACTCGTCGACAACTTCGACGGCCTTGATCGCTGCCGGGAGCACACCCGTGTGGCCGACCATGTCAGGGTTCGCGAAGTTGATGACGATCACGTCATACTTCTTGGAATGGATCGCCTCTACCAGTTTGTCGAGAACGCCGTAAGCGCTCATCTCGGGCTTGAGGTCATAAGTGGGAACATCCTTGGGGGAACGGACCAGAATTCTGTCCTCTCCCTCGTTGGGAACTTCCACACCGCCGTTAAAGAAGAATGTTACGTGAGCATACTTCTCGGTCTCAGCGATCCTCGCCTGCTTCATTCCCTTGGCAGCAAGCCACTCGCCGAAAGTATTGGTGACGTCGACCTTCTTGAAAGCGACTTCCTTGTTCGGGATGTCCGGATCATAGTCCTTGAAGCAGACGTATGTGACTTTCTTCCTGGGTCCTCTGTCAAAATAGTCAAACTCGTTGTCGCAGAAGCAGTGCGTGATCTCTCTCGCTCTGTCGGGACGGAAGTTGTAGAAGATGATGGAGTCGCCGTCCTTGATCGTCGTGAGGGGCTTGCCGTCCTTGCAGATCACGGTGGGCTTTACAAACTCATCGTACTCGCCTCTCTCATAGGAAGCTGTGATCGCCTCATGGGCGCTCTCCGCCTTGAGACCTTCGCCCTTTGTCAGAGCGTCGTACGCGATCTTGACGCGGTCATAGTTGTTATCTCTGTCCATCGCGTAGTAGCGTCCGCTGATCATCGCGATCTGACCTACGCCGATCTCCTTCTCCTTCGCCTCAAGCTGTGCGATAAAATCGGCGCCGCTCTGAGGAGGAGTATCTCTTCCGTCGAGGAAGCAGTCGACATATACTCTGTCAAGTCCGTTCTTCTTGCACATCTCAAGAATAGCGTACAGATGCGTGATGTGGCTGTGAACGCCGCCGTCGGACAGAAGTCCGTAAATGTGCAGATCGGAATTCTTCACCTTGCAGTTGTTGATCGCTTCGAGGATCTCAGGATTCTCAAAGAACACTCCGTCCTGGATCTCCTTGGTGATTCTTGTAAGTTCCTGATAAACGATCCTGCCGGCGCCCATGTTCATGTGGCCGACCTCGGAATTGCCCATCTGCCCGTCCGGAAGTCCTACCGCCATACCACTGGCATATCCCTTTACAAAAGGAACACTCTCCATAAGCCCGCTGACGACCGGAGTGTTTGCCATGGCAATAGCGTTTGCCTCGGGATTGTCGTTAAGACCATAGCCATCCAGGATCATTAAAACTACTGGCTTTTGTTTCATGTGATTCTCCTCATTCCAATATAAATAGCAGTTGCTCTTTCTTCGTATTTTACTACTTTTATGCGCAATCGTGAAGTACCGCCACAAATTTAGCAAGCTGTACTTTGACAGTTTCCCCTGCTCTCCGTTTCTTTATCTGCGTCCCTTGAAGATCGTTCCCGCCGGTTCGCCTGCTACGACTTTGTAGAGGATCGCCGGATCCTTTCCGTTGGTCACCACTGTGTCGATTCCCTGCGCAGTGGCTAGATCAGCTGCCTGAAGCTTGGTGCGCATTCCGCCGGTCCCTCTCCTGGATCCGGCTCCTCCCGCCAGCTTATATACAGAGTCGTCGATCCTATCGATCTGGCGGATCAGCTGGGCGTCTTTATAGAGCCTGGGATCCTTGTCAAAAAATCCGTCGATATCGGAGAGGATGACCAGTTTATCCGCCTGGCACAGGACTGCAACCACCGCCGAGAGGACATCGTTGTCACTAAAGAGTCTCTCCTCCGATTCGATCTCCGTGTAGCTGACGGAGTCGTTCTCGTTGACGATCGGGATCACGCCGGACTCAAGAAGCGCCGAGAAAGTGTTGCTGAGATTCTCCTTCTTCTCTTCCTGCGCGATATCCTCAGCATTTAGAAGGATCTGCGCAACTGTCTTGTCGTAGTAGCCGAAAAATTTGTCATACAGAAACATGTTCGCGCACTGTCCCACTGCTGCCGCCGCCTGTTTCATGCGCATCGTGGCGGGCTTTTCTTTCATATGCATCTTGTTGGCACCCACAGCGATCGCGCCGGAGGAGACGAGGATGACTTCGTGCCCCATATTCTGAATATCCGAAAGGACCATGGCCAGTTTTTCCATTGTCCGCAGATTGCTGTTTCCCAGTTCATTTGTAAGAGTCGATGTTCCGACTTTGATCACAATTCTGTCTCTTTTCACGATAGATCCTTTCGCAACTTGGTTTACATGCTGTTTAGTAAAATATAATGATCGCCGTTCCGGTGTCGACCGCCTCATAGATCTCTTCCGCGGCACTAAGCGGAATGTTCACGCAGCCGTGAGATCCGTTTCCCTTGTAGATACTGCCGCCGAAGGAGTATCTCCAGGTAGCGTCGTGCAGGCCCTGCCCTTCATAGAAGGGCATCCAGTAATTGACTTCTGTCTCATATTCATCCTCGCCGTTGCCGCCGGTGAGAACAGACGGGCTCTCCTTGTAAGCAAGGGGGAAGCACCCGGTCTGCGTCCCGTGATCCTTTGTCACATCGCCGGATACGCAGCTGCACTCAGTGTAAACTTCACCGTTCTTATAAAACCACACATGCTGTGCGGAGAGATCAACTTCAATATATGTTCCGGCCAGATCGTCTGTTCCGTTTCTTGCCAGGTAATAAGGATTGCCCCAGGAGTTCTTCTCCAGATAAACCGGTTCTCTCGTCACATGGCTTCGGGATTCGATGTCTTCCCGGATCTGCTCCGCCTCGTCCTCCTTAAGGATCGTATAGCCGTAGTCATTGCGGGAAGCTTTGATCGTGATCTCACCCCTGAGCGTGGAGTTGAATTTCCGTTCTATATAGCGCGTATCATATTTTGCCGCGAGTTCTTCCACGAAGGCCGCGATCTTCTCATCGCTCAATTGAGCTTTTCCGCCGCTGATCTCCATGAACCGGTCGCAGAGGTCCATAAGATCATATTCTTCCTTTTCGTCCCCGAAGGTATAGGTGATCCCGGCTCCCGCGTACTCATTTACGGCGTCCCTCTTTTCGACAAGACCGGCGTCGTCTCTGTAGATCTGCGGTTTTTCGCAAAGATCCCATGGAAATTCAAAACTTCTGTGAAGGCCGTCTTCAGAGTCCAGTGTCTGTCTGATGCAGTCCCTGACATAGTCCTGCAGCTGCTGATCTGTAATCTCGTTTCCCTGGATCTCTTCTCTGATCGCCAGGGCATCCGCCTGACTGTCATAGTAGAGGCAGGCGTCCTGTGAGGGGTATCTTGCCACTTCCAGCGCGTCAGCCCTGACCTGCTTTGTAAAGATTTCCGTTTTTTCCTGCGGCCGCGCTTCGATCTCGCATTCATATCTGTCAAATATGCTGCGCAGCACATTCTCGTTATTTTTTTGTTCAGAGGCCGCGGTCTGCAGATCTCCGCTGAGTTTCTCCCGGTCGATCTCGTAGCCGTAAAAAGAGAGATTTCCCCTCAGATCCTCATTTTCATTCTCTGTGATAATGATCTCGGAGTTCTCGTACTTGTCGTGAATGAGCTGCAGCACCTCGTCCGCCGACATTCCGTAAACATCTTCGCCGTCCACCAGAGTTCCCTTGAGGAAACCGCTGTTATTGCTCTCACAGTAAAACCTGTATCCGTAATAAACTCCCATTCCGAGGATGGCAGAGACTCCGTACATCGCCGCAAACTTAAGCAGAGAGTTCTTCCCGGCCGAACGTCTGCCTTTGCGCCCCGCATCTATCATACTTCATGCCTCCTTTATGTAAATCGAGACTAATATTATCACGATTCCATTACGGCGTAAATTGTGTTTTTTTTCGTAATCAGTCTATTTCATGAAAATATCTGCTCGTATTTGTGATAATATGTAACTGTTTTATAAGTATAAGAAAGTATCCGTATTCACAAGACTATTCAAATAAGGAAACGGAAGGAGATTGTTTATGAGTAATGATACAGGGAAATTTCCTGAGCTCTTCGGCAGCATGGTATTTAATGAAGACACCATGAAAGAGCGCCTTTCCCCCAGCTGCTACAAGCAGTGGAAGAAGAGTGTCAGCGACGGGACTCCCCTCGACATATCGACAGCAAATGAAATAGCGGAAGCCATGAAGCAGTGGGCCGTTGAAAAGGGAGCCACCCATTATACGCACTGGTTCCAGCCCATGACAGGAGTGACCGCGGAGAAACACGACAGCTTCATCTCTCCCGAGGAGAAAGGCAGGATCGTGCTGGAGTTCTCCGGAAAAGAGCTGGTGCGGGGAGAGCCCGACGCCTCTTCTTTCCCGTCCGGCGGTCTGCGCGCCACCTTCGAGGCCAGAGGATATACGGCATGGGATCCCACTTCCTTCGCATTTATTAAGGAAAATTCTCTGTGCATTCCCACGATCTTCTGCTCCTACTCCGGGCACGCGCTGGACAAAAAGACCCCTCTTCTGCGCTCCATGGACGCTGTAAGCAAACAGGCGGTCCGCATTCTGCGGCTCTTCGGCGATACGGTTACAACCAGGGTCATCGCGCAGGTTGGCGCTGAGCAGGAGTACTTTCTGCTCGATAAAAAGCTTTATAATAAGCGCGAAGATCTGATCATGACTGGCAGGACGCTCTTTGGCGCCAAGCCTCCCAGGGGACAGGAACTGGAGGATCACTATTTTGGCGCGATCCGCCCCAGAGTCGCCTCCTATATGCAGGACCTTGACAATGAGCTCTGGAAGTTAGGTGTTCTCTCCAAGACCAAGCACAATGAGGTTGCGCCCTCCCAGCATGAAATGGCTCCTATTTACAGTGATGCCAACGCCGCCTGCGATCAGAACCAGATCACGATGGAGATCATGAAGAAGGTGGCGGACCGCCATGGTCTCGTGTGCCTGCTCCATGAGAAACCTTTCGCCGGCGTCAACGGCTCGGGCAAGCACGATAACTGGTCCTTGTCTACGGACACCGGACGGAACCTCTTCAAACCGGGTTCTACTCCCCGCCAGAACGCGCAGTTTCTCCTGTTTCTGACCGCCTTTATCAAGGGCGTCGATGAATATCAGGATATGCTGCGGGCCACTGTAGCGACTCCCGGCAATGATCACCGTCTGGGCGCGCAGGAAGCTCCGCCCGCTGTGGTTTCCATTTTCCTGGGTGCTGAACTGAGCGCCGTTGTGAATTCCATCATCAATGACACGACGATGAAAGGCCCCGGAAAGCGGACTCTGGATATCGGCGTCGACGTGATGCCGCCGATCCCCCAGGACAACACGGACAGGAACCGCACATCCCCCATGGCCTTCACCGGCAACAAATTCGAATTCCGCATGCCCGGATCCTCGCTCTCCATTGCAGGTCCCAACATCGTTCTGAATACCGTCATGGCGCATGAACTGATGCTGTTCGCGGATGAGCTTGAAAAAACGGACGATTTTGACGACTGCATAGCCCATCTGATCCGCCGTGAGCTGACAGCGCACCGCAGGATCATTTTCGACGGCAACGGTTACGACGAGTCCTGGATCGCGGAGGCGAAACTGCGCGGACTCTCCAACTTCTCCACTGCAGTGGATGCGCTTCCCGCGTACATCGACGCGAAGAATGTCCGGCTCTTTACAGGGCACGCCATCTACACGAAGGAGGAAGTCGACGCACGCTACAATATCCATGTGGAGAACTACAACGCTACCATTGAGATTGAGGCACGCACCATGATCGACATGATCCGCAAGGACATCCTTCCGGCCGTATCCTCATACGGAGCGACCCTGTGCAAGGGTTACGCGGAGCGCAGGGAACTGGGGCTTCCTTTTAAATATGAAGAAAACAATGCCCGAAACAACTGTATGCTCTCAGACTGCCTGCACGACGCCTGCCTGAAGCTGGAGAAGGATCTGCGCAATGTTCCCGCAGAGCCTGTGGAGGCGATGCACTACTGCCACGACGTTCTCGTGCCTGACATGAACGAGTGCAGAAGTTATGCGGATGAGCTCGAGACCATTACAAAGAGAAGTGAGTGGCCTTTCCCCACTTATTCCGATCTTCTTTTCAGTGAGGGTTAAATTGATCACATTATTATCCAGGCTTTTAATTCCGGATCATGAAAAAACCGACCTTCCCGAGGTGAGGCGCCGCTATGGCGTCCTCTCGGGAACAGTCGGTATTTTTCTTAATCTGCTCCTTTTTGCAGGGAAACTCTCTGCCGGAATACTCGTTCACTCGGTCTCGATCACTGCGGACGCCTTCAACAACCTCTCAGACGCCGCTTCGAGCGTGATCACCCTGATCGGCTTTAAACTTGCCGGAAAAAAAGCGGACAGAGACCATCCCTTCGGCCATGGCCGGGTCGAGTACATCGCGGGACTCCTGATCAGCATTTCTATCATCATGGTGGGAGCCGATCTCGCCAAGAGCTCACTTGACAGAATCGTTTCCCCTGTACAGACCGTGTTCTCCGGAGCGGCAGCTGCTGTACTTGCGGCTTCCATTGCCGTTAAGCTATATATGTTTTGCTATAACCGCAATCTGGCAGAAGCAATTGACAGCGTTGCCCTGCGCTCCACAGCTATGGACTCCATAAGCGACTGCGCCGCCACCTCTGCCGTCCTCCTTTGCCAGTTCATGTCAGCAAAACTCGGACTTCACCTGGACGGATGGTGCGGACTTGCCGTCTCACTGTTCATCCTCCATACGGGGATCCGTTCCGCGTTCGATACTGTAAGCCCCCTTCTCGGACAGGCTCCCGATCCGGCGCTCACCTCAAAGATCGAGGAGATCGTCCTTCACACAGAGGGCATCCTTGATATGCATGACCTGATGATCCACGATTACGGGCCCGGGCATCAGGTCATCTCTCTCCACGCTGAAATACCCTCTGACTTCTCCCTGGTGCATGCCCACGAGATCATCGACCGCCTGGAGACGAGGCTCGACAGCGAACTCGGCGTCATGAGTGTCATTCATATGGATCCCGTGGATTCCAAGGATCATCAGGCCCATCTTCTCAGGAGCAGGGTGCTCAAAAAGCTTCGCTCCATGGACCCGGAGGCGGGACTGCATGATTTCCGGATCCTGCGGGGAGAGGATATGCCCGCTGTGTCCTTCGACGCGCAGTTTCCTTTTTCCTACAAGGAAACCGACGAGAGTATCCTGCTTGCCCTCACTGACTATATCAGCCGTGAACTGCCGGGCTATCAGGCCATCATCCGTGTGGACAGAGTCTAGTAGACGGGGTCAGACCCCAGCGTATGGGGTCTGACCCCTATTGAGCAGATTCTCCGTCATGACAAGGAGGCCGGTGCCCTCTCCGATCGAATAATAAGCGCCTTTACTGCCGCTGTCCGGCAGAGTCTCATTGCTGCAGCCCACCGGATAATCGTTCGGGACCGCAGCATTTTCTGTTTCATACTTCATTCCCCGGATCGTCACGCCGCTCAGGCATCTGTCAAGCGCAAACAGAGATACCGTTCCCTCAAAATCTCCGGGAATCCTGAATACCCCGGGTCCGATCACCGTAACCCGGGTATTTCCGTCGAGCATAGAAGCCTGCCCTCCGCTTCGCAGGATCCAGGTCATAGTCTGGATATTCGCCAACGTGTGATCGAGCCTTCCTCCCATCGCGCCGTAGATCAGGAAATCCTTATAGCCTCTGCGGATCCCGAGCCTTGCCGCTGCCATTGTGTCCGTGTCGTCTTTGACCACCGGCAGCTGAAGGAAATGATCTTCCCCCATCCCGCGGTATTTTGCCACTGTTTGCGCGTACTCTTCCCCGAGGGAGTCGAAATCTCCCAGCAGAAAGTCCGGCTCGATCCCGCATTCCCTGAGGTATCGGAGACCGCCGTCTACCGCGATCACAAAATCCCCCGGCCTTTTTTCGATCTTCATGGGATGAAATTCCCCGGCGCACATCAGGATGCATCTTCCATTCATCGCTTTATTCCCGCCTTTCTCATGCAAGGATACAAGACAGCCCTGTCAGGATCTCTCCCGGCAGGGCTTTTGATTCTTATCTGTTCTTCGCGTTTGCTGCGGCAATTACTTACATGTCTCCCGCGAGCACCTGCTTATTGGCCGAAATATAGGTCCAAAGCGAGATCAGCGTGAGGGCCAGCGCGATCCACATCACTATGTCAGTGAGCAGCTGAAGCTGAGGGATATTCATGAT
>Ga0256404_1007650_pt1 | contig 16871 bp, 13 predicted proteins | sample RumenRJG_01DNA_FD_185990 | JGI IMG/M metagenome (GOLD analysis project Ga0256404, IMG submission 185990) | Bovine rumen microbial communities from Lethbridge, Alberta, Canada - RJG_01 | ecosystem: Host-associated > Mammals > Digestive system > Stomach > Rumen | place: Canada: Alberta | collected...
CTGAGCAATTACTTCCCGCAACGTAATTTCCCGCTTGCAAGCTTCTGCCAGTGCCGCGCTCCAATCGGGATGCCACGTATCCTTAGGTACAAGTGTCGTAGCAATCCGATCGTAAAAATCATCTTCCGACTCATCGGTTGCTGTGAAAAACCAATTTGCCATATGCAATCCTCCGTTTATATGGTATATATACAAAATTTTAGTACCCCGCGTGTGCGGGAATCACGGGAATCCGCATCTTGATATCGGGTTCACCCCCGCGTTTGCGGGTATCAAAGGCTTTTCTGGGCTTTCTGCGCGGTAGCCAGTTCGGCAGTAAGCTCCTTGATCCGGGTTTCCAGTCTCTCAATCTTGACTTGTTGATCCGCAATCTGCTTGTCCGCCTTGGCCTGCGCCTCCAGCTGGGCAATACGGGCATCCTTCTCGGTGTCCTTCAACTGCTGCTCAAGCTCTTTCGCCCTGGTCTGCGCCTCCGCAATCTGCTTGTCCACCTCGCCTTTTGCCTTTAACTGTGCGATTTCGGCGTCCTTCTCCGCGTCTTTCAGACGCTGGTTCATCTCCGCCTGTAGCTTTTCAATGTCGGCAGCATGGACCTTCTGCTCTTCTGTTAACGCTGATTTTGCTTCTGCGAGAGCCGATTTTGTCTGCTCCGTGTCGGCTTTTAACGCATCATATCCGTTAGACTTATCTTCTGCAATCCTGAGCTTGTCAGTTAGCATGCTAATGTTCTTTTCTCGTTCATCGGCCAGTTTCTGGGCTGTTTTCGCCTGTTCGTGGGCCTGTTGCGTCTCTCTGCTCATCTGCGCGGATATTTGTGCTGCCGCTTCTGCGGCACTGTCAGACGCCTTCTGAGCGGCTTCAGCGGCCTCCAGGCGCGCCTGAAGATCGGCTATGGTCTTGTCTTTCCGGGTAAGATCCGACTGGCACTGTTCCATGACCAATGCCCGCGCATTGGCACCGTTTTCGACGGCATCCAGATACGCTGCTGTGAGAGCCTTGGCATGCAACTCGAACGTCTCAATGTTATTTGATTGCTCCGGAAGAACGGATTTTGCTTTGTCCATTTCAAGGATCTGGATAAGGTGGTCAAAGCCCTGAGCCTGATTCAGGCCGGCTTCTTCACAGTAGGCGCGGAATTTATCGGCCGCGTCCTGCGCGATTCGGAAATTGGTCTGCTTGATCTCTGCTTTTGGCTGTTTCTGCGGCTGTTCTGTGGCTGTTGTGGTGATATTCTGCTTCTCTTCGCTCATTTCGTGTCCTTTCTGGTCCTGGCCCGCCAGTCTACCGGGACTCTGTTCTTCTGATGACTGCAGTATAGATCGGGGATTTGTCCTTGTCAAGTGCTTTGTTATACTTTGATATACGTTGTTTTGCTATACATAACATAGGAGAAAAGGGACGTGACCGTCGGAATCGGGAGAACCGGACGGTCAAGCGACTGATCGGGGCAGATCGGAACCGCCGAAAGCCTGAAATCAGGCATTTCCGACGGAACAGAGCCGCGCTTAAATAAGTCTCTCTATATATATGCAAGATTTCTGATGAATTTTTGCATTTCTCGATAAGTAAAAAAGGACCGGTCCTCTGCTGGATCGGTCCTTTTTCTGATATTGTTTCAATATTATTTTGATTCTATTCCGTCTGTAAGTCGCTGATACATCTTCATCAACGCAGCAACACAATCTGCTTCCGACATCTTGGTACTAAACCCATACGCCTGCATGACCGCAACATCATTCTTCGTATGTGCTTTTCTGAGTTCTGGAGGCATGGTTAGCGGATCGTAAAGATCTGCGAGAGATGAATCTGGATATAAAGCACGTGCGTCAAGGATTCCCTGAGCGGTTTGCTCGATCTTTTGCTTTTGAGATTCTGTTGGTTCAGGCCAAGGGAAATTATTATAAACCGAAGGAGAATATCTAAAATCACTCTTCAATCTTCCGCATACGATTCTCATCCATGCATTATGAATATTTGATGTTAACACAGCAAATTCATAGAGCGTAACGTTTGGAATGATGCTACAAGCATCTCCTGCGATTACATCACTACTCTCAAAGCCAATAGGTATGTACCTGCGAGCCTGTGAAGAATGGCGCGGAAACACTAAATATGAAGATTCAGGCTGTCTTATTTGGCAAAACAGATACGGATATTCCGCCATTTTGTTTATCCGATCTGCCTTGCTTTTTATCCGAAGCGCTTTTACACGTGCAAATCGTTCACGTAGTTCGGGAATATTTGCATATTCAGACGGATTTCCATTTTTAAACCATAAGCAATATCTAGAGTAAGAGCCAACCTTATCATGCAAGAACTCTCTAGCACCAATAAAAGGTTTTATATATTTTTTTAAGATAGGGTATTTTGTGATTAACTTATCTTTTTCCTCCACAGTTAAAGTTAATGCGCCATCGTCAGTTGGTGGGCTACCAGTAGTCATTTTAGGTAATCCATTTTGTGGCTTGTTTATGCGGTTTGTAATCCATATATCGGGAGCATCCAATAGATATGGGTTGATATGCTTTGCTGAAATAATGTTATCACCATCAAATATCTGCGGCTTTAAACTAGGAACATTAGAAAAGCCAACGATCACACAGTGGACAGCCGCTTTAGAATTCGCCTCACTACTCCATACGAATGAACGATAAGCAAATTCTATAGTTGCCCCATTATCAACCATCTTTTTCCAAAACGTCGGCACGGATTCTCCCTGGCATATAGAATTCGTTGACACATAAGCAACAGAAATTTTGTGATCTGCGGAGTTTATAAAATCCAAGGCTTTTTTATACCAGCATATTACATAATCAAGCTTTGTTTCAATCTCTCCTTTTCCCCATATAGCAATCATATCATCTGCTTGTTTGCTATTTCGCAGAGACTGTCCTACAAACGGCGGATTACCCATAATGTAAGTTAACTTATTTTTATCAAGCACTTGATTCCAGTCCAGTTGCAGAGCATTTCCTTCCGTGATATTCACATACGTCTTCAATGGCAAAAAATCCTGCTGAAATCCGTATATTAGAGCTTTCGTTTCCTCCAGCATTTGTGATTCCGCGATCCATAGGGCAGTCTTCGCAACCGTCACTGCAAAATCGTTAATTTCAATTCCGTAAAACTGCTGAATCGACACTTTGATCAGTCCTTGGCTACTCTGCGCAAATGAAAGCTGCCCATCTGTAATTTCTTTAATAACCTGATTTTCCAAGCGACGAAGGCTAATATATGACTCCGTTAAAAAGTTTCCACTCCCGGCCGCCGGATCCAAGCAAACAATTGACGACAGCTTCTGCTGAAAAATTTCCAACTTTCGCCTTTTTATACGCGGCTGCTGGATCGAACAGATCTCCTTGAATTCTTCTTTTAGATCATTCAAGAATAGCGGATCAATAACACGATGAATATTTTCAACAGAAGTATAATGCATTCCTCCGGCCCGTCTCGTTTCCGGATTCAGCGTTGATTCAAATACAGCCCCAAAAATCGTTGGGCTGATGTCCTTCCAGTCAAAACCTTCAGAAGCCTGTTCCAACAGGACTGTCTTAATTTCCTCAGTAATTTGTGGAATGATAATATTCTCATCAGCGAATAATCCACCATTAACGTAAGGGAACGCCGCTAAGCTATCCTCTAAATACTCATCCTGTTTACGCTCACTATCCGGCATATCAAGCACTCGAAACAGATCCATTAACGCTTTCCGGCAAAGCGGAGCCGGGATTGGTTCCAGATAATCGTGAAACTGTTCTCGTTCAAAAATCCCCGAATCTTCTGCATAGAACAAAAAAACCAACCGGACGCAAAGCGCGTTCAAGCTTCGTAATTTATGTTCTCTTTTTTCTCGCTCTGAATCCGTCTCATTCTTCGGTGGCGTTTCCGGGATCCCGTATTGTTTCAAGAAAGCATCATAAATTTGGCCAACAATATCTCCTGCCTGAATTGATACTTGCATCTCATGTGACAAATGTTTCACGTCCTGCTTAACAAGAAAATTCAAGATCGGATACTTTGACTGAATATCTGTAATCTGCAATTTTTGTGGTTCCGGAACAATTGCGTTCATATCGTAAACCCAGATTTCCAGAAAATTACAAGTAATAATCCACCTAGCTTTCTCCTCATATGGCAGATTATCATTATAACGCTTGGCTTGTTCATACGGCGTCAGCAGTTCTCCACCAGACTGCGGCTCCTTCTCATCCAGTTTGTGCGCAGATCCCTTCTGTTCAATTAAAACCTTTACGGCTGAAATATACCCGTCAGCATACCGTGTATGAATTTTTCCATCAGCCTCCGGAAGCCTAACGGGCTTTTCAAACTGAATATACTCGGTCGAATCTGAGACTCCAAGTACAGCTAGCAACTGAAGCCAATATTTATGGCAGTCCTGCTTCTCATCCCCTCCTTTTCGCCATCTATTAGCAAATTTCCGCGCTGCCTCGCGCTGCTCTGCATCCGTCATACCTTCTGCTCCTTCTTACTATTCTGCTGTGCCAGTTCCATATATTTATAGACGGTAGTTCTGGAACACCCCATCATACGGGCCATGTCCGCAATATTCACGATCCCCTTCTGATGCAAATCGTAGCACTTCCAGAACTTGCCCGGAAGCGTAGCCACCGTTGTTTCTGGTCGTCCGATCCGTTTTCCCTTCGCCTTGGCGTTAGCCATGCCTGACTTCACACGCTGCGAGATCATATCACGCTCCATCTCGGAAAATACGCCCCACATTAGCAGCATTCCCTTAGTCATCGGATCGATTTCATCAGCACGACAATCAACCACAAAAGATCCAATCAAGAGCCGTAGCTTCCGATCCTGTACCTCCTGCATGATCTCACACAGCTGCGCCGTTGAGCGGGTCAGCCGGCTGACCTCTGTTGCAGCAATCGTATCACCCGGCTGCACCAATACCAGCAATTTCTGCAACTCAGGTCGATCTTTCTTTGTCCCCGATTCGTATTCCCAGTAGATGTGGCTATCATCTTTTACGCCCATTTTTCGAAGATCTCGCTTCTGTCGATCAATATCTTGCCGAGATTCATCTGTGCTGCATCTGGCATAGCCATAAACTATCCCCATAGCCATCTCCTTGTTCACAAAACGGTTTTTCCTGTTTCGTTTACATCAGTATACGTCACAAAAGGTTTTCTTAGCAAGTTCCGATTGTCAGCAAAAACAGTTCTTTTTCTGAACGCTCAAAAGTAAAAATATACGGAAATGGAAAAGAAAAACTCCCTTCCATCTCCGCCTGCGTGGATCAGGCTGCTCTCGGTTGTCTTCACCGGTCGCGTTCGCGTTCCCTTGGCCTCATCATATCCGATAAGGCCCGAATTGATTTCGTAGTGGTAATCTGAATTTCCCAGAGTCCGGATTTCGGATTCACCATGAACTTATAATCAAAAAGATAATTCTTCCCCTCCGGGTTTTCCGCCATGGCATCCGCATACGTGCCCTTCCAAAGCCGACTGCTATCACCCTCAATCACCCAGTAATGCACATACAGCTTGCTCAGGATTCCGGAGTCGCCTATCAGATCCGCAAAGATATGATCCTCAATCTGATGGATCGGAATCGTACCATCATACGGTGTTTCGAGAGTTGCCGACCAAACGTCAGCATAAATTGCGCCCGTTTTCTTATCATGCCCGGCAATCGTTTTCACCTGCATAATTTTCGAAGAAAACCGATACCCGCAATGCTTCCGTTTCGGCTGCAATCCTCTTTTCGCGTTCGCCCGCTCCCTGGTGATCCGAAGCAGATTTCGGTTTAAGTTCGTCTGGCGATCTCTTTCTGCTTCGGCCAACTGCACGCTGGCTTCCGAAGCTTCCTTTACGGCCTGTGCATCCGCAGCTGCCTTCTGCTTATAAGCGATGGCCTGCTTCTTGATATTATCAACGTCTTTCTTATGTGCAGCTTTCTCATTCGACAACTGCAGCTTCAGTGATGCAATATTTCGGCGTAAATCATTGTACTCTTCGACCGTAAGTACAACGTGCGTTGCGATATGCTTCTCATCCCCATCCTTCAGGACGGAATACCCGCCCATCATGCCCTTATAAGCCTGTTCCATCACAACCCCCTGATGTAATTATTCGCCACGACTTCCAGCCGGTTATGCCCGAGCGCCTTACTGGCTTTCAGCATTGCCACCTTATCCAGTTTTTTACCTGCCTCATCCTTCCGGCATGTATAAACCCCGCTCTGATAACGCTGCTTCGTTCCTTTGTTAATTCGATCATACGGGATTTCCGCAATCGGCCTGGCGTACATTTTATAAATCGCTGTAGCGTAATCACCCCGGTATCCGTGGATATCCGCGTTACCAGGAACATGCTGCCATACCTTTTCATTCGGAGCCGTATTCCGCATTCTTTCGATAATCTGTTCAGCATTTTCCCCGATAATCGGAGAGTACCGTTCTCTTCCGCCCTTGTCTTTTCTATGATGTAGAAAATATTCCTGATCCGGAAACTGCTCAACGGCGTCCTTCAACACACTCAAGTGTTTCGCTTCTGCTTCCGAAGGAACCTCTTTCGCTTCCAGCCTCGCAATTTCTTTATCCAGATCTTCCCTCGTAATCAGGTCTCTTCCTTCAAGACGTTCTATTACATTGCGGCGGCAACCCGTTCCCTTGCAAAATTTAATGAATTCGTCGTTGTTTGTAACTGAAAAATGCCTGTCGCGGACCGTATCGACACGGCTCCGCTTGATATCCGCCCGATGGCGTTTTGGAGCCTGAAAAAAGTTCGGATCATCCGGTTTGATGCCATACAATTTTCCGAGAGCTTCACGCTCCAAGGTAATGGTCCAAGCACTCAGCGGTTTTCCGTTCTGGCCGCCATTGTCTACTCTCGATTGCAACCACTCATTCACATGCTTTTTCGCCGCTTTCAGCGTTGTACACTCCGGATGCTTCTCCTGGATATAATTGGCAAAATATTTACAATGCTTAAAATACGATTCATATGTACTGTACGAAAAAATCTTCTCCCGATCTGTACCGTCAGCTATTGCTTCTTTCTTACTTTTCCCTTCACCGGCATGAAGCATTCCGGTGAGCCTTTCGTACATCTGCTCTTTGAGATCTTTTCGATACGCTTTATTTTTTCGTCCCATCCAGATCCTCCTTCCGGTCCTATAATTTATATGCAAGATTTTTATACGCAAATAAGCAACGGCTTCCGCCCCTGCCTTAAAAATCTATATTTAATTTCAAATGGATTTTGTTAAAGCAAAGCGGCTTCCTCTTCTCCCGTAGGATCCGATTCAGCAAATACACTTTTTTTCATTCCCATTTCCGTAGAAACTGGGCGAGTCTTATGTGTGACTGGAACTTACAACACTTTTTTATCTCAGCTTATGTGTGCGGTCTTTATTGTTTGCTACGGCAGTTAAGATTCTGTCGGATTCTTTTTTTTGAAGGAATCTTCTTCCTGAAGGATTTAAGATCTTCAGCATCTCGGCCACTTTCTTTTTTATCCCTGGCTCCAGGATAACCTCTGTCGCACCTCGCGAGGCCCAAGCGATAGGCATTTTATTTTGATACGGTATGTTGCCGCCCCTTCCGTATGGTCGCTCATCTTTTTTACAGATATAAGAGCTGTGATCTTTCTCACGGTTTATAGTTACGTTCTATCTATATTTAACGGCTCGATAGAGTAAGCCCGAAGGCTATCTCATCGACTTACATGCGCCCTCGGCACGGCTGCTCCGCAGCTGGCCCCTGCTTTCAGGGATGTCATCCGCATTTTTTCTTGTTCGAATTCAAGGTTCTCCGTTCTCGTAGTTATGCCCAGCCACGAAATAAAGCTGCAGTTACGGATACCTGCTGGTACGTTTTCCATCGTCCCTTTCACAAAGATTACTTGGAAACAACATGTGGTTCTAATTTTGCCTCGGTAAAGACGTCAACGGCATTTGCTCGAAACCACCTGAGATGTACCCTCTCAGAAAGCAAATTGGTAAAGTTACCAAACGTCCTTGCGGACCGCTCCGGGCCTGATTGGCTGTTTAGTCTCGCCCGGTCGAGATATCTTTTTTATGTCCATATTCTATTCCCATCTCCGTAATCTGTCAACTACATCAAAATTGTTTATTAGTGCATATCGGTTTACCCGTTCATGGTTTTCGGCGGCTCTGCCGCCTCGCCATGAATCGTGTAAACCGATATTGACTCGCCTCGCTCGTCTGGAAGCCATGTACAAGCCAAACCCATCAGAACAACAAATCCCACTCTGGCAATACTCCTCGCTCCACTGCCTCGTTCATTTGACAAGCAACCAGTAACAACCAAATCACAACCACTTTGTGTTATATAATAATTACATTACAGTTAAATAACCATCGATTAATAAACTCAATATAATTGATTAAGCATCGTTTATATGATATAATATCATTACGAACATATTTTATATACAGCTAAATTAAACAGTATAACAATTAAATCTCAATAGAAAGGAATTCAATATGGGTTTTGTTTCCATCCAAGACTTCCGGGCCCGCGCCACTGAAGACGACATGAAAGAGCTGGAAACCTACATCAACAAGCAAACAAAGAAGTCAGAGGCTTTTCCGAACGACACATACAACTTTTCCTACACTTCCGCCGCCTCTGAACTCCGCAAACACGGATATCTCGGCGGCGAACGCGAAGCTGCCAAAGAGGAAACCCCGGAATTCATCATCCACGGCGGAGAAAGAAAAGAATACACATCCAGATCCTTCGCAATCCAGACCGATATCCTTACCAGAATCGACAAACTGGCCGAAGATAACTGGCAGTACAGCAAAAAAGCCATCGTAAATCAATTACTCGACGATGCCTTAAATAAATACGGATATTAAACTATTACGGAAATGGAAAGAAAAATATAAGAGCCCGTACATACGCCTTGGCAGGATAACATGTACGGGCTGAGAGAAGTCGGAAGTTACCAGTTCCCGAAGTCTGCTCATTTGCCAGTATAGCAGACTCCTTGGGATGGCGCAATTAAAAAGGAGAAGAGCTATGCTGATGAAACGATCTGATTTGAACGCAGCAGCCAACAGCAACACGCGCAGCATGGGTACGGGCATGGGCCAGGACGATCCTTTCCGGGCTGGCAGAGCCGGCTCTGAAGGCGGCAGGTCCATTGGACGAGATGCCGCGGATCGGGATCCGTCAAGCTGGCGGGGAAACCGTCTTCCGGAACCCGATCAGGAGCCGGAGGAAGAAGAGCCGACTGGCCGCACGAACTGGTTTGCTTGGTACGCGATCGGATCGGTCCTGGCGGCCGTCAGTCTGTGCGCCTTTGCCTGGAGGGAGAGCCCGCACGCGGCCGGGATGGCACTGGCCGGGACCGCGATCGGGCTGGGGTTTGTGCTGATCCTCATGAGCAAAAAGGTAGTCGAGGCTCATGTAGACAGGGACGACGCGATCCGCGAGCTGGGTCTGTGTTCCAACGCAAATTACCTCGCGGATGCAAAAAACGAACTTAATTATTACAGGAGCCGGGCTCAGAAGCTGGAAGAAGAAGCGTACGACCTCAGGCAGAAGCTCACAGAATCCTTAACGAGAGACACGGAGCATGGAGCATTTCTTGATCAGTATCGTGGAATGTTCGTGGACCTAAAACAAAAGAAAGCCGAGGATCTTCCGACGGCCGATCCGCAGACCGGACGTTGGACTTCCGACACGAGCGAGAACATGAAGAGCAAGCAGGTCAAGGCATTTGAAATGCGGGTGCTTGGCCGCTCAGATGAGGAAATTGCGCATGAATGTGAGATTGGCGTTAAATCTGTTGCCGTGTATGTGTCTCGTGGCAAAAAGGCCGCCGAGGCGATCTCCTGCTACATGGGCAGCGACGATAGCCTAAGCGGCGGACACTGGGCGCTGATTGATCCGACGGACCCGAGATATCCAGCAGCATTACGCGCACGCATGCACGGACTTACGGGTGATCCGCGATGGGAGGTATTGTTCAGCAGGCCAGATGATAAATCGTCCACGGACGCGGGTGCGAATAACGAATAACGATACATGCATGGACGGACACATCTGCACACGCCAGGCGCATCCGAACAGGTACGCAGGCACTCACTCGGGCATCCGTACATGCATACACGTCGCACACATACACGCACAAATGTACGCATTGACGCATCCAGGCAGATACAGGCGCAGGCATACAGGCAGGCACAGACACGTTATAGGCGCACAGGCACAGACACGCATACAGACACATAATACACACAGGCGCACCTATGCGTACCCGCACGCAATATAGAGATCACCTCAGATCCCACTCAATATTCACATCAAATAACACTCCGAAATCGACCTGTTTTTCAGATCGGTTCCGGGGTGTTTTTTATGCTGGATTCAAACTGATTTCCGGCCTGATTTTCACCTCGTCTCGGCTTAGTTTTTCGCTTCGTTTCCGGACTGATTTTCAAGGCGTTTTTCACAATGTTCCGGTCTCGTTTTTCATCGCGCTTTTCACGATGCTTCGCGCCCCGCTCCGACCGCCGAACTACTACTCTTCCGGACCCGGTCCCGGAATAAGCCCAAATCCCCGATTATCGGATAATCACGGAGCAATTAACGATTAAAACCCGGTTAAAACCCGGTTAATCCGCCGTGTTAATCCATTTTGTTAATGCGAGAGCGGTGGGAGAGTAGTCGCAGAACCCGGAAGAGTAGTTGGAAGTGTGGAAAAGCCCCCGCAAGAAGGACAAATCCTTCCCGCAGGAGCTTCCGCTCACCGTTTGTTCCAGGCCCGGATGGATCCCTTTTCAACCAAGTTTCCATCTGCATCTTCCGTAAATTTTAGAGCCCGCGGAGTCTCATCGCCCATCTGTAATGGTGTCAGGCACCGCATCAGACGGCCCCGAATCGATCGGCTGCACTCATCCAAAAAGCAGCCTCTCGTGCTCACGAGCGTCCGGTCCATCATGTCTGTGACGATCTTGTTGCCGGGTTCTGCCGCGATGTAGTTGGCGACCTTCTCCTCAAAACGATCGTTCATGGCCACGTAGCCTTCAAATTTCCCGTTCCTGTACAGCATTGCAAATTCCGTCATATCTACTTCCTCCTTAATTCATTCTTATCCGTCTTCATCTGGATTCCGGACGTGTGAAGCCTGATACAAACCAGACCAGTTACAAGTACAGTATGTCTGATATCAGAAATCTGAACTGCATTCTAAAACAGTCAACGAGTCACAAAAATAATCTACGGAAATGGAAAGAAAAATAGGCGTTTACTTCCTGGCCTGCAAATCGTCGTTCCAATCCTTGTGCGTGGGGATAATGCATTCGAGGTCCGCATTACGTTTGCGGCATACGGATCCAGCGGCATCATTATCTACAGCAAGGATCACCCGTCTATGCTGCTTCAGGCGATCAATAGCCGGTTGCTTCGAAGTCCCGCCGATAGAAACATACACAGCGTTCTCTTTAATCCCATCCATTCGATGCAGCTCATAAAGACTTATGGCATCAATCGAGGCTTCGCACACATACACCTTATCCGCCGGATGCCCGCCCACCTGGAACCACCAGAAGCCATCATCTCTCGAATTGGCAATCATGCCGCGGAAAGAATCTTTTTTATATTTTACGCAGGTATGCATAGCGGCACACCAGCCATGCTCACATGCCTTAAAATCCGGGCATACGGATCTGTGCACACATCTTGTATCGGCATATGTGTTCGTGCCTCTCCGTTCGCCCCAATCCCGTTCCTTATTCGCAAAGACAATATTGTTATGAACATCCTGGTAAAGAATCTTACGATCAACTAACATCTGGATGGTCGCTGCTGAAATACCTCGATTCATAAGATAGGCATACAGCTGCTTGTATGTGGCATCAATCGGGTCTGGAAACTGCGGAGGCAGCTTTTCGCCGCTCGTTTTCGGCACCTGGCTGGTGGATGATGTACTGACAGATACAGCATTACCGGTAAGATCTCCTCCGCTGCATAAAGCAAAAACTGCGTCATCCAACTGATAACCTAAATGTTTCGTGAGGAAATCAACGCTATTGCCCTTTTCGTCCGTTGCAAAATCGACATATCCGCTATACCCTATTTTGATAGATATGCTGCCATTATCTCGCGGATGAATACTTTGCCCATCACGGCGGAATAAATCAGGATGGACCCGCGTCAGGAAGGCATAAAGATCCGTTCTTCTGGCTTTTCGGAGCTGCTCTTTACTGAAATGCCGCATGCCTTTTCACCACCTTACTCGAATGGGAGTTTATAACCATCAGGCACAGAAATAAATCCGTCTTTGTCCGGAACTATATCTGGATTATCTGGATTCGCCAGAGTATCACCTATGGCAGTTGTATCAGCCATAAAATAATCAAACTGAGGGTAGTAGTTAAACATACAGCTGTAACTGCTCATTCCAAAACGATTTTTCAAACAACAAAGCTCAATCCTGCGAGGAATAGCTGCTTTTGCTTCCTTCACTTTCTGCCGCTTCTCGTTAATTTTGGCCTGGCTATCAAAAATATCATCATGCAGGATTTCAAGCTGAAGCCCCCACACAACGTCAGCAGTATATTCGATTCCTCCTGATTCCTTGAAGGATTCATAATCGATCTGGGTTAGATAATTCTGCCTATTCAAAGATGAAATGACAATAACCGCAATCTTGTGATCCTCCTGCATCTGCTTGAGCCTACGCACATGCATATCCACGACATCTTTCGCCGATAAGCGAGGATCACTGCTCTGAATAACCTGAAGATAGTCGATCACAACAACCGGCTTTACATTCCGGATCCGAATAAAATCATTGACATAATTTTCGATATCATCAATCGTAGCCCGGAAACTGCATTCCACAACAGTAACATTGCTTGCGAAACGATCATATTCAGCAATTGCATCAGCCACCCGCGGATCATTGCTATTCTTGCGGATCTGCAACGATGTCAAAGCCGTTGCGTAGTTCTTCTTTGCCATAATCCTGGAAAGGCTTTTGCTGGCAAGCTCAAGAGTGCTCTGTTCCAAGCTAAAATAAATCACCTGCTCTCCCGCTTCCGCCAGCTGATCACTCATCTGATGGACAAAGGTCGTTTTGCCCAGCGAACTGATAGCGCCGACAACATAAAGCCCAGGATACAGATTTGTAAGCGCATCAAGATTCGCATACCCCGTTTTTGTCTTGCCACCCGCCAGGAATTCCTCCATGTCTCCCGGCATCATATCATGCAGATAGGTTTTCATATTCCGGGCCTGGTACGCAACCTGCTGTGCCATAACCCGCTCCTCCGACCTCAACGCTCCTGCCATAGCTTTCACCTCCCAGAGAAACTTTTTTCTTCCATTTCCGTAGATTATTATAAGATTGATGGCGGCTATGATAAATAGCCGCCATCATCAGTTACTAATATCCTAGGATATTAGATTATTAGGCACCCCCCGATGGCCGAAAAATCCAGTGTTTATGCGGGTTTCCGCGATTTGCCCTAATACACTTCTCCGAAATTTCTAATACACTTCTCCGAAATTTCTAATACACTTCTCCGAAATTTCTAATACACTTCTCCGAAATTTGAAGTGCTGTCCTGCGCTGGTTATCGCTGCTTTTTCTTGCCGTTATGAGGAAATGAAAAGGTTATGTCCAGAGTCGTTGTTGTCGGAATAAACTTCGGATTTTGGGGATCCGGCAGCTGGATATCTTCATATATTTGTTCCAGTTTGGTTTGCTTTTTTAGCAATTCCCAGGTCTTTTTGAATGTCCGTCTGAGTATCAAGTTTTGGTTGCTGGTTGTCGCGTTCTCTAGGCTTTCTTTTAACTGAGGATTGCGTTTGATAATCGTGCTGGCTTTGATGTGAGGCGTATTGTTTCCGGCCTGTTCGATGACAGCGACAATGATGCATACGTTTTCAACTGCTTTTTTGTTTCGTTCTTTCGCGATACTGCTGTTGATCAGATAAGAGTATGCCGGGAGCATTTGGGGAGTCCCGTCTTTTTTCAGGAGAGGTTCGCCTTTTTTGTTTCTGCGGATACTGACTTTAAACAGTGTGCGCGCTACTTTAACGAGATATGGGCTGGACATGTAGATGATGTTCTTGTCTTTTTCCTCGCCTACGTACAGGAGCACTGGTTGGATCTCTCTGTCGATAATACCCATGATGGTTTGATAGCTCGATATTTTGCTGATGAAGGCCTCTACGTCCGTGCGGCTTATATTTTGTGATTTGCCTATTACCTGAGCGAGCTTTGGGTAGTATATGCTTATTACTTGGTTGACTGTGTTATCTTCCATCATGGTGGCGTTGAAATTAGTTAAAATGATCGAAAAGCATAACTGCAGGAAGGACAGGTCGAGATTTTGAGGAACTTGTTTTGTGAATGAATCCTTCAGGGTTGCGACCGTGGCTGGAAAGCCTTTAAAGTAGAGGACGTTGTTCTCATACTTCAAGTCTGCTGTTGACACGAGCGGCTGCAGATATGCATTCCCTTTTTTGTACAGACTCGTGGAATTCTGGTAGCTGGGATTTGTGATCGTCGCAAGCTGGGTCGGTATTTTCGCGACTTCACCGGCTTTCTTTAAGGTTCGGTATTTCTTTTTCTCTTTTTCGTTTTGTTTTTCAATCAGTGTCTGGTAGATTTCCGCTGATTCATGTACGGCGCTTTCTGCAGCAGTTTTTGGCAGGACGTTAAGGAGAGCCTGGTATGTTTCCAGTTCGCTCTGTTCTTCTTTATTCAGTTCTTCCTGGTTCATTTTCCGATCCATCAACTGTATGTATCTCCTTCTGCTGGTTTCGTGGAATTTCACATGTACTATCCCGGTTTGCATGTCCACGCGCCACCATTGCTTGTTGCCTATATAGGCTGGCTGTTCTTCTGTGAAATCCAGCACGACCTTGACTTTAACTGATGGTTCTTGTGGGATCTCCGTCAGTTCGCCGCCAAGATCAATTGGTTCGCCTATTGGTACGGATATAAGCATCACGCCGGAAGTGCCGAGGATTTTCTCTTCCATCTCCGTAACTCCTTGCTTATCTGTGTTAGATAAGTATTAAATAGTAATACTTATTATTTAATTCATTCTTCTTCATTTTCTAGTTCGTCGAGGATATTTTGATTTTCTCGGATGTATTTCACGATAAGCTGGTTAAGGACGGAATTATTGCTCATGCCGTAGTATTGGTTGATCTGCGCGAATTTGTTGAAAATCGACGGAGTTGTTTTGACGGAGAAGCCTTTGGTTTTTGTCTCTCCGGCGATTACTTTTGTTGTATTATTCTTGAGACTTTTTCCCCTGTTGAGATTGAGTTTTCCTGTGTCCATAATATTCCTCTCTTTGCACTTTGGTGTATTACCTGTAAATCTTTAGTAATACTTAGATTTTCTTAGTAATACTAATTATTATAAAGTCATTGCTATCTTGATGTATTCCTTGGCTACTGGTTTCGATTTTGCAGCCAGTACTACAGGGAGCCCTTCCGTTACCTTGCGAGGTACGTCTGCAGATTTTTTAATGATCCCGAGTACAGGAGTTTGCGCTTGTAAGGCCTTAAGGATTTCCTGCTGGTCTTTTACATTTGATTCGAAGAAAGTGGCAATTGTGCCAAGGAATTCCAGGTTTGGATTCAGGGAGTCTGGTCCGTCCCCATCTTTAATTTCGTCGATTGTGTCCAGGATTGATCCGAGTCCCCTGAAGGACAGGTAGTCCGTTTTTACGGGAACGATTACCTGATTAGCGGCGGTGAGGGCGTTGGTCGTTAAGATACCAAGTTGCGGCGGACAGTCGACGAAGATATAGTCGTAGTTCCCCGTGAGTTTTCCCAGTGCGACTTTTAGTTTGACAGCTGCGTTTCTCATGGCATTCAGACTGATTTCTGTTTCTGCCAGCAGGATATCAGAAGGAACGATATACAGGTTATCGAGACCGGAGGCCGCGACAGGAAAAACAGATTCATTTGGATCTGCTTTTTTATTAAAAAGATCGCATGTACTGTGGTCATGCAGTGATTTATCGCCTGGCTCGATCCCGCAACTAATTGTGAGTGACGCCTGCGGGTCCAGATCCACCATGAGCGTTTTAGCACCCGCCATTGCTTTTGCGGCGGCAAGATTGTATGTGCTGGAGGTTTTGGCAACTCCTCCTTTTTGGTTCGCCAATGCGATGATTTTCATGTATGATCCTCCTATATAGTATTACTTTGTATCTCTTTGTGTTGCTTTAAATATATCACACGATCGGTGTAATTGCAAGAGGGAAATGTAAATATTATTTCTATGAGATAAATAGTAATACTATGTATCGCGTCTTGACATACGAAGAGAGGGCGGACGGCCTGCCAATGCGGTAGGCCGTCCGCCCTCTTGCTTTTGTTTTCGTTATTTCTATTTCAAATTTTGTTCGGCATCGGATATTAACGAGCCTTTTTCGGCCAGGTTTCTCCCTGCTCGATCCTCGCTGCTATTATCCTATATGCGCGGGCACCAATAATCCCATCGCTATGTCCATCCGCCATTTCTTCGACCAAATAATTGAGCTCCAGCTCGTTTGCATGGCACCGCATCAGTGCAATTACCTCGCGAGTAGGCTTGCGATCTGCGTAATGCATCTGGTCCTGCTCGATCATTTTTTCCCATCGTCCGATTTCTGCTTCGCAGTATCTGCTGTACTCATCCGCGAAAAAATGATCATCCTGCGTTGTATGCATGTACATAGTATCTGCCAACACAACCTGCTGCTCATCGCGCAACCGTGCGAACTGAGCAATTACTTCCCGCAACGTAATTTCCCGCTTGCAAGCTTCTGCCAGTGCCGCGCTCCAATCGGGATGCCACGTATCCTTAGGTACAAGTGTCGTAGCAATCCGATCGTAAAAATCATCTTCC
>Ga0256404_1007651_pt1 | contig 16871 bp, 15 predicted proteins | sample RumenRJG_01DNA_FD_185990 | JGI IMG/M metagenome (GOLD analysis project Ga0256404, IMG submission 185990) | Bovine rumen microbial communities from Lethbridge, Alberta, Canada - RJG_01 | ecosystem: Host-associated > Mammals > Digestive system > Stomach > Rumen | place: Canada: Alberta | collected...
TTCCGCTCTTCAGGAGCATCTGTGCCACAGTATAGTCATCAGATGTGACTCCGCAGCGGATATCCGTTACGAATACGATAACATCTGCCTTCTCTATAGCAAGCTCGGACTGTCTTCTCATCTGTGAAAGGATCACATCATCACTGTCAGGCTCGATACCGCCTGTATCCACTACCATGAATTCCTTGCCCCGCCATTCGCACTTTGAGTAGATACGGTCACGGGTAACTCCGGGAGTATCCTCAACTATGGAAAGACGCTGTCCGATGAGCTTGTTGAAAAGTGTAGATTTACCTACATTAGGTCTTCCTACGACTGCAACTATCGGTATTGACATTGTTCCCACTCTCCTTTCATATATTTGCTTATTGCTTTGTAAAACGGGAGATCCTCCCGCATCAGTATTTTATGCCCATTATCGCATCAAGCAGCTCAAAACCGTCGCTGTTAGTTGTAACCACCTCAACTCCCAGCTCACGCTCAACGTCACCTATGGTCATATCGTCAAGGAACACATCGGAATCCCTTCTGACCATAGCTGAGGAAAGCAGCAGCTCTGTGCCGAGCTCTTTATCCTTAAGCTGTGCAATAAGGTCCTGGGCAGTTATAAGTCCGGTAACGGTGATAGTATCCCCGAAAAAGTCATTGCGTATGCGGTATACATCGCATCGGAGCTGAGGGAATCTCTCCTCTGCAAGCTTTGCAAGAGAGGAAATGACTCCGTAGGGAGAATATCCTGTGGCAATAGTCACATGGCGGTCTCCGCCCTCCCATTCGGCCATATCCAATGCCTGATAGAACTCATCCATAAGAGAGCGGAGCATACCTACACCGTTCTCATATTGGGGATAGTCCTCATAAACCTCAGCCGGCGGGATATCTCTACCGGCGATAAGGTAGAACTCATCGGAGGGAAATACCGTTCTTGTGCCGAATTTTTCAAGGAACTCACGCTGATAGCTCTCGATAATATCTATCGTCTCACCGGCGCCCTCGGGAGTAAATCCGGTAAGCGGATACAGTCCCTGGCGGAATTTTGTAACTCCTACAGGAACAACAGCCATGCTGGAAATATTCGGCATAAGGCTTCCCAGGTCACTGAGAGTACGTCTCAGCTCATCGCCGTCGTTAAGTCCGGGACAGCACACCACCTGACAATTGAGCTTGATCCCGTTCTGAGCAAGCTGCCAGATATATTTAAGCTTCTCCCCGGCAAAACGATTGTGCATCATTCTGACCCTGAGCTCCGGGTTGGTAGTATGCACAGATACGTTGATATTGAGCTTCATCTTTATTATACGGTCGATATCAGACTGGCTCATATTTGTAAGGGTAACGTAGTTTCCCTGCAAAAATGACAGTCTTGCATCATCGTCCTTGAAATAGAGCGTTTCTCTCATTCCCGGAGGCATCTGGTCTATAAAGCAGAACACGCACTTATTGCTGCATGACTGTTTGCTGTCCATAAGGAAGGTCTCGAATTCCAGCCCCAGGTCATCGTACTCATCTTTGCTTATACTAACGGTCATTTCCTCTCCGTGACGGACAAGGAGCAGCGTTACATCAGTTTCAGCTGCATAGTACATATAGTCAAGCACGTCCTTGACGCTGTGGCCGTTTATACTGACCAGTATATCTTCACTGCGTACTCCGGCTTTATCCGATGGTGAGCCGGGAACAACGCTGTTGATCTTTACCATAAATAAAACTCCAAGCTGTCTGGCAGTTAAAAAGGAGAGAAGGATCTCTCCTCCTCTCCTTCTCATACTTCGTGTTCAGCCGATTATTCAGCGTCCATCTTAAGGACCTCAATGCCCTTATAGAAACCGCAGTTCTTGCAGACCTTGTGCGGAGCCTTAAATGCGCCGCAGTTGTCACACTTGGACATAGCGGGTGCTTCGAGCTTCCAAACAGCACTACGTCTCTTATCACGTCTTGCCTTGGAAGTTTTTCTCTTCGGTACAGCCATTCTGGCACCTCCTTACAGAGCTTCACAGCTCAGATTAATTAAGATGATCACACTGACCTTCGTTAAGGTCGCAGCCGCAGATCATACAGAGTCCCTTACAGTCATCCTTACAGAGATTCTTTGTGGGAAGCTGCAGCAGCAGGTCGGTCAATGCGATTTCATTCAGTTCAATGCTCTCACCCTCAGCCACGATATAATCATCGTTATCGCCGCTGATGGAAGGAACAACAATATGGTCGAAATCAAAATGATAATCTCTGTCGAGTTCCTTAAGGCATCTGTCGCAGATGATATTAAGGGTAAAATCGACTGAATACTCAAGATAGACCACACCTGCCCTGTTATAGACACGTCCGTCCACCTTTACCGGAGATGAAAAGGTATAGCCTCTGATATCAGAAAGCTCCTCTGTTCCGATCTCACAGTTTATCGTTTTTGATTCCCCGACGATACTGAAAAGCTGTTTTAAATTGATCTTCATATTCCAAATCCTTCAGAGCACCATAAAATATATTATACACCAAATAGTGGGATATGTCAATAGTCCGGTGCAAAAAAGCAAATTATTTTTCTATCTCAGATCACTTGAGGAACTGCTTTACTACCTCAGGAAGCTCAGACTCGTCAGCAGATACTGTAAATACAACAGTGATATCGTTCTTGTTTGTGAGTGTATCGAGCTTTTCAAGGAGCTTGCCGAATGCATCGTAGTCACGGCCGCCGATCTTGAAGATACCGTCAACGTAGATGGACTGGATATCGTAGTTGCCTGCGATCATACCAGCGATATATCCGTAGAAAGCATCGAAGCCCTCGATAGCGAACTCGTCAACGTCGCACCATCTAACCTTGAAGCTGATAGAACGTCTTACGTTAGCACCCTTTTCGATGCAAACGAGATCTCCGTTTGAAGACTTGATAGCGTCATTGATCTGATCGATGAGTATCTTTGTCTTGCCTGTGCCTTTTTTACCTGTAATAAGTTTAATCATAATTTACTCCTTCCATGCCATGGGGCATTTATGACGTATTTTTTTAAATTTATAGTGCAAGCCGGGGATTAGCCGAGCTTAGCTTCAAGAGCTGCCTTTGCGCCCTCATAACCGGGCTTACCGAGGAGTGCAAACATATTTGACTTGTAGCTCTCAACTCCGGGCTGGTTGAAGGGGTTAACTCCGAGAACGTAGCCAGAAATAGCGCAGGCCTTCTCGAAGAAATAGATCATGTATCCGACGCTTTCTTCAGTTGTGTCGTCAAGCTCAAGGATAATGTTGGGAACTCCGCCCTCTGTATGAGCGAGAACTGTACCCTCGAATGCCTTTCTGTTAACAACAGACATATTCTGGTTTGTGAGGAAGTTGAGTCCGTCAAGGTTCTCAGCGTCAGGCTCAAGGAAGAGATCTGTCTTAGGCTTCTTGATATCTACAACTGTCTCGAAGAGTATTCTTGCACCGTCCTGGATGTACTGACCCATGGAGTGAAGATCTGTTGAGAATACAGCAGCTGACGGGAATATGCCCTTGTTGTCCTTGCCTTCGCTCTCACCGAAGAGCTGCTTGTACCACTCAGACATCATTACGAAGCTGGGATCATAGGATACGAGCATCTCTACAGACTTGCCCTTTCTGTAAAGGATATTTCTGAGAGCTGCATACTTGTAGCAGTCATTGTTATCAAAATCAGCGCAGAAATCAGCCTGTGCCTTTGCAGCACCCTTCATAAGAGCGTCGATGTCGCAGCCAGCAACAGCGATAGGAAGAAGGCCAACTGCTGTGAGAACTGAGAAACGTCCTCCAACGTCATCCGGGATAACGAATGTCTCATAGCCCTCTGTATCAGAGAGGCTCTTGAGAGTTCCTCTTGCCTTGTCTGTAGTAGCGAAGATCCTGTCCTTAGCGCCTTCCTTGCCGTACTTGTCCTCTACCATCTTCTTGAAGATACGGAAAGCAAGTGCAGGCTCAGTAGTAGTACCGGACTTTGAAATTACGTTTACTGAGAAATCCTTACCCTCACAGAGAGCAATGATCTCGTTGAGATATGCAGGATTGATGCTGTTGCCTACATAATATATATCAGGTGTGTCCTTCTTTATATTATTGTAAAGGGGCGATTTGAGAAGCTCGATAGCTGCTCTTGCACCAAGATATGAACCGCCTATTCCTATAACGATAAGGATATCGGAATTCTTCTTGATCTTCTCGGCTGCAGCCTTGATCCTTGCAAATTCTTCCTTGTCATAGTTTGTAGGAAGCTCTACCCATCCAAGGAAATCGTTGCCGAGACCGGTCTTGCTCTGAAGAGAAGCAGCTGCTGCCTCGACCTGAGCCTTGATACCGGACATCTCATCAGCATTGATAAAGTCCTTCAGGTATTTGGTGTTAAGTTTTAAAGACATTTGAATATACCTCCAATATGTACAGAATCACCCGTACAAATATAATTTACCATCTTTATGATACTATATTTTACGGATTTTTTCAAGTACATTTGCAATATTATTTCCACATTTGTGCATACCTGACAAGTATCAACAGGCCTATTCAAGCATTTTATACATGATTTTCTTCAAAATATATCCATATGTAAGTTTATTAACATCATTTTTTACTATTATATCTGTCTCAAAAACCAGGTTTCTGCCGCTGAAAAAAGCCGCTTTGCCTATTGGCTGACCAGCTTTCAGAGGCGCATCAAGATACTCCGGCAGAACAAATACCGTCCTGAGCGAACGCTCCCCTTTCGGCACTGTTATCTGCGAACTCTCCCTCAGAGCTATATCAACCGCAGCCTCCTCACCATTCCTCACATTCACAGGCCGCATCACATCATCCGGAAAAAAAGCAGCTGCGATGCGATATTCACTGAATCCGCTGTCCACAAGAGTTCGGGCTGTTTTCAATGAAATATCTTCATTTTCAGCACCAAGAACCACCGCCACGAACTTATTCCCCCTATCATTCACACCACATTCCGATATACAGTACCCTGCTTCATCGGAATGACAAGCCTTGAATCCGCAGTGCCGGCTGTAAGTACGGGTAAGGGTGTTCTCGCTGACAAGCTCTGTCTTTCCCTCCCGAACGAAATCTCTCCACACCGAAAAATAAGGGCTCAGCGCTTCATGCTCCGAAAGCTCTGCACTGATGACAGCCATATCATATGCTGTCGTGTACTCCCTATCGTCATAGTAGCCATATGGCGAATAAAAGGCTGTATCCCGGAGTCCAAGGTCAAAGGCACGGGCATTCATCCTGTCAGTGAACTCCTCAATGCTGCCAGCCGACCTCTCTGCAAGTACGGTAAGGGCATCGTTTGCATTGCCGATTATAACTCCTTTCAGCAGTTCATCAACTGTCAGATTATCTCCCGGTTCGAGCCATATTACTGCACCTTTAGTCCCGGAGACAGACTGTGAAGCAGTAAGCTTTTCAGTGAGAGAAAGCTCTCCGGAATCGATATCCTCGGCTATGAGGAGCAGCGCCATTATCTTGCTGAGGAAGCCTGCATTCCGTCTTGTATGGCTGTTATTTTCCTTCAGTACAGCTTTGGTGTGAGCCTCCATAAGTACATATGTATCCGGCAGCACCGGTTCCTCATTCTTTTTTCCGGCAAACATTACAGCCCCGCAAATTACTGCTGCCGCTATTATTAAAAGTGTCCTTTTCATACACATCACCTCAGAAATGTATATGTACAAACTCCGGAATATAGTCTGAGAGAATAAAAAAAGGCAGCCCGCAGGCTGCCTGAGATCATTTAACACTCGTTCAGTTCTTCACTGTAGTTATAATATATGTTCCGATGTTATCTCCGGATATAGTATACTTTCCGGAGACAGGCACACGAGCAGTACTTGTATCACCTTTAGCTTCCGAAGTGTATATTTCGTAATTAACACCGTCGTGTGTGTAAGAGAACGCATTGTCAAAGCTGTAGCCCTTAAGGAAGTCGATATACTCCTCAAGGCATAAGTCCTTTTCGCCCATTATTGCAGCATTCACTTCGCCGACGTAGCGAAGATGCCATGGACAGAACTCATGTCCAGTCTTTGCAGCCTTTCCCTCAGGAAATCTGATAATAAAACCGTACTTTTCGCAGTTGTCGATGACCCAGCCCTCAGTATCCATGCCGTCATATGCAATGATACCTCCGTATGAGGTGACTGCAAGGTCAATGGTATTTCCTGTTGCTGATTCAGGAAATTCCTCAGGACAGTATGACCCGTCCCCTGTGTATGTCTCAGTTGTTCCATACACAATAAAATCACTAAGGCCAGTTTCTTCGTGATAATCAGCCATCATTCTGTTAAAGGCCTCAGCTGCGTCCTCGTTGAGCTTTACGGACTCGCTCACAAGGGTATAGTACTCATTTCTATATTTAAGCAGGTCTACCTTCTTTTCAGATGAAGTTTTTCCTGCCGGATGTTCGTCGTTTATTATAGCAAGCATTCCTGAAGATAGCTTTGAACCGGGAATACTGAGCTCTGCAAACCCGAGATTCTGAACTCCTTCAAATTGTGTGGCAGCCTGTGTTCCGATGCTGAGATTCACTGTTCCGTCTGTGTGCTTCTCGCTCTTCTTGTCAGTGCTTCCGTTAGCAAAATCTCCGCTTACTACTATGCTGCTTGTATTAGATTTGGTCATATCACGGCGCATATTGTCGATCAGGAATATCGAGCCTGAAACTCCAACCATTGCGACCATGAAACGCCCCCATCTGAAGCGCATTTTCGCCATTTTTATATCCTCCGATTTTTTGTTCTTCACTTTTTCCGGTCTATCCGGTATTTCTTTCTTTTTTTGTCAAGGCACAGCCTTTATAGTTCAGCTTTATACCGGTGGCTCATATGGCTTTCCTCCGGCACAGTATTCGCTGTACGCACTAAGCGTGTTATAAATGTTGTTCCAGTTTGTTGTTCCCCCGCATAAAACGAGTATGTATGTCTTTCCTTTGATTTCTGCGAAGCTCTCTATACAATTTCCGGCTTCGTCAGTATATCCTGTTTTGCCGCCATTAATGACAACTCCGGGCATTTCGTCCCCGTACATTCTGCTGAATATCGTGCTTTCAAATTTCAGGCCGTCTGGATTCTGTCTGGTCGGAGCCACCTTATACTCATACGCAGAGAGCACTTTCCTGCAGAAGTCGTTCCTGAGAGCGTATTCCAGGATAACTGCCATATCCGCAGCTGTGCTATAGTGCTCCTCGTCATGGAGCCCTATCGTATTTGTAAAATGCGTATCCTTCAGTCCAAGCTCCGCCGCCTTTTCGTTCATCAGGCTGACAAAAGCTTCTTCAGAACCCGATACATAGTTCGCAGCCGCCAATGAAGCGTCAGCTCCTGACATAAGTATCATACCGTAGAGAACATCCTCGAGTGTGGGAGTCTCGTCCGGCAGGAAACCTGCCCTTGAAGCGTCAAGCTCTATCATAGGTGCGACCATATCGTACGTTATGGTTACTGTATCTGACAGATCACTGATATTTTCAACAGCGACGATCAGCGTCATTACCTTGGTAAGTGATGCCGGATACATTTTTTCTGTGCTGTTCCTGTCTGCTATTATCTCATTATTTTCTGTGCAGATCAAGACAGCGTTTTTTGCGTCATAGTCCTTGCTTAGTTCTTTTGTTTTGTTGGTCTTTCTCGGATAAACAACAATAGACGCTGCTGTTTCTCCTGCTGTTTCAGTGTATTTTTCAGTGATAGTCTCTGCTTCTTCCGCTTCTTTTTCTGCCGATGCACTTGTCCGTGCCGTCGTCTGTTCTTCAGCATTATCAGTCGTAACCGCACGACATGACGAAGAAGCTGCAGCTATCCCGAAAAATATAAGAATCAAAAGGAAAACAACTGCGCCGATCCTTAAATATCGAGGTTCAGTTTTGCCTTTTCCTCTCTTATTCATTCTACACCTCAAATTTTATATATCTCTATATGATTATTATAATACAAGATTTTACAAAAGTCAACAGAATAAATGACAATAACCATTTTCTCCGTATTGCACAAAGTTCAACTGAAATTTTTATATATTCTACAAAATTCTTTTTCAAATAAAAAAATACCCGGAACTTCGTCCGGGTATCTTATTATTGCTATATCACTTGAATACTGCAAGGAGGAATCCGGCAGCTATTGCTGAACCGATAACTCCGGCAACATTCGGGCCCATTGCGTGCATGAGCAGGAAGTTCTTCGGGTTTGCTTTCTGTCCTTCCATCTGTGATACACGGGCTGCCATAGGTACGGCAGAAACTCCGGCAGAACCGATGAGAGGATTGATCTTGCCGCCTGAAAGCTTATACATGATCTTTCCGACGAGCAGTCCGCCTACTGTTGAGAAGCAGAAGGCTGTAAGTCCGAGAACAATGATCTTAAGTGTCTCAGGTGAAAGGAATCTGTTTGCAGCTGTTGTTGCGCCTACTGAGATTCCGAGGAATACTGTTACGATGTTCATAAGAGCATTCTGAACAGTGTCTGAAAGTCTCTCTGTAACTCCGCACTCTCTCCAGAGGTTGCCAAGCATGAGGCATCCGATAAGGGGAGCTGTTGAAGGAAGGAGAAGGATTACGAACATTGCTACGATAACAGGGAATATTATCTTCTCTGTCTTTGATACTGTACGAGCCTGCTCCATCTTTACCTGACGCTCCTTCTCTGTTGTAAGGAGTCTCATTATCGGAGGCTGTATCATAGGGATAAGTGCCATGTAGGAGTATGCTGCTATCGCAATAGCTCCAAGGAGATGAGGTGCAAGCTTTGTTGTAAGGAATATCGCTGTAGGACCGTCGGCTCCGCCGATGATACCGATAGAAGCTGCTTCATTTCCTGTGAATCCGAGGCAGATAGCTCCGAAGAAGGCAAGGAATACACCCATCTGAGCAGCTGCGCCAAGGAGAAGGCTCTTAGGATTCGCTATAAGAGGACCGAAGTCTGTCATAGCTCCGACACCCATGAATATAAGCGAGGGATATACGCCGGCTTTTACTCCTATGTAGAGTATATCGAGAAGTCCGCCGTGAGCCATTATTGCTCCGTAGCTGTGATAGTCTGCGTGCTCCGGGTCAAGGAAGTTGTCCCAGAGGTCTACATGATAGAGTGCATCTGCTGTATCTCCGCCTACAAAGTAGGAAAGGTTTACAAGGAGACATCCGAAAGCGATACCTACCAGAAGGAGAGGCTCAAACTTCTTTTTGATTCCAAGGTAGAGAAGAACGCATGATACAAGTATCATTATAAGGTTTTTCCAACCGTCCCCTGTGAAAAGACTTTTGAATCCGGAGCCTTCCCATAGGGTCTCAAGGGTTTCAAGAATATCCATATGTCGCCCTCCTTATGCTATAACAACCAGCGGAGCTCCTGTATCTACTACAGCTCCCTTGCTTGTTACTACCTGAGCGACTGTACCGTCCTTCGGTGCGACTATTTCATTTTCCATCTTCATGGCTTCAAGGATGACAAGTATCTGTCCAGCCTTGACTGTATCGCCCTGCTTTACATCTACACGGATGATGTTTCCGGGCATAGGAGCTTCAACTGTCTCGCCTGCTGCAAGATTTACAGGTGCAGCAGCCGGTGCAGGTGCAGCGGCAGGAGCAGCAGCGGCGGGTGCAGCAGCCGGAGCTGCGGCAGGTGCAGGTGCAAGTGCCTCGTATTCGTCAAGGAGAACTGCCTTGCCCTTTTCTACCTCGACCTCATATGTCTTACCGTTAAGTGTTACTTTGTACTTCATTGTTATTTGACCTCCTTGATAGAGATAAAGTGGAGTTCGTTAAGAGGAGTCTGCATCTTATCAGCAACTATCGCCATTATCATTGCAGCTTCCTTATCCGGAACGTCGAAGAGCTTTACATGACCAGCTGAACCGGGTGCCAGCTTCTGCTCTATAGCAGGTGCCGGAGCTGAAGGTGCAGCAGGTGCTGCCTTCTTTGCAGCCTCATCAGCTGCCTTTGCCTTGGCATCTCTGGACTTGAAGTATGCTCCTGTACAGTAGAGAACTATCATAAGGATAACAAGTCCGAAGAATACTACTGCGTAGCCGAATACTGCTGTAACAGCAGCGTCCGGTATGGAAAGCTTCTCGCCCTTGGTTGCAGCTTCTGTAGCCACTTCTGTGGCCTCTTCGGCAGCAAGAGTTAATTTATCAAACATAGTGAAGCCTCCTTACATTTCCTCTATGGTGTAAACAGCCTCATTTTCCTCCTGAGCCTTACGGTTCTTAAGGAAATTAATTGTCTGGTCAGGATAGCAGATATAGCTCATTACATCCTCTTCGCTGCGGCAGAGGTCGCCAAGTGCGTCCTTGGATGCCTTGAACTCCTCACCTGTACGCTTCTGGTCTTCGATACGGCAGTCAACAGGCTCCCTGTCGCCAAGCACCTTATCTACCAGCTCCTGTGCGATAGGTGCAGGAGGATTGCCGTACTCGCCCTTGATGTAGTTCTTTATCTCCTTGGAGATGTTCTTGTATCTCTCGCCTACGAGAACGTTTGTTACTGCCTGGTTTCCGACCATCTGTGACAGAGGAGTTACCAGCGGAGGATATCCCATATCAGCTCTTACCTTCGGGATCTCAGCAAGTGCAGCATCAAACTTATCCATAGCGTGCATATCTGTAAGGTTTGCGATCATGTTGGAGAGCATTCCGCCCGGTACCTTGTATACCAGTGCCTGAGCATCTGTTGCAAGGCTCTTTGGATTGAGCTGACCGTTATCGATATACTTCTGCTTGATAGGCTTGAAGTAATCGTTTACCTTATTTATAATGTCCTCATTAAGGCCGGACTCGATACCGTACTGCTGGAGAGCATAGAACATTGTCTCTGTTGCAGGCTGTGATGTACCGCCTGAGAAGCATGATGTTGCTGTGTCGATAACATCGATGCCGGACTCGATAGCCTTTGTGAGTGTCATGTAGGCCATACCTGTTGTACAGTGGGTATGGAGTATGAGTGTCATATCACCGATAGCATCCTTGATGCCCTTGATAAGGTGCTCAGCCTCATAGGGTGACATTGTACCTGCCATATCCTTAAGGCAGATAGTATCGAATCCCATTGTCTTGAGCTCCTTACACATCTCGATGTACTTATCAACTGTATGTACAGGGCTCTGTGTATATGAGATACATCCGGAAGCAACAGTATTCTTTGTAGCGTACTTCTTTGTAGCCTCAAGAGCTGTTCCGATGTTTCTGAAATCGTTGAGAGCATCGAAGATACGGATAACGTCTATTCCGTTCTTGATAGAAAGCTGGATGAACTTCTCTACCACGTCATCATGGTAGTGCTTGTAGCCGAGAAGATTCTGGCCTCTCAGAAGCATCTGGAGCTTTGTGTTAGGAAGATTCTTTCTGAGGTTGCGGAGTCTCTCCCACGGATCTTCGTTGAGATAACGGAGACACGAGTCGAATGTTGCTCCTCCCCAGCACTCGATGGAATAGTATCCAGCCTTATCCATATCTGCGAGGATACCCTCATAATCGGAATAAGGCAGACGTGTTGCCATCAGTGACTGATTGGCATCACGCAAAACGGTTTCTGTCAGCTGCACTTTTTTCATGTACAAACCTCCTCAAATATTATCTGCATTGCAGAATCAGCTTATTAAATTGCTTTCTGCTCGGGACAGAAAAGCTTCAGGTCTACTGCGCCATTGCAAAATAAACCCAATCAAAATTAATTATATCACATCCTGAAACAAATTTCCAGTGTTTTCTGATATTTTTTTATTTTTTATTTAATATCTGCTCAGCAGCTAAGGATCAGGACAAATTATATTTGCTTTTATGAACTTTTCTCGCAGTCATTGATTGATAAGCTGATCTATGGTATAATAGATAAAAACGATTTCCGGGAGGAATAACTGATGGATAAGATAAAATGGGGAATTATCGGTACAGGTCGTATCGCCCATAAATTTGCGGAAGCTCTCACGGGCTGTGAGGAAGCGGAGCTGTGCGGGGCTGCTTCAAGAAGTATCGGAAAGGCTGAGAGCTTCGCCTCTGAGTTCAGCTGCACTGAGGCCTATGGCAGCTACAGAGACTTTGCAGAGAATTCTGACGCTGAGGCTGTATATATCGCAACTCCTATGGCCTCTCACTTCAATGACGCTATGCTGTGCCTTGAACACGGGAAAAACGTTCTCTGTGAAAAAACCGTCACCCTTAATTCAGAACAGCTCAGCACTCTTCTTGATACCGCCGCTGAAAAGGGACTCTTCTTTATGGAGGCTATGTGGATGAAATGCCGTCCTGTATACCTTAAAGCAAAGGAATGGGTGCAGTCCGGGCGCATCGGAGATATCCGCTTCATAAAGGCCGATTTCAGCAATACTGTCCCCTATGCTCCGGATGACAGGCTTTTCCGTCCGGACTGCGGCGGCGGAGCACTTCTCGATCTTTCTGTATATCCCGTGACTCTTGCTGAGGACTTCCTCGGCTCACCTGCTGAGATCGTCAGCTCCGCTCATCTGCATAACGGGATAGACCTTAGCAATACTATTATAATGTATTACCCCGACGGTGTTTATGCTTCCGCTGATTCCGGATTTGAAATGCCGCTGCGGAATAACGCTGTGATCTCCGGCACAGATGGTATGATAATTTTCGGGGACGGCTTCTTCTATGCTGACGATATCACTCTTTACGACAAGGACCGCCGCCCCGTTGACAGATTCTCCTGCAAGGACAGGATAAACGGCTATGAATACGAGATCGAAGAGTTCTGCCGCTGCCTCAGAGAAGGCCTGAAAGACAGCAGACTCGTTCCCCATTCCGGAACCTCTGCGGTGATGAAGATACTGGACAAGTGCCGCAGTCAGTGGGGACTTGTATTCCCGCAGGAATAAGATAATAATACAGCAAATGCTCCCCTTTCGGGGAGCATTTATTATAATGTCTGCACTTTATATGTTCTCATTTTTCAGCGCATCGATAGTATTGTCCTTTTTGATCTTGCTCATTGAATAGATCATTGTAGAGAATACTACTATAAATACACTCGCTGATGCTATTATTGCTGATTTCCATGGGATAATGAACGATGTCTGATAATTCAGATCAAAGGCACGGAATATCAGATAGGATAGAACGAACGACAGCGGAAGTCCTAATATAAGTGACTTGATACCATAGAGCAGACACTCATAATTCATCATCCGGTTCAGTCCCTTCTGACCCATTCCTATTGAACGGAGCATTGCGAACTCTCTTCTTCTCAGTGAGATATTCGTGGATATGGTATTGAACACGTTTGCTGCTGCTATAAGAGAGATTATTACTATGAATCCGGATGCGAATACCTTTACAACAACTACCATGTTCCTTATGGATTCGACCTCGGCTGCATAGTCGTAAAGCTCTTCATCACCTTCGCCGCATTCGCCCAGTATTTCTCTTATGGATTTTGTTGTGTCTTTATGTGAGTCTGAAAGGAACGCATATGAATATGTGCTGTTTTCGCTGCGCTTAGGCAGTACACTGTCCTTCAGGCTTACAGGATAAATGAACGTGATATCGCTTGAATACTTCGGAGAGGCAAAGAACGGTGCTTTGTCTATTCTTTTTCCTATTTCAACATCATATTCAAAAGAGGTTTCTTCTGCTGATAAATAAAGCTCCTCCGGATCATCTGATTTATTTGAGCTCATCTTTTTATACATGATGCCTTGTTCATCCTTATCATCGTGAAATCTTTCAAACACATAGCCTTCCGGTACATATGGCTGACTGATCCTGATGGTATCAACATCGTCATCGAAAAAATGTAACCTGAATGTTTTTGCCTTGACTATATCATACAGCTCTTTAACATCATATACAATAGCTATAGGATGATCGGGATCCATATATTTATCCTCATCTAAGCCATTGTCATCAAGATATTCCCTGTAGATATCATCGTCAACAAAGAAAATTTCTGCTGGTTCACCAAGATCGTCTCTTGAACTCTGATATCTGCTTTCTATATCCTTTACCTCGCTGCTTACCATATCCGTATCAATTTTCATATTAACATCCGATACTTCCGAGCAGGCTGCTTTTTTCACATCGTCTGCATTTTTGAGCTTCTCAAAAAGCTTCTGTGCCTTTTCCTCATCGTGAATATCAGGTGTATAGATTATATCATAGCTCTTTGTTGCAAACTCCTCTTCCATCTGCTTTACAAGATAGCTTGTGAAAGCTGAGGCTGTTACGAAAAGAACTATACTCATGAACAGACTTATTACTGTTGCACGGTAACGCTTCTTGCTGCGCTTGAAGTACTTCTGAGCCAGCATTCCGGGAAGTCCGAAGACCTTGTATATTAACTTTGGTGTGCGGATACGCTTATTTTTAGCCTTGATGTCTCCGCTCTGACGAATAGCCTCTACTGCACTTATACGCTGGGCTCTTACTGAAGGTATCCATGCAGAAAGTCTTACTGTGAACTCTGCCAGCAATATGCTGAACAGTATTGCTGCCCATGATAAATGAAGCTCTAATTTTACAGGAGAATCTTCAAGCATCCCTGTTATGCTTTCAAATCTGCTGCCGAGAAGCTTGAAGGTGGTACCGATACCGCCTAATCCAAGGAGAATTCCAAGGGGGATACCTATAAGGCTCAGGAGAAGTGCTTCATATTCTATCATGCGGTTTATCTGCTTCTTTGTCGCTCCGATAGATGAGAGAAGTCCGAACTGCTTTGTTCTCTCACTTACAGATATAGCAAATGAGTTGTAAATAAGTGCTACAGAACCAAATACTATGAGTCCGAAGATTATTGCTGCAATAAAGAATACAGCCATTATAAATCCGCCGTCACCTGACGAGATATTGAACATAAGAAGATCGTGATTCACTTCATTTGAAATACCCGCATTTCTTGATTCATTGAAATTGAATTTCTGATTCAGAAAATCTGATGTATTTCCCGGCTTCTTCAGCTTGAAGAATGCAAAAGATCCTACAGGTGCATTACCCTCATTCTTTGTAAGACACAATATGTTGCCAAAATCCTCTATTAAATGATTGACATGGCTCTCTTTGTAAATACCGACTATAGTATACTTCTTGCTTTCTCCGGATAATATGCTGTCTAAGTTTTCGATGTCGCTTTTTTCCGGGTCAAGATCCTCACTATTCAGGTTGAGAGAAAATTCCAGCTCGCTGCCTATTGAGAAATCTATCCCTGTAACATCCCAAAAATCGTCGAATGATGTATCAAATATACCTTCCGGCAGGATTATCTCACTGTCATTTTCGGGATAGCGTCCGCTTTTCAGGTGGAATGGAAGATTCTCAAAGCAGCCTTCATCCGCTGAAAATACCGATAATCCCATTTGTATCTTTGTACCGACTGCTGCCTTGGTTTTTACCGGCTTATATGCTACCGGTCCAAGACTGAATACTTCGTCTACTTCATCATAGCCCCGAAGCTCTTCCACTCTGTCCTCGGTCAGAGGACACACCAGACCATGCCAGTCGCCCTCTTCATATATGACCATTTCCTTTGAGAAGCAAAGTGCACTGTATATCGATGTTGCAACAGCACATATCAGTGCAGTTGAAAGCATTATTCCTATTATAGTTACCAGAGTTCTTACCCTGTTCTTCTTCATGGATTCAATAGTGACCTTGTGAAAAACATTCATCTTCTTATCACCTCGTCACGAGTTATGCGTCCGTCCTCAACTGCTATGATACGGTCTGCCTGAAGTGCGATATTCTCATCATGAGTTATCACTATTAGTGTCTGGTCATATTTCTCATTTGACATCTTCAGCAGCTCGATTATCTCACGGCTGTTTTTGCTGTCAAGGTTTCCTGTAGGCTCATCAGCAAGCATTACTGCCGGAGCATTCATAAGTGCTCTGCCTATTGATACTCTCTGCTGCTGTCCGCCGGAGAGCTGATTGGGAAGATGATTCTCTCTGCCCTCAAGCTTGAGAAGCTTTATAAGCTCTTCAAGACGCTCTTTATTCACCTCTCTTCCGTCCATAAGTACAGGCAGCGTGATGTTCTCCTTTACATCAAGCACCGGTATGAGATTGTAGAACTGATAGATAAGTCCCACCTGTCTGCGGCGGAATATAGCAAGCTGTTCATCGTTCTGTGCATAGACGTCCTTTCCGTCCATCCATACCTTTCCGGATGTGGGCTTGTCAACTCCTCCGAGTATATGAAGGAGAGTCGATTTTCCTGAACCTGACGGTCCGATTATTGCAACGAACTCTCCCTTTTCAACTGAGAATGATACATGGTCAAGTGCATGGACCTCATTCTCACCTTTTCCGTAAACCTTACACAGGTCTTCTACCTTAAGTATCTCCATAATTGATTCTCCTTATCAGTGATAGAGTTTTTTCGCTTTCGATGATGTTATTATATCAGACCTATGTGACTTTACCGTGACTTTAAAATAACAAATCTGTCACTAAACTACAGTTTTATAAAAACGCATCTCAAATTCTGCCCCGCCTTTAGCTGAATTCATGGCTTTCAGAGTTCCGTTCTGGCTCTTCACTATCTTTCTGGCAAGAGCAAGTCCTATTCCATAGCTGCTGTCGCCGGAATTCTTTCCACGGTAAAATCTCTCAAATATATGGGGAAGGTCATCGGGAGCTATCCCGCTGCCGGTATCCTTTATCCTTATCTCTGTGAATATGGGATTGTCACTTCCTGTGACTGTTACCATACCGCCGTCTGGAGTGTGCTCCATACAGTTCTTGACTATATTGCCAAGAGCCTCTCCCGTCCACTGGATATCACCGGAAAAATCTCCTTCGGCCTCTATAACAAGCTTCTGGTCACGAAGCTCCATGGGTATCTGCATCGGCATAGTTGCCTTTTGCAGGAATTCCCGCATGGATACTGTCTCCCGGCGGAACTTTACTGTCCCTGCATCCAGCTTTGAAATGTTA
>Ga0256404_1007653_pt1 | contig 16868 bp, 16 predicted proteins | sample RumenRJG_01DNA_FD_185990 | JGI IMG/M metagenome (GOLD analysis project Ga0256404, IMG submission 185990) | Bovine rumen microbial communities from Lethbridge, Alberta, Canada - RJG_01 | ecosystem: Host-associated > Mammals > Digestive system > Stomach > Rumen | place: Canada: Alberta | collected...
TAAGGTGGAGGGATGTTTTCCCTTCATCCAAGCCTTTCAAGTCTATCTTAAATTGCTCTAACATGGACCCTTCTATGGACCTTTTCACACTTTAGGCTGCAAAGTTACTGCTTTTTTCTGAATTGCTGCAAGGTTTTGAGAAAAAATAAATTATCAATTTTCTTGCAGCATAACAGAAAAGTTATTATCTTTGCGAAAAATAGGAGAAAAGCCATGACAACATTACAACTTAATCAACAGCTTTTTCAAGAACTTGCCATTATTTCAAAAGACGAAGATAAATTAAAAGAGGCTATCTCCGCTCTCAAAAAGATTGCCTTAGGAATAATGCCATCAAATAGTCAAAGTCATGATAAGCATGTCGCTCACAGGCGGGACCTCACAGAATCTGTATCTGATGAAGAGTGGAAGAACTATTTTGCGGATAAACCAGCTGTAGATCTTCCATATGATACTAAGACACAAAATTTCGTTGAGAAAGGAAAAGGCAGAATTATTAAACAGATAGAGCCATGGCTATAGAAAAGGTTCGGACAGGTGAGATAGTTGATGTTAATTTCTACTTTCCTGATAAAGATACAACTTTACATCATCCTGGCGTCGTCGTCTCTACACAAGAGTTACAGGAAGACGAAAACGGGATGGTATATATTTTATTAATCTCTTCAAAGAACATCCATCCTAAATACACGATAAAACTAACTGACGAGATGGTAACCAAACCGTTAGGAAAACAATCCTATTTCGTTACCCAGTTTCTGATGTACTTTTCTATGGATGAAATTAATTTCTCTTATGGCAGAGCCATTCGCCAGCCTTATCTGGATCAAGTTATCGCAAAAACTATCAATAGCGTCTTTGGCTGGGATGTTTCATAGCCTAACTTCTTTCACTTCCGCAATTCTATCCTGAACGTAGTGCCTTGTCCTACAACTGAGTTTTTGACGTAGATGCGGCCATTGTGATACTGCTCTACGATGCGCTTGGCAAGACTAAGACCCAGTCCCCACCCGCGCTTCTTCGTGGTGAAGCCCGGCTTGAACACGGTTTTCAAGTTCTTCTTACTGATACCTTTTCCCGTATCGGTCACCTCCATAGCGACATTATCCGTATTGTCCATAACGACTATCGTAATTTTTCCCGGTCCGCCATTCATGGCATCCACCGCGTTCTTGCATAGATTCTCAATGACCCATTCAAAGAGTGCGGCATTAATGTTGACAATAACTTCATGATCGGGCAACTCGCAGGTGATAATGACACTGTGGCTTGTGCGCCGGTCTATATAATCAACGACATGAGAGAGGACATCGGAGAGGTTCGTCGGTTTCAACTCAGGCGGCGACCCAATCTTTGAGAAACGGTCACTGATAAGCTGCAACCGCTGCACATCCTTGTCAAGTTCGGGAATTAAATCGTCCTGCGGATATTCCTCCCGCAACACCTCCACCCAAGCCATGAGACTACTGATCGGTGTACCGAGCTGATGAGCGGTCTCCTTCGACAATCCAGCCCATACACGGTTCTGCTCCGCACGCTTTGAGGCCAGTAATGCAAAGACTGCCAACAACACGAAGATCAGCACTACACCAAGTTGAATGATCGGGAAGAGCGTAAGTCGTTTAAGGATAAGCGACTCGTCGTAGCACACATTAATATAATTAGCCTTGTCCAGCACAATGCGAATGACATGGCCCTCCGCCTTACAGCGCAACCCTATCTGATGCGCCTCACGAAGACTGTCGGTGCGGTTGTCGGCATGCAACGATACGTTGCGAAAGTCGGTGACATTACCACTTTGATCCATCAACACCACAGGGATATAATCGTTCTCGTTGATGACTTTCAGCACCAGGCTCAAGTCGGTATTCTCATCTGCCTTGTTGAGCGACTTCATGGCCTCAGCCCACACCTCCATGCGGTTACGCTCCTCTTGCTTCAAGGTATCGGTCAGCTGTTTGGAGACAAACAATGAACCGACGGCTATAACTATAGCCGCCAACACAAGGATGAGCTTTATCCGCCTTATTCTGTCTGTCCATTCCATACAATCTTACAACGTGAAATGTGCTTATTATATTGTATGAATATTAACCGGCCAACGCAAGAGACTTGACCTAAATCAACAAAAACATAAATGATTGTATAATTAATGAACACTTAATAGGAAGTATAGAACAATATATGTAATTTTGCCGCCAATTTTAATAAAGACTTTTTTAGATATGACAAAGAAGAGATGGGCAGGCGCAGCGCTTGCCGCCCTCATGGCACAAGGAGTATTCGCCGGAGGCATCAATACCAACACTAACATGAGCGTAGCTTTTGACCGCACGCTCTCCCGCGATGCTGTTATCGCTACGGACGGTGTTTATTTCAACCCCGCAGGCATCGTCTTCCTGGCTCCCGGTTTCCATTATTCCATGGGCTGGCAACTCATCACGCAGCGCCGCTACATCGACAACTCCTATGCGCTCTACGCCAACAACACGGCTAATCCGACCACGAGCCGCGAGTTCAAGGGTAAAGCTCTCGCCCCTTTCTTTCCCACCTTCCAAATGGCATACAACCGCGGTAAGTTCTCTTTCCAGGTCAATGCCGGTGTCTCCGGTGGTGGTGGCAAATGTACCTTCGATGATGGCTTAGGCTCCTTCGAGAAGATTGTATCTGAGACAGCAATGGCTGCATCGGGACTTGCCACGACCATCGACAACGCCCTCGGTCAGCAACTTCTCAGCGCAGGCGTACCTGCATTGGTACAGCAGCTCGGTACCAAGGGATTCTCCAGCGACAACTACTTTGGCTCCAAGGGTTCCTACTCGGCTACAAGCTACATGCGCGGTCGTCAGTATTATTATGGTCTCTCGCTCGGCGTTGCCTATAAACTCACCGGCGACCTTGGCGTCTTTGCCGGGGCACGTGGTGTCTACGCCTCATCCAACTATTATGGCTACGTTCGTAATATTAAGGTAGGCAACGTACCTCTGTACACGGTTCTCGACGCTTCAAAGACGAACTCTGCTGACATCGAGCTCAACTGCGACCAGTCGGGCTTCGGCGTGACACCTATCATCGGCGTCGACTACCGTCTGGGCAGATGGAACTTCGCTGCAAAATATGAGTTCAAGACCCGCATGCGTCTGAAGAACTCTGCCGTCAACCAGTTCCCGTCCATCGGTAACCTCGGTAGCAACCTCGCTACGGCTCTCGTCACCAATCTTCAGAAGGCAGAACTGAGCGCAGAACTGAGCGCAGAAATGGCTCAGACCGTGACCAATGCCACGCTGACCTCCTCACAAGTTTCAGCCACGACATCCATGCTGAAGCAGAAGTTCGATGAGGGCATCAACACGGCTACGGGCGAGTATCAGGACGGCAAAAAGATTGCTGGCGACCTTCCCGCTATTCTGTCTGTAGGTGTGGCTTACACGCCGATCGATCAGGTTCGCCTCAATGCCGGTTTCCATTATTATTACGACAAACAAGCAAAACAATACAACGATCGACAGAAAAACCTCAAGCGCGGTACCATAGAGTACAGCTGCGCAGTGGAGTACGATCCCGCGAAATGGCTCACCGTTTCTGCCGGCTATCAGCGCACAAGCTACGGCCTGACAAAAGACTATATGGACGACAAGTCGTTCGTGGTTTCTTCTGACGGTGTCGGTTGTGGTTTTGCCATCAAGACCAGCGCAAGAAGCCGCGTCAACGTAGGCTACTTCCACAGTTTCTACGAGACGATGAACACGTCGAAGGACGTGGATCTCAATGGTACGAAAGTGCCTTACACCGCAGACTTCACACGCCACAACAACGTCTTCGGCGTAGGTCTCGACCTCGACCTGTAATCAATTATCTTCACAATAGGGCGGCCACCAGGGCCGCCCTATTGTGTTTAAAGTAATTAACTATGAAAAACCGATTTATTCCTAAAAACTTCCTATCTTTGCAACTGTAAGTATCAAGAAATAAAAACTACCTATTATGAATGACAACCAATTGATTATGAACGCCAATGCTGTCATCGACCAGTTGCAGATGGCACCAGAGGACATCACCCGTGACGACATCATCCGCTTTGTCCGTAAGAATGGGATAAGACGTGTCAACTTCATGTATCCCGGCGGCGACGGTAAGGTGAAGACACTCAACTTTGTACTCTCCGACCTCGACTATCTCCGCACGATCCTCACCTGTGGCGAACGAGTCGACGGCTCAAGCCTCTTCTCTTTCATCGAGGCAGCAAGCAGTGATCTCTATGTGCTGCCGCGCTATGCCTCGGCTTTTCTCGATCCCTTCGCAGAAGTGCCGACGCTCTGCATGCTCTGCTCCTTCTTCAATAAGAACGGACAGCCCTTAGAGTCAGCTCCCGACCACACGCTCCGCAAGGCCGTAGAGTCGTTCCGCGCCACCACAGGCTCGGACTTTGAGGCCATGGGCGAACTTGAATATTACGTCATCCGACCTGCAGAAGACGCCTACAAGGCTCGTGACCAGCATGGCTATCACGAGAGCGCGCCTTATGCCAAGTCGGGTGCTTTCCGGCAGAAATGTATGGATTATATCGCCCGCACAGGCGGACACATCAAATATGGACACTCGGAGGTGGGTAACTTTGAACTCAACGGACTGCTCTATGAACAAAACGAGATAGAGTTTCTGCCCGTGCCGGCTCTTCGCGCTGCTGATGAGTTGTTGATCGCCAAATGGGTGATCCGCAACCTTGCCTGGCAGGAAGGCCTCAACGTAACTTTTGCACCTAAGATAACAACAGGTAAGGCGGGCTCCGGACTGCACATCCACATGCGTCTCATGAAAGACGGGAAGAACATGCTCCTCAGCCACGGCAAACTCAACGACAACGCCCGTCGCGCCATTGCCGGATTGATGGCCCTTGCACCGAGCCTCACAGCCTTCGGCAATAAGATTCCGACAAGCTATTTCCGCCTCGTGCCACATCAGGAAGCTCCCACGAATATCTGCTGGGGTATGAGCAACCGTTCAGCCCTCGTGCGCGTGCCGCTCGGATGGACTTCCGGTGTTGACATGGGACATATCGCCAATCCATTAGAGGAGGAAGTGCCCTATGAGGAGCGTGGCAGCGTGAAGCAGACTTTCGAGATACGCTCGGGCGACGGATCAGCAGATGTCTATCAGTACATCGCTGCACTCTGCGTAGCCTGCCGCCACGGCTTCGAGATAAAAGATGCCTTGGATGTAGCAGCGAGCACCTTCGTTGATGGTGATATCAACGATCCGGCTCACGCCAAGCGCCTTGCCGAGCTGCAGCAACTTCCCGACTCCTGTGCAGCCTCAGCCGACTGTCTGTTGGAGCAACGCGCTGTCTACGAAGAGCAGCACATCTTCGCACCGGCCATGATCGACGGCATCGTGCAAGAACTCCGGTCGTATAAAGACCGTACACTCCGCCACGATATCGCTGACGACCGGCGCGAGATCGCTATCCTCGTCAAGAAGTTCTTCCAGTGTGGTTAACCCCAGCGCCTATCCCCTATCGAGTCCTGTGCGACGCCGTTTACGGCGTCGACCTCAAGAGAGCTTCCTTCCTTCGAAGCTCTCTATCTTCGCTCTCCACTCCGGTGTGAAGGGCACAGTCTGCTCTTTGTCTGTATCAAAGAGCACCATGATGGTCTCACCGATGCATTTCACCTCACCGTCTTTGCCTACAAGCTCCTGGCGGAAGGTGAAACTGGTGTGGCCTATATGGGTGATGGCCGACTTCACGATGACCTCATCGTCCTTCGTGTAGACCTGATGCATGAAGTCTGCATCAAGGTGCACGGTGACGATGGCATACTTGTCGGTAATCTCATGGCACACCTTGCGAAAATAATCCATCTTCGCCGTGTCATAATATTGGAAGTACATCGTGTTATTGACATGACCGAAAGCATCCGCGTCCATCCAGCGCAACTGGATGGACATGGTATGATGGTATCCTATCTGCTCATTTGCTTCCATAGCCTGCCTCCTTTATACGCACTTCTTGATGATTTTCTTTCCTTCCTCCACAGCCTTCATGTTGAGAGGAATAAGATTGTGGTGACGTTCAGGAAGAGTCTTGTAGAGCGCACGCTCCAGGGCATCATCAGGAAGGAAAGGTACGACCTTAAGCAGTCCACCGAGGACAATCATGTTGAACACCTTGTTATTATGCATCTCAGCTGCCTTCTCCATGGCGTCCATCCGATAGATCGTGATGTCACTGCGTGTCGGCGGATTGATGATGCCATTGCCATCGTAGATAAGCATGCCGCCGGGCTTCACCTTCGGCAAGAACTTATCAAGCGAAGGCTGGTTGAGGACAATTGCTATATCATAAGATGAGAGGACCGGCGAGGAGATACGCTCATCACTGACGATGACCGTCACATTGGCCGTACCACCGCGCTGCTCCGGTCCATAAGCGGGCATCCATGTTACCTCTTTGCCGGCAACAAGCCCACTGTAGGCAAGGATCTTACCCATAGAGAGCACACCCTGGCCACCAAAGCCACTGATTATAATTTCTTTCTTCATTTTCAATAAGTATTAGAGTTTAATAACCAGTTGTATCCTTCAAGTCACCTTTCTTGTAGAACTCCAGCATGTGCTCTTCAAGCCATTCGTTGGCTTTGACCGGTGACAGTTTCCAACCACTGGAGCATGTCGATACAATCTCCACAAGCGACGAGCCTTTTCCGTCCATAGCCGACTGGAATGCTTTACGGATAGCCTTCTTCGCCTTATGAATAGAAGCGACATTCTCCACACTCTGGCGACTTACATAGCAAGTGCCCTCGAGCATGGCTGCCATCTCTGTGATCTTCAATGGATAGCCATTGAGTTTCGGATCACGGCCGTAAGGGCAAGTCGTCGTCTTCTGACCGATAAGTGTCGTAGGTGCCATCTGACCACCCGTCATACCATAGATGGCATTATTGATAAAGATGATAGGGATATTCTCACCACGGTTGAGCATGTGGAGGGTCTCCGCCGTACCGATAGCTGCCAGGTCACCGTCTCCCTGATAGGTAAAGACGAGACGGTCGGGCCAGCAACGCTTGATACCCGTTGCCACGGCTGGTGCACGGCCATGGGCAGCTTCCTGCCAATCGATATCAAGATAACGATAAGCGAACACAGCACAGCCTACAGGGCTCACGCCAACGGCTTTATCCGCCATACCCATTTCTTCAATCACCTCTGCCACAAGTTTGTGGACCACACCGTGAGAACAGCCGGCACAATAGTGCATCGGCGTGTCGTTCATGAGCTTAGGCTTGGCATAGACCAAGTTCTCCGGTGCTATAACGTCATTCTGCATGATTAGCCAATTTAATCAGTTCTTCTTTTATCTCACTTGGATCAGGAACGATGCCACCGAAACGACCATAGTGGCGCACGGGGATACGGCCATTTACAGCCAAGCGTACATCCTCAATCATTTGACCGGCATTCATCTCTGCCACCAAAATTCCCTTGCAATGATCAGCGAGGGCAGCAATCTGCTTCTCCGGGAACGGCCAGAGCGTAATAGGACGGAAGAGCCCTACCTTCTTGCCTTCCTCACGGGCGAGTTCCACTGCCTTCTCGGCGATACGCGCCACACTGCCGAAAGCGACGACAGCATAGTCAGCATCATCCATGAAGAGGGTCTCAAAGCGTACTTCCTTCTCCTTGCACTGCTGGTATTTCTTCTGCATCTGGATATTGCGCTGCTCCATGACCTCCGGCTTCAGTTCCAGCGAAGTGATGATGTTAGGCTTGCGCCCTCCTACCCTGCCGAAGGAAGCCCAGGGATAACGTTTCATGACCTCCTCATCCGTGAGACGGGGCTTCTTCGGTGGCAGCACGACCTTCTCCATCATCTGTCCGATGACACCATCGGAAAGGATCATGACGGGATTGCGGTAACGGAAAGCCAACTCGAAGGCGAGATCCATGAAGTCGGCCATCTCCTGTACACTGGCCGGCGCAAGGACGATAACATTATAATCGCCGTTGCCACCGCCGCGCGTTGCCTGGAAATAGTCACCCTGTGAAGGCTGGATGGTACCCAGACCAGGGCCACCACGCTGCACGTTGACGATGACACCGGGGATCTCTGCACCTGCCATGTAGCTGATGCCTTCCTGCATAAGTGCTACACCCGGTGAGGAGCTCGTGGTGAACACGCGCTTACCGGATCCGCCACCGCCATAGAGCATATTGATGGCAGCGACCTCGCTCTCTGCCTGGACGACGGCCATGCCTGTCGTCTCCCACGGCTTGAGCGCCTCAAGAGTCTCGATGACCTCTGTCTGCGGCGTGATAGGATAGCCGAAGAAAGCGTCCGCACCGCAGCGGATAGCAGCATGGGCCAAAGCCTCATTGCCTTTCATCAGCATCACTTCCTGCTCACTCATGCCTTTGCCTCCTTTCCTTCATCTTCAGATTCATCAACTGTTACTTTCTTACGATACACCGTGATACAGCCGTCAGGGCAGACGACAGCACACGCTGTGCATCCTGTGCAGCAGTCAGCCTTAGCACTTGGCTGTGCGTAAGAGTATCCGCTTGCATTTATTTTAAGTCCAGTGAGTTCTATGGCACCCACCGGGCAGGCCACGACACACTCCGAGCATCCTTTGCAGCGATCCTCGTTGATGACGATGGCTCCTAACATCTTAGTTTTCATATTTATAAAATTAAACGACCCTGCCGGCCCCACCCCCGCCCCTCCCCCATCCAGGGGAGGGGTTAATTACTATGCACAGTCCTTGAAACTCTAGAGCTAAAACTCTAATAATTCAAACGAAAACTTCAGCATCACCGCTTGAAGCATATCTTCCCCTCCCCTGGATGGGGGAGGGGCGGGGGTGGGGCCGTCAAGGAGTTGGGCCGTCATTCTATTACGGATTATAGTAATCCTTGCAGTAGAACGCGACGATATTCTCTGTCATTTGACGGGCATAGCGTGCCGGTCCACCAGGATTGAGACGCTCCGCCTGGATATAACATTCCAAAGCGTGCTTCCAATCCTGTTGGCTACGGTAGGAGTTGCCTTTTTCGTACCACTCCTTGTCAGACATTAATATTAGGGATTTGAATCAGAAGGCCAAAGAATAGGCCTTCTGTAGGTTTTATACTCTGTACAGCAGTCCGTTGATAAGATCGTCCTTGGCAATCTCCTTGATGCGTACGTGGAGTTTCTTACCCGTTGCGTTACGCGGAATCTGCTCAATGAAACGATAGAACCGCGGACGCTTGAAGTTGGCAATATCCGGCGACTCTTTGCAGAAGGCATCGAGATCCTCCGGTGTGAGGTTCTTGTCCTTACGCACGACATAAGCTGTAACGACCTGACCACGAATCTTGTCAGGCACATAGGTCACGATGCTGTCGGCCACCATAGGATGCTTATTGAGCACCTCCTCAATCTCCGTCGGATAGATATTCTCACCCGAAGAGATGATCATGTCATCCTTACGGCCAAGGATCGTGATATACTGGTGCTTATCCCATGTAGCGAGATCGCCCGTGTAGATGAAGCCCTTATAATACTTGTTACGTGTCTCCTCTTCGTTATTGAAATATTTATACGGTGACTTAGCAGGCGAAGAGATGATAACCTCACCGGTCTCCTGATTGTCCATAGCCACAACCTCGTCAGGCTCAGCTTTATGGTCTTCATAAACTTTCACGACACGCACGTCGTCGTCGACCATCGAAGCACCAGCTGTACCGGCATACTCAGGCAGATCGAAAGGACGGAGGAACGTGTTCCACAGAGTCTCGGTCGTGCCATAGCCGTTATAGATGTTCGGGGTGAGCAAGCGCTGATAGCGCAGGCAAGCAGAACGCTCAAGCGGAGAGCCCATGGTGATGATACCCGACAGTGAAGACAGATCATAGTCGTTCTTCTCCTGAGCATCGGACAGCTCCTCAAGCACTGTAGGCACACCGATAACGAAGGTAATATGATAACGGGAGACATAGCGCAGCGTCGTATCGGCATCAAACTTACCCATCACCACGAGCGTGGCACCGGCATAGAACGTCGGGCAAGGACCACCGCAGTGGACACCGCCACGATGGAACCACGGTGTGGTGTTCATCGTCACATCCTTGAAACTCATCGGGAAGTGGATCATGATGTCATGGGCTGAGAGCACCTCATTGACAGATGTCAATGGCACACCCTTAGGACGACCTGTCGTACCAGATGTATAGAGACGCGTGGTCTCATCATAGATATTCTTTGTGCCCTCGCATTCGGGCTCGCGGTTAGATGCTTCCTCCACATAATCATGGTAAGAGATAACGTCGCCATCGGTCACACCGTCGCTGACGATGAGACGGCGAGGTTTCAGACCAGCAATTTTCACAGCCTGCAGCACGGTTTCCTTACGCTTCTCATCGAAGAGGATAACCTTCGGCTTAGAATCCTCAAGGTTCTGCGCCAACTCACCCGGGCTCAGACGGAAGCTTACCGGCGACATGACGCCACGGATCTTCTGCGGAGCAACATAGGCGAAAGCAAACTCAGGGCAGTTCTGCGTCATCACCATGATGACATCGCCCTTGCCGAAACCGTCCTTCACCAGAGCGTTAGCAAGGCGGTTGACCTCATTGTCAAGCTCCTTGTAGGTCCACTGACGGTTTGTCTTCGGATCAATCATGGCAAGGCGGTCGTAATAACGACGCACGTTGCGGTTAAATCCTTCAATCCATGTGTAATGAGCTTCAAAAATCTCCTTGAAAGACTCTGGAGCATTAGCTGTCTTTTTCTCTTTCATTATATCTTTTTTACCTTAATCTTTCCTATCTGCAAAGCGGTTGCACCCACCGTAGGGGCGGTCCTTGTGGCCGTCCTATTGTTGAATTTGCCATCCGAGGGTGGGCGACAACAGGGCCGCCACCCCTTAATTGACATTGCAAAAATAGTCAGATAGCAAAGAAAAAGACTAAAAACGGCTTTACAAATTACCGAACTGTCGTTTTCAACGGATGAACCGTCGTTATTTGCCGAGCCATTTGCACACTTCCCTACGTTGTGTGCGGCTGACAATGATCTCGGGGCAATCATCACCATAGAGCAGAATGCGGATTCTGCCATTGGGCAGATTGTCAAAACCCTTGACTTGATTTCGCGGAAGAATATACTTGCGGTTGACACGCATGAAAGCATCGGAGCGAAGTCCCGAAGCCACTTCCTCCAAAGTCTTGTCTAAAGGATAGGTTGAGCCATCCATCAGACGCAGATAGGTTGTTTTGTCTTCCGAAGAGATATAGCGTACCATCGAGGCAGGAATACGCTTGGCGCCGGTGGCTGATCGCACCCAGAAACTGAGATTGTCACCCGTAGCAGGGTTGCCTAAGCCGAACTCAGTATCGGAAGCAGGCTTCCGAAGTCGCATCGACTTCCGGATAGCCATAGCAAGCTGATGTTCCTTCACGGGTTTGAGAAGATAGCATAAGCTGTTGTACTCGAAAGCCTGAAAAGCATACTCCTCATGGGAAGTGATAAAAATGATTGGGATGTCGTCGGGCGCATAACTGAGCGCATCGAAGACCAACCCATCCCGCAACTTAACGTCTGCAATGATAAGATCAATGTCCTGATGATAGGAGAAAAAGGCACGTCCCTCCTCCACCGACGACAACGCGCCCACGACCTCATAACTGGGGTCAATGGTCTGGAGCATGTGGCGGAGGAGCCGATAGCTGTACGGATCATCCTCAAAGATAACGATCGTCAGTGGTATCATTGCACAAGCGACGCTTTAATATTATTTACATTAATATAACGTTTCTGATTCACATTTTTGTGTCAGACACAGATTTATTTGGTTCTTCCGGTTTTCGGATTGATAGCGTGATACAGCCTCGGAGAGGCTGACTCTACATAACCCCAGGCAAGAAGCGTAGCGACGCAGCCTGGGGTGTGTTAGAAAAGAGTTGCGATAATTGATCTTCTGCCTCGGAGAGGCAGGTTGCACGTAGTGCGCTATGTCTTTAATAGATTTCTCATACGAAACATAGCGCGCCAAGGCGCAGCCAGCCTCTCCGAGGCTGGAAATCAGTGAATCAGCTCCTATTCCGCAACCCCAGGCTACGTCGCTGCGCTCCTTGCCTGGGGTTAGAAAGAGTGTGCCTCTCCGAGGCACTTATCAACCCAAAAAGCTGAAGAACCATTTATTTAGCAAAGATATTACTTTTACCGGAAACCAACAAATATTATAGCTTATATTTACGTCTATACAGTGTCTCTCAACGATCTTATCATCACGCCGCATATGTGACGCGTTTCCGCCACATATGTGACGCGTTTCCGTCGCATATGTGACGCGTTTCCGTCGCATATGTGACGCGATGAAAATCTGTCGTTTCCGCAATAATGGTCAAAGAAGATACAAATAAGGTAAGCCGTGTATCAAGAATGTTTCCTAACTTTGCACATAGATAATTAAGGATATAGACAGACAACAACTGCAAAAGACAATGACATATGAGAAAAGTTTTCCTACTGCTCCTGGGCTTACTCCCTATGCTCCTACTTGCTCAAAACAACAGCAAGTCAAATCAAAAGAATAACAATACGCAGACATTAACAGACAAATCGAATATGAAGAAGATTGAAGTGAAACAGACGGCCGGCAGGACCGCGCTCGGTGACTTTGCTCCCGAGTTCGCCCACCTGAATGATGACGTTCTCTTCGGAGAGGTGTGGAACCGCAACGACAAGCTGAGCCTGCACGACCGCAGCATGCTCACCGTGACAGCGCTCGTGAGCATGGGTATCACCGACAACTCGCTGAAATATCATCTCGCTACTGCCAAACAGAACGGCGTGACGAAGACGGAGATTGCCGAACTGCTCACTCACATTGCATTCTACGTGGGCTGGCCGAAAGCCTGGGGCGCCTTCAACCTCGCCAAAGAGGTGTGGAACGGTGATACGAAAGCCACGCCGATGAGCAAGGAGGCTTATCAGCAGACGCTGATGTTCCCCATCGGCAAGACGAACGATGCCTATACCAAATATTTCATCGGACAGAGCTATATCGCCCCCGTATCTACGGAGCAGGTACCTATCTATAATGTGACCTTCGAGCCCGGTTGCCGCAACAACTGGCATGTACACCACGCCACGAAAGGTGGCGGCCAGATGCTCATCTGCGTAGGTGGTGAGGGCTGGTACCAGGAATGGGGCAAACCGGCACGCAAACTGCTCCCCGGCGACGTGGTCAACATCCCCGCAGAGGTAAAGCACTGGCATGGCGCCGCTGCCGACAGTTGGTTCTCCCATCTCGCCATCGAAGTGACGGGTGAGAACACAAGCAACGAGTGGCTCGAGCCCGTAAGCGACGAAGAATACAAGAAGTTAAAGTAGCATCACAATGCAGGAGTAGCCGGCTGAGTCAAGGTACCGCCAGCACCTCTCCGAGGTGCGGGCAGTCCTAGTCCACCCTTCGGTTCCGCCATTATCACCATTTGTCTTATGATAGGTTGTTTCCACAAATCAATCCGGAAATCAGGAGAACCTGAATTAAAATAGCACAGCAATAGTAATCATATCAAGATATGTATTTAGAGAATATTCACAGTCCCAAAGACATCAAGGGTCTCAACATCGAACAATTGCAAGCTCTCGCTGGCGAGATCCGCGAGGGCATCCTCAACCGCGTGAGCAATCACGGCGGTCACGTCGGCCCGAACCTCGGTTTCGTTGAGGGGACCATCGCGCTTCATTATGTCTTCAACGCACCCGACGACAAGATCGTCTTCGACGTCAGCCATCAGAGCTATCCTCACAAGATGCTCACAGGCCGTGCCGACGGCTTCCTCCACGTAGAGGACATGAACGCTATCTCCGGCTATTCCTCTCCGCGCGAGAATGCTGAGTATGACAACTTTGAGATTGGCCATACCTCCACATCCATCGCTTTGGCAACGGGCTTGCAGAAAGGCCGTGACCTGCAAGGTGGCAAGGAGAATGTCATCGCGGTCATCGGCGATGGCTCGCTCTCCGGTGGCGAGGCTTTCGAAGGCTTCGACACGGCAGCAGAGATAGGGACAAACATCATCATCGTCGTCAACGACAACGAGATGAGCATCGCAGAGAACCACGGCGGTCTTTATCGCAACCTCCAGCTGCTGCGTGAGACACAGGGTAAGGCGGAATGCAACTTCTTCCGCGCCATGGGCTTCGACTACCGTTATGTAGAACAGGGTAACGACATCGAGACACTGATCAATGCTTTCCGAGGAGTAAAAGATATCGACCATCCTGTCGTCGTACATATCCACACCGAGAAAGGGTGTGGATACAAACCTGCTGTAGAGAACAAGGAGGCATGGCACTGGCACATGCCGTTCAATATTGCGGACGGCAGTCTAAAACAACCCAATAACGGTGAGAGCATCGACAGCATGCTTGGCGACTGGCTCTTCGATAAGATGAAGAAAGACCCGAAGCTCGTGCTTATCACGGCAGGCACCCCAAGCTCTTTCGGTTTCAGCAAGGAGCGCCGTGAGGCCGCCGGCAAACAGTTCATTGACACAGGCATCGCTGAGGAAGAGGCCGTGGCACTGGCTTCCGGTGCGGCCAAGCGTGGGGCACACCCGGTGTTCAGCGACTATGCCACTTTCTTTCAGCGCACCTACGACCAGTTAGCTCAGGACCTTGCTGTCAACGGCAACCCCGCCGTGTTCAACATCCTGGGCTCAACGATCTACGGCATGAACGACTTCACGCATATCTGCTTCTTTGACATCCCAATGATCTCGCATATCCCGAACCTTCACTACCTCGCTCCGACAACCTACGAGGAGCTCATCGCCATGGAGGACTGGGCTATCCGTCAAGAGAAATATTCCGTAGCTATCCGCGTGCCGGAGGGTCCTGTATATCATAGTACAGAGCCCGTAGAGACAGACTTCAGCGACATCAACCATTATAAGGTGGCGCAACGTGGCAGCGGCGTGGCAATCATCGCCCTTGGCAACTTCTTCCAAAAAGGAGAGCGCGTCTGCCAGTTGCTTGCCAAGGAAGGCATCGAAGCTACACTCATCAATCCACGCTGGATTAGCGGCATCGACAAGGATCTGCTTGACGACCTGAAGAAAAGTCATCGCCTCGTCGTCACCCTTGAGGATGGTAGCTTAGACGGTGGTTTCGGTGAGCGCATCAGTCGCTACTATGGTCCGAGCTCGATGCGTGTGCTCAACTTCGGCGTGAAGAAGCAACTCTATGACCGGTATGATGTGAATGCCCTCCTCAAGGAAAACCACTTGGAGGATGAGCAGATCGTAGAGGACATAACATCGCGATAAGGTTGAACAATCTCCCATCTGAATGAATGCGGATGGGAGATTTATTGTCTATTTAAAGAGCTCAGCAAGTTTCGTACCGAGCGCTTCGCCACGAATATCCTTCTCTACAATACGTCCTTTTGAGTCGAGCAGATAAGTTGTGGGAAAATAACGAACCTCATACTTGTCCAGGATGCCCTGGCCGGCGTCGCGATCCTGCGGCCAAGGCATCTTCTCTGTCTTAAGTGCCTTGAGCCAGTCAGCCTCCTTGGAATCAGCAGAGATACTGACGACGGTGAACCCTTTGGCATGATACTTCTGATAGTTGGCCTTCACATTGGGGATCTCAGCACGGCAAGGACGACACCACGAAGCCCAGAAATCGAGCAAGACATATTTGTTCTTGGCGAGAATGGCTTTCAGCGATGTCTTCTTCTTTGTGTTCCAATCGGTGAACGTGAAGTCAGGAGCAGGTTTGCCTACCAAGGATGGCGGAGCGACCTGACTCTGCACAATCTTGCCATAGAAACTGTTCTTAGCCTCATCGGAGAGCTGTTCATACTCCGGCTTCTGCGCGTCGGTCAGATAGCTATAATCGGTGAGAATCATCAACGGTCCGAACCAGGTAGCGGCATTAGCCTTGTGTACGGCCTTGAACGTGCTATCGACAAGCGCGAAGAAATGATGCTCATCGGCCTCAAACTTCTTGTAGTCGGGTGTCTGCCTTATGCGAGCCATGGCAGCCGTGTCTTTCTTAGCCGCTGCACTGTCCATCTTCACCAAAGCCGGATTCTGATGGTAAGCCTCATAGAGCTTGTTCAAAGACTCTCTGTCAAGTTTCACCTTCTGATAAGCATCGTTTGTAGGACTGCCTGCGAGCTTGAAGTCTTTTATCTTAACATACTGTCCCGGCACGACCTCACCCGTGGCTGTTGCCGTCTCATTAGCCTTCAAAACTATCATGTCGCCGGAGAAGCCGTCACCGACCTTGACATAATAGGCGCGACCATCATTGCCCTGCGGAATGTCAACCTTCACCGTGACCTTGCCAGCCGTGACGGGCGCAAGGGCCTCAGGAGGATCGTTCTTGCCATTGATAAGGACGAGCCCAACCTTCTCTCCGTCCTTCACCCCCGTGAGGTTGAAGTTGACAGTCGAGTTTTGGGCAGACAGGCACAAGGTCGTGACCAGGCCCGCCATAAGTGCTACGATTCTTTTACTCATATTGCTGTGTTTATTTTATAGTTTACATCATTTTATTCCGCATCCAAGTCTGTCATATCAACAATCTTCTGGAAGCCCGTCGTGATGACCGGGTTTGTGTCGCCCGCTCCGAACATCGGACCAAACATCGTATTGGGCAGACCGGTACTGTGGTTCATCTCAAACTGGATGAGCCTGCCCGTCTTTGTCGACTCGTTCCAGGTAGCGATGAAAAGGATGCAGCTCGATGTCGGCCAGCCACCGCCGGCAGAGCCCCACGAATAGAGGCATGTAACTTCCTCGCCCGGCTCACAAGTATAAACCTTGTTAGCTTTGGTCTGACCCGTCAATGGTGAGAAAGACCA
>Ga0256404_1007655_pt1 | contig 16863 bp, 15 predicted proteins | sample RumenRJG_01DNA_FD_185990 | JGI IMG/M metagenome (GOLD analysis project Ga0256404, IMG submission 185990) | Bovine rumen microbial communities from Lethbridge, Alberta, Canada - RJG_01 | ecosystem: Host-associated > Mammals > Digestive system > Stomach > Rumen | place: Canada: Alberta | collected...
ACCAGCGTATCCAGACTAAAACAAAACTGACACCGATGGAATTTCGGTGCCAGTATGTTGCTTAAAATTTCATATCCCTGCTTAGGGGGTGTTTTTTGTGCTGTCCGCACAATCTGGGGCGGTTCAAAATTTTCTGGCAGCTTTTCTGTCAGTGATTGTAGGGATCCTTTGTCATCTGGATATACCGAAGCTGCCGATATCCCTTTTTCTCGTAGACATGCCGGGCGCGCAGATTGTCTTCTTCCAGTTCAAGCCGGTAGCGGACCGCCGTGTAACGGTTTTCCATAAAGTCCAGAAAACGCCCGCCCAGCCCGAGATTGCGGTATTCAGGCTTGAGATAAAGATCCTCCAGCCATATGCTCCTGCCGCCGCAGTCTGTAGCATAGCCCTGCGACACCATGGCATAGCCGGCGAGCACCGCTCCATCCTCAAAAACGTAGCCGTCCACCATCGGGTCTGCTCCGATGCAGTCCTGCACATCCTGAGCAAGAACCGAATGCGGTGTATCCGTAATTACAGCGGGGGAAGCATAGAAGGCGTCCATCATGCGGAGCACTTCGCTTATATCTCCCGCTTCCATTTTTCTTATTATTACCAATTTTTTCTCCTCTTCCGCTTGATCCGCAGCGGAGTGGCGGACAGCGGTCTAGTTTCTTTTTCCATAGGTTTTGCTGAGTTCCGGCAGTATCTGCGGCAGCCTCGCGAGCTCGATATACGCATGCTCCGCGGTTCCCCGAACCAAGTCCTCCGTAAGAAGTCGCCGCCGCAGAACCGGTGTCAGGCGACACCCGAGCCAAAAGCGGACTACCGCATGCATTCCCTTCTCTTCTTTAAGGAACAGGTACATTCCCTCCGAATGAGAAAGTGCACCCCGGTAAAGCCCTATGCGGCAGCCAAGCGTCAGAGCAAGCCGCGGTATTCGCAGTGCTTCCCTGGAAAGTCCGTATGCCGTGGGCGGTACGAACTCTATCTTCAGCGGCATCAGGTGCTGTCCAAAGCTTTCCACCGTATACAGCGTCAGCGAATCCGATTTCTTTCCGCGGAGCAGTTCTGCCGCCGGCTGCGAAACATCGGCATGGGCGCCCGGATACCAGCCGCGAAAGAAATCATCCCTCTTTGGAAAGGTTCGGAGCCACCACCGGAGAAGTTCCGGATTCAGTCCGGGCAGAGGGCAGGAGAACGCCAACAACCAGCTGTCATCCGGGAACCGCCGGTAGCCCGTTTCCGTCTGCAGTTCCGGTTGCGTCAGGACGCATTCGCGTCTGGAAAAGTCTGTAAGGGAAATCAGGCTTGCCGCCTCCATATTTCGGATAAATTCATCCGGTAATGGCGGCAAGGGCATATCCTTAAGCTGCTGAATCTCCATACTCTCCCCTTCCCGGCTGTTCCCAGTGCGTTTTCTTTTAGGCATCCCGCACTATACAGAGCAAAGAAGCCACCGTGCATCCATCCGTTCCTTTTTCCTTTTCTAAGTATAGTCCAGAATCCCGCGATAAACAAATGAAGCCGGCTGAAGAGAATTTTTGTAAGATTTGTAAGAAAGGAATGGTGCTTTAATGATAACGCATAAAAGCGCAAATCGGTTTCTGGCAATGACCCTGTCCTTGCTGCTGGTGTTTACGCTAATAACGGTTCTGCCGGGGTCAGGCCGTAAAGCATATGCGGATGGAGCCGTCGACACCTGGGACGGAACGGCGGATACCAGCTGGTACGACGCGGACAATCCGAAGACAAGCTATGAGATCACAACGGCAGAACAGCTGGCGGGATTAGCCAAGCTCGAAAATGAGACGAATCACAACTTTAAAGGGGTAACGTTCACTCTGAAAAATGATCTGGATCTTACCGGATATCCGTGGACTCCTATCGGAATGGACGACTATTACGGCTACTTTGCAGGGACCTTTGGCGGCAGCTATCATGTCATCCGCAACCTTACGATCAACAATACCGCACCGTCCGCCGCGCTTGGACTGTTCGGCGTTGTCGGAAAAGCTGATACTGTAAACGACGAGATCGTTTACTATACGGGCACAGTGCGGAATCTGAAAGTGCTGGATGCTAACATCACGACCAGCGGCGGGGGCTTGTCATTCCCTTCCTGTTGCGGTATAGTCAGTCACGCTGGAACCTGGCTTCCGGTATCCGGCGGCGGGAGATATTCCCTGCCGCCGAATTTGTGTTTTATTCTTTTTGGAGGCTGTCGCGGTGAAAACGAAAGAGAAAACCATACAGGAAAGCAGAGAGGCTTCCCTGCAGGGCACCCGGCAGGACTTTACCAGCGGCCCGATTGCAGGGCCTCTGGTTCGGTTCGCACTGCCCGTGTTGCTGGCACTTGTTCTGCAGGCCCTTTACGGTGCCGTGGACTTATGGGTTGTCGGCAAATTTGCCAGTTCCGCGGACGTATCCGCCGTTTCCACCGGCTCGCAGCTTACTTCGATGATTGCGAATGTAACGGCTTCTCTCTGCATGGGCTGCACCATTCTGCTGGGGATTCAGATTGGGCAGGGCCGCGGGGAAGACGGCGGCATTACCATCGGGGCAAGCATTTATCTGTTCGGCATTATCGGTCTTGCCGTATCTGTCGCTGTTGCCTGCCTCGCTTCTCCGCTTGCCCGCCTTCTGCAGGCACCGGAAGAGGCTTTTGCCGGCACTGTCGCTTATCTGCGCATCTGCGGAGGAGGAACCGTTGTCATTGCCGCCTATAATATCTTAGGGTCTATTTTCCGCGGCATCGGGGACTCCAAAACGCCGCTGGTTACCGTTGCCATTGCCTGCGCTTTCAATATAGCGGGCGATCTTCTGAACGTCGCGGTATTCCATATGGGTGCCGCCGGCGCCGCCGTAGCCACCGTTTTCGCCCAGGCGATCAGCGTTCTGATATCCGTCCGTATCATCCGGCGTCAGCCGCTTCCCTTCCTGTTTACGCGCTCCATGGTACGCTCGAACCCTCCCGTCATGCGGAGAGTCTTCTCCCTGGGCTTTCCTCTTGGGCTTTCGGATTTTCTGGTCGGCGTCTCCTTCCTTGTAATTCTCGCCATCGTCAACTCCCTCGGGCTTATCGCTTCGGCGGGCGTCGGCGTAGCGGAAAAGGTCTGCGCTTTTATTATGCTGGTTCCTTCCTCTTTTATGCAGTCTCTGGCCTCGGTCGTCTCCCAGAATTACGGAGCTAAGAAATATGATCGGTGCAGGAAGGCACTGCGCAGCGCAATCTCGCTTTCCTTTACATTCGGCGTTGTCATGTTTTATTTCAACTATTTCCATGGAATCCTCGCCGCTTCCGTTTTCTCTCAGGATCCGGCGGTTCTGTATGCTGCCGCGGAATATCTGCGCGCCTACGCAATTGACTGCCTGTTTACCGCGTTTCTCTTCTGCTTTATCGGGTATTTCAATGGCATTGGCATGACACGCTTTGTCATGATACAAGGCTTGATCGGTGCTTTTGCCGTGCGTATACCGGTTTCAATTCTCATGCGGAATCTGTACCCGGAGTCTCTGTTCCGCATCGCACTGGCCACTCCCTGTTCCAGCGTGGTACAGATTCTTCTCTGCCTGTTTGCCATGCTATACGCCCGGCGAAAGGTTCTGACCGTCCCGTCGGAGACTCTGTAATTCCGGCATTTTTCATGGATACACCGGGCATCCCCAGCCCAGAATTCGGCCGTCCAGCGTGTAGGTCCGCCGGCAGACGCAGTCCGAAGAGTTCCCTTCAATCGTCTGCACTGTACTTCCCGTGCACCGCTCTGTTAGGCCTACATGGTCCGGGCTCTGATCCCCGTCCCAGTCAAAAAAGCAGATAGCCCCGGGAGGCGGTCCCGCAGGATCCCGAGGATGCCATTGTCCATGGGCACAAAACCATTCCTGAAGCGATTCGCATCCGGCCGTTCTCGGAAACCGGCCCGCCTGCACAAGTCCGCAGGCGTCGGCGCACCAGCTGAGAAACATGACGCACCAGTCCCCGTCCGGAATTCCATACCATTCCCCATACCGCGTGGTTCCATCCGCGGCTTCCGCCGTGCCCAGTTCTCCGGCAGCGCAGGAAAGCATCGCAGCCGCGCCGCCGGCAGTATCGGCAAGCCCTGCCAGAGGATAATACTGCAGCACCGCCGCACAGTAGCCGGGATTTCCATACACGGATACTCCCTGCTTCCGTTTCTGCTCCCGGGAAAAAAGTTCCGCGTTTTCCAGGGTATAGCCGCCGTCCCGAGCGATCGCCCAGGCGATGTACCCGTTCCCATAGTTATAGCCCTGCAGCGCAAGACGGATGCGCTCCAGATCGGACGGACTCTGTACGCCGGCAGCCTGCAGGCTGTCTGCAAGGTAGTGTACGCCGCAGTCGATGGAATACGCCGGATCGGCTATCCCGTCCGGATACTCTGTATTGTAGGGGCAGGCGGAAGCCTGCATCGGATCGGTGCCTTCCCCGCCGGATTCCGCCGCCATCACGGCCAGCAGAAGGTCCGTGTAGGAGGCGATCCGATACTTTGCCGCCGCGGCATGAACCGTCGGACGCCAGCGCTCCACGGCGGCGCTCCCGGTCCGCTCCGCCGGATTTCCTGGCAGAAGTGTCCGCACGGCTCCCGCCGCCATGCTGCTGAGCAGGACCGCTCCGCAGGCAAATACGGCGGCGGCTGCCTGTGCAAGACTGCGTCCGACGCTCCGCCTCCGACGAAACCAGGCCGCCGATCGCGCCGATACGGCTTCCGGTTCCGCATCGCGCCGTTTCACTGTTCGCATTTTGCCTTCCGCCCTTCGTGCCCGGTGTTGTTCTCTGCCCCACGGAAAGCCCGCAGAGGGGGATGCATTCCCCGCTCCGCTTCCTGCCGCTGCCGCAGTTTCGGAATCCGGCTGTCCGCGGGGCAGCCGTCTTTGAAAGGTTAAGCTCTGCCGCGGCGCTGCAAGCACCGGTCCGGTTTGCTGCAAAGGCAGTCGCTGCCGGCTTCTCCGCGGACAGGCCGATCTATACCGCATCCGGTTTCTCCCGCCTTTCGGGAAACAGATCCTCCTGCTTTGTGGTAAGCATCTGATAAAGTGCCCCTTTCGGGTAGCGGCACCTGAACGGCAGCATGGATTTTCCGTACTTCAGAATTCCCTCTCCCGCTTTCGCATTCGTCAGATATTCCATCTGTTCGGGGGCAATGGCAAGCAGATTCTGCAGTTTTTCCCGGTCATCGCCGGACTGGCTGAGCAGAATGGAAAACTCGCTGTTTGACAGCATAGCCGATGCCGTCTGGCTCTGCAGAAGATCCGTAACATTCTGCGTAATGCCGCAGGCGTAAGCCCCGTATTTTCTTACGCGCTTCCACAGCGTATAAAGAAATTCCGCACTGTAGGGATTCTTAAACAACAGGTAGATTTCGTCGATATACAGATAGGTTTTTCTTCCCCGGGACCGGTTTGCCGTAATGCGATTGAAAACGCTGTCCAGAAGGATCAGCATCCCGATTCCCGCAAGAGGCCGCCCAAGATCCAGAATGTCGTAGCAGAGAAGGCGGTTCTGCGTATTGACGTTCGTCGGCTGGGAAAATGTATTGAGGGAGCCGCGGGTAAACAGCTCCAAATCCAGCGCAAGGCTTCCCGCCTCCGCCTCCGGCTGTGCGGCAAGTTCCCGCCGGAAATCCTCCAGCGTCGGAGCATCGCCCATGCAGTTCTGCGCCGTATAGTTTCGGAAAACCCGGTATGCGCAGCGATCCAGAAGGGAGCGCTGGCGGGCATCCAGGTTCTCCCCGCCCCGCGCCTGCTCCAGCAGCGACATGAGAAACTGGGATTTCCGCTTCACCGGGTCAGCGCCTTCCCCGTAGTTCCGGTTCATGTCCATTGCGTTAATATGGTTCGGGCTGTCCGGAGAAATCCGCACGATTTCTCCGCCCAGCGCTTCCGTCAGAGGACCGTACTCCCGCTCGGGATCCAGAATGAGGATATCCGCGTCGGTTTTCAGCATCAGCTGAAGAATTTCGTTCTTCGCAGCAAAGGATTTTCCCGCGCCGGAAACGCCCAGAATAAAGGAATTGCCGTTGAGAAGCCGGGTTCGATCGGCAAGGATGAAATTGCCGCTGATGCGGTTTTGCCCGTAATAGATTCCTCCCGGCTGGCGCACATCCCGTACTCGAAAAGGAAGAAATATTGCAAGGCTTTCCGTCGTCAGCGTGCGTGGCAGGTCTATGCATCGGGCGCCGGCAGGCAGTGCCGTATTCAGTCCCTCCCGCTGTCGGAAGTCCAGTGCGCTCAGCTGGCACATGTGTGCGGCAGCGATGCTCCGGATTCTCTCGGTACGCGCCTGCAGCTGCTCGTAAGTCTCCGCCGTCAGCGCAAGGGTCAGTACTGTAAGCATCATTCTCTGGTCCCGGGCCGTAAGGTCCTCCAGAAACGCCTTGGCTTCGCTCTGCTGCTGCACAAGATCGTAGGGCACGGTGGCGCTGTAGTTGCTGCGCCGATTCTGGTGGCGCTGCCAGTTGCTTATATTCGTCTCGATACCGAGCAGAATATTTTCCGTGCGCCGCACGGCAGTTTCCATCGGGATCGGTCGGATGTCCAGGGAAAGCAGCATATCCCAGCGCTGCTCCGTCAGGTCCCGTACGAAGCGATCCGTAAGACAGCTTGCGACCTGGCGCAGATAAAGGACTCTTCCAAAGCGATTTCCCATGGAGAACCAGTCACGATGAAAGCAGAGGCTGTCCGGACAGATGGCGTCCCGCCAGTCTTCGCCCCGCCGTCGCAGTCCGGGCAGATCCACCGGCAGCCGGTTTTCCTCTTCCCCGCGGTAGAAGCGCCCCAGACTTTTAAGCCTCTGCACGGCGTCCAGCGGCTCCAGTTCCGAGCCCAAGGCGGCAAAGCCCGCCGCCAGCTGCCTTTCGGCGCCGGCAAAGTAGTTTCTTGCCGCTTCCGGCGATTCGGCCGGATGCGTCAAAGTCAGATATTTTTCCTGCTCCAGCGCACCATCCTCAGCAGCCGCCTGCTGCAGCAGATCGTTGAATTCCGTCCGCAGCGGATCCAGACCATCCCTGCGCGCTTCCAGAAATGCCTCCCGCGCACTGCACCCGTCGTCCGCCTGCCGATTCTGCAGTGTGATTTTCGCCTCTGACGCGGGATCGAGGCTGTTCAGGATCTCGCAGTAACCCTGAAAAATCTCCTGCTGCCGGTCGGCGGACTCGGCAGCATAGTTGACGTCCGCGAACCGAAAGCAGCGGGAGTAAACCCCTCTTCGGGTCAAAAAAAGACCGTCCGGCCAGAGCGCCTCTACGGGCACCGCCTGCTGTACCGAACGGGGTAGGCTTCTTCTTTCAAAATCTTTCACGCAATCCCTCCCTGAATCTTCGTTTTATTTTTCTTTTTTTCCGCTGCAAAACCGGCAAAAAGATTCCGCGGTTCCGGCAGCAGCGGCTTTCGCAGCCGAAAGCTGCGCCACGCGGCAAGAAGCAGCTTCTCCGGCGGCATGCCTTTGTAATTCCAGAATCCCAGCAGGGCAAAGGGAATGGCCGCTCCGGTGCAAAGCCAGCTGAGCAGTTCGGTTCCGCACCGGCTTCCCGCAAGAAAATACACTGCGGCGGCCGCCGCGCAGGCAAGCAGGGAACAAACGCTCTGCCGCAGGTCAAGACCCAGCACAAACGTTTCCCGGTACAGGCGAATCTCTTTGTTGATTCGAACTTCCAAATTTCCTCCTTCCGCCCGAAGGCGCAAAAAATCCGGGGCCGCCCGTCCGGAGCTGCCCCGGTGCATGATTTCCGCTGCTTAAGCAGAAATTTTTCTTCAGGATTCCACAAGCTTTCCGACAATTGCCAGACGCCCGTCCTCCGTATAGTAGTCACAGGTGGAAAGCGTCACGAGGTGGTCCCCGTAGGAGGCGGTGACGCCGGTATCGTACAGCGACATGGACTTCATCGTGGAGACATAGTACTCGAAATCCTCTTTGCTCAGATCATCGGCGTATTCATAGTACTTGAATACATCCTCCGAATCGGAATAAATCTTGGAGCGCACCACAGCGATAATCTGATATTCCCGGCGCTCCGTGACGCTGTCAAAGCGGAAGGAAGGATACTGCTGGTACCAGCTTTCCTCCGCGTAATTGAGTAAATCATGGAACATGGAGCCATTGCTCATGCGGTGTCCGTAGACGATGATCACGTTGTCCATCAGCTGATTCCGCCCGTCTACAAACGGTGTTCCGCTGAAGGAGTATTCCCCTTCAAAATTACGATGCAGATAATATTCCGGATCGTCCGGGGTATACATGACCGGGTAGTCCTTATCGGATCCGGGAATGTAGATCCAGCCGATCATGTCCGGGTTCTTCGCCGCGAGGGATGCGTAATCCGGAACCGTTTCCGTGCTTTTTCCATCGACTCCCTGCGTTTCCGTCGTCTTGATCTGCCGGCGCAGCTCCTCAAAGCCGCTGTTTTCCTTATGCAGGGTTACGAGCGTACTGACCAGCTTATAGGCGGAAAAGCAGAAAACGCCGATCAGAAGAACAATCAGGATGTCCAGAAGAACGGATTTTTTCTTTTTCTTCCGGGGCGCTGCGGCGGTTCTTCCGTCTTCCGAGTAGATTTTTTCGGCATCCGCCTCCGTCACGGGTGTTTCGCAGATTTCGGGATCGCCTTCCGTTTCGGCAGCCGGCGTTTTGCTTTCTTCTTTGGGGACGTCCTTCCCCCCTTTTCGAATGGAATGCTTTCCCTGTCTGTAGGACCGGAAACGCCTGTTTTCATAACTCATTGTATCTCTCCGTTGCTGTATGGAATTCGGAAACCGGTCTGAAAGCCGGTGCCTTTTGTTTCGCTATCATTTTACCTGCCGCCGTTTCCTTGTCAAGAATCCGCGGAGCCTCCGCTTCCGTTCCGGGCTTCAGCCGGAACCGTCACCCGGCGGTCAAGTGCCTCCCCCAGCATAGTGGAGCCAAGGACCAGCACCGTGCCAAACCATCCGGCCGTCGTCATCGGTTCCCGCAGAATAAGCGCCGAGCTCAGCACAGCGACCAGCGGGTCGATATAGCTCAGCAGTGCGGCGGTCTGTGCCGGCACATATTCCAGCGATCCGAAATACAGCATGTAGGTCACCCCGGTATGCACGATGCCCAGAAGAAGCAGAAGTCCGATATTCCTTCCGCTCCACTCCAGCGCACGCACATCCTCCGTCAGCAGAACCAGCGGCAGGAGCACGGCGGATGCGACCGCCAGCTGGATAAGCGTCCGATCGAGGCCCGAAATATTCTTCAGTTTCTTATTCAGAAAGACAAGCGCCGTGTAAAAGCAGGCGGCGGCAAGGCCGTAAAGGACCCCCTGCAGGTTTTCCGCCGGGAGCGCCTCCCCGCCGCTGAGGCCGGACACCAGCACGACCCCGGCAACCGCCGCCGCAACGCACAGAAGCCGGCGCACGGTCAGCTTTTCCTTCAGAAATACCGGCGACAGCAGCAGGATGAGAACCGGCGCTGTATAGTAGCAGACCGTGCCGATGGCGACAGTGGTGTGCTGGTAGGATTCCAGCAGAAAATACCAGTTGCCGCCTAGGCACATGCCGGACGCCGCAAGCCGAAGAATATTTCTGCGGATCGCCTTCCCGTCCGGACGCCGCCGGATCAGGGCCATGCACAGCAGAATAAACAGGGCGCCGATCAGGCTCCGTCCCTCGGATACAAGCAGAGAGGGAAACGGAAGCAGGCGCCGCACGACGCCGATTGTTCCGAAAATGAACATGGACGCTGTCAGTTCGATTTTTGCCTTTTGCTGCTGCATGGTCGGCACCGCCTTTTCTGTTTCGGTTTCTTATTTTCCGTTCTTCTCCAGTACCGCGGCACACTGCTTCAGGTACTCGGGAATGGGAAGATGCTGCGGACAGGCGCGCTCGCAGGCGCGGCAGTGCAGGCACTCCGAAGGCTTTCCCGCCTCCTTGTCCTCCATCGCCTCTTCGTAGATCTCCGAAGCCCACGCATCATCCCCGTAGATTAAGTGCCAGTTCATGGCCTTGAACAGGTCCGGAATGGGAATCTTCTTCGGGCATCCGCCGGTGCAGTAGGAGCATCCGGTGCAGGGAATCTGCGGAATCTTCCGCAGGATGGCCTGCGCCTGCTCGAGCGTCGTCTCCTCCGCCGCGGTCAGGGGCTGAAAGTCCTGCATATAGGAAAGATTGTCCTCCATCTGCTCCAGGTTCGACATGCCGCTGAGCACCGTAAGGATGCCTTCGTGGCTTGCGGCAAACCGGATTCCCCAGGAGGCAAGCGAGGCTTTCGGATCCGCCCTGTGCAGCAGATCCGCGATGGGTTTCGGCGGCTCCGCCAGCGTTCCTCCCTTTACCGGCTCCATAACCACGACATATTTTCCATGGCGGCGGACGGTGTTGTAATTGGCCTCCGCCTGAACCCGGGGGTCCCTCCAGTCCGCGTAGTTCAGCTGCAGCTGGACAAATTCCACTTCCGGATGCTCCGTCAGAATCCGATCCAGAAGTTCCGGCGAGTTATGGAAGGAGAACCCGACGTGCCGGATAAGTCCTTTCGCCTTCTGCTCGGCTACAAAATCCCAGAGGTGATAATCGTTGTAAAAGTGAAGATTGTCCTTGGTAATGGCGTGCAGAAGATAAAAGTCGAAATAGCCGGCGCCGGTGCGCGCAAGGCTTGTATAAAACTCCTGCTTCGCCGAGGCTTCATCCGTGCACTGCAGCGCTGCGTGCAGCTTTGTCGCAAGGCAGAACTTCTCTCTCGGATAGCGCTCCACCAGTGCCTCCCGGGCTGCTTTCTCCGAATCGCCGTTCCCGTACACGTAAGCCGTATCAAAATAGCGCATGCCGGCCGCAAGGAAGCGATCGACCATGTCCTTTACGATCTCCACATCGATTTCTTCGCTGCCTTCCTTTTTCGGCAGCCGCATCAGGCCGAATCCAAGTTTCGGCATCGTTTCCAATTCGCTGTTTGCCATATGTCTTTCCGTCCTTTCCCTGTTCCGGATTTGCTCCCACGTCGATCGTTTAGATTATACTCCCGCGGAGCCATGAAATTCTACCTCTTCAGAGAAGGCCGAACAGGGATCGCGTCACCTGATCGGCAGCACGGACCGTTCCGATAAGAAGAAGCATGCTGAACCCGAGCTGTGCGGCGTAGCTCCAGACCTGCGTGACCGCGGAAGCCGCCGCATCCACCTGCGGCGGAGAGGCGGCGAATGCGGAAAACAGCACGCAGGCGAGCAGAATGACGGCGCCTTCCAGGCAGACGCCGAAAAAGGACTTCAGAAACGCTACGCCCAGAAACTGCGTCGGTTCGCCGGCAAAGGATGCCAGCGGCAGCGGCGCCAGGGCGGCATAGAGATAGATTTTGAAAAATCGGCCGTAGACCGTGAGAATCAGGATAAGGCTCAGCACGGTAATGCCGACAATCGCGACCAGACTGACGGTCCACAGCGGTACGCTCTCCCAAAACCCGCACTCACGGATGGATTCCGCGATAGATTCCGGGAGAACCTGTGCGGCCGGCTGCGCGATTCCCGAGGCTTCCATCAGGCTGTTTATAAGTCCCAGACAGACGGAAAGAATCTTCCGCAGGATTTCCATGCCGCGGCACACCAGGCCTTTGGCAAGGAGAAAGCGGAGAAAAAGCCTGCCGACGGCTTCCGGACGGCGCAGTTCCGTGTAGCGGCAGGCGGTCTGCAGCAGGCCGGCGACAAAGAAGAGCACCAGCAGACCGAGAGCGACCGACTGGACCGTACCGTAGATGCGGACGATGACGCTCCAGATCGTGCCGCCCCGGAATTGCTCCGGCGACATCGTCAGAAGCGTCCAGATCTCCTGCAGACGCGCATTCCAGGACGTCAGGGCGCTTTCAAGGTTTGCAATGACCCAGTCATTCACGGTTCTGCGCCCCCTTTTCAGCCGGCAATCAGACGGAGTATCTCTTTTGCAAAGAAAATCAGAATGCCGCCCGCGAGGCACAGAAAGCCCTGGGAACGCTGGGACGGATCATGGGACTGGATGGAAAGACCGACCTGCACGACGCCCCAGCCGATCAGGATCCCGCCGAGAGCCCGGATCAGGGAAAAGATAAACTCCGAAAGATTATTCATCGCCGTCAGCGGATCCTCCGCCGCCAGTGCGGGCATCTGCAGCATTGCGATGCCAAGCCCCAGCGCAGCGGCAAGCCGCAGCCGGCGCTTCCATTTTTTTGTCAAAGAAATACCTCCTTACATTCGTTCTTCCGCAGCCAGGGCGGCTGCAAGGGTCTGTTCCGTATACAGTGCGGCCTCTTCCGCATTGTCCGGCGGAAGGCAGCACTCCCGTACCTGCTGTCCCTCGCGCCGGCGGATCAGCTGCAGACTTCCGGTGCTGCGGTCCTCTTCCTGCGGAGCGTACCGAGGTGCGCCGGCTTCCGGCGTGAGCCGGTAGGACGGGTGCCGGCAGGGATCAAATTTCCGATCCCGCACCGGTTTCTCGCCCCGGATCAGCAGCAGGCACTCGTTTCGCGGCAGCTGCCGAATCTCTTCCGGCAGAAGAAGGCTCCGCCCGATGCGCTGCCGGCTGACGGAGCTGCCGCCGCCGGCGCCCCGGCTGCGGCCGCTGCTTCTTGCCTGAATGGTCGCCTTGCCCAGCATTTCGGAAACATAGCGATGTGTTTCCGGTTCATTCCCGCCAAGGTAGAGAAAGCTGTCACAGTTCCCCGCAATGCTCTGCCACTGCTTTTCGTATAATGCCTTCAGCTGCGACAGATTCTGCAGAATCAGGGACGCGGAAATTCCCCGGGAACGCATGGTGGCAAGGATTTTATCGAAATCGTCCGGAAGCGAAATGTTCGCAAATTCATCCATAAGAAAGTGCACCGGTACGGGAAGCGTCCCGCCCGGGCAGCTGTCTGCGAGGGAGAACAGCTGCTGGAAAATCTGTGTATAGAGCATGGATATGAGAAAATTAAAGCTCGTGTCATTGTCCGGAATTACGGCGAACAGGGCGGTTCGGCGCAGTCCCAGATCCTGCAGACGCAGCTCATCCGTCCTTGTCAGCGCCGCCAGACTTTCCAGATTGAATTTATCCAGACGGGAAGCCAGCGTCAGCTGGATGGACTTCAGGGTCCGAGCCGGACCTGCCCGGTAGTTCCGATAATATTTTCCCGCCAGCGCCTCCGGCTTCCGCCGAGCAAGGTCGTCAAAAAGTACATCCAGGGGACTCTGTCCGCCGGTTTCCTCGTCCAGGGATCCTGCCTCCCGCAGAAGGCGCATCACATTGGAAAAGTTCTGATCCTCCGGCGGACAGTCCGTTCGCAGATAGAGAAGCAGCGCCATAAGCAGCATGGAGGCGGCACTGTCCCAGAATGGGTCGGTACTGCGGCTGCCTTTCGGAGTTGTCGCCCGAAACAGGTTCGTGACAAGTCGCTGCGCGTCGTTTTCATCCCGAAGATAATAAAACGGGTTGTAGCAGAGGCTTTTTCCGAAATCCAGAAGGTTGAATTCCCGCACGGCGAAGCCATGCTGCCTCAGGCAGTATCCCGCCGTCTGAAGAAGTTCCCTCTTGGGGTCCAGAACAAAATAGGACGTGTTCTCGCACTGCAGCAGATTGACAAGTGCATAGCTTCGGCTTTTTCCCGATCCGCTTCCGCCGATGACCAGCACATTGGTGTTGCGGCCGTGTCGGCGCGTATTCAGGGAAAGACGCATCCGCTGCGTGAGAATCCGGTTGTTTTCCGGAACCGGGTCCGCGTAGATCTTCCGAATGCGCTCCGGATCTCCCCACGCGGCCGATCCGAATTCCCGGCCTCGAAACGGGTCCGGCTCCGAGAGCAAGGCGGCAAGCGCCGCGGCACCGACCGCACAGACAAGGCAGATCGGCGTCGCCCCGCAAAGCCGGATGGAAAACGGATGCGCCAGCATTTCCGGAAAGGCGCTGACGAATCCGGGAAGACCTTCCCGCAGAGCCGGAGCCGCAAGCAGAGCAAGCCATGCAGCCGGAAGGAGAAAGAGTAGAAACCGAAGCCCGCCTCGATTCACTCCCTGTCCTCCTCTCCGGCTTCCTTTCCCGCGCGGTGCCGGTACGCGGTCTCCAGCCGGCCGCGCAGCACAAGAAATGCCGCCCGGACGGCGGTCAGGCGGTGCCGCAGCTCCTGCGCGGTTATCCCGGGCAGACTCTCGGGAAGACTCCATTGCTGAAATCCCGGGTAAAGAAATCCGCAGTGCCGATCCATCAGAAATGCGCAGCCCTCTGCCATCCAAAGGTGCGCCGGACGGTCATAGGCTTCCTGCCCGGCGGCAAACTCCCCGTGGGCAAGTTCCGCCGTGAGCGCATGGAAGAGATCCTCTTCCGCGATTCCTTCTGCAATATGAATGGATTTTTCCTCATGCACATACTCCGCCATGCCCGCTTCCAAAATTTCCGAGTCGATGCCGACCGGCAGGATCTCCGGAACCGCGCTTTCCAGCAGCGCTTCCAGCAGTATACGGTCCGAAACGGGCTTCTGCAGAGGCGGCGCCTTGCGGGGCGGTGACAGAACCTGACTCCGATCAAAATAATATCCGACATCTCTTCCGGAGCCGGCGCGGGCCCGATCCGCGCAGAACAGGCCGATTCCCTTTTCGCCTCTCCGTACCGGACTTCCGATTCTCTTCCATTCGTCATAGGTTTTTAGTTCGGAAGCCTCCGGGCACTGCCCGAGAAGCAGAAGAACGTTATTCACGGTGCATTCCGGGAAGATCGCCTGCATCCGAAAATAGTTTTCCAATTTCTGCGGTTCCGCCAGCAGCGTTTGCAGGACTTCGCCCGCAAGGCTCCAGAACCGGTCCCGGACCGTCCTTTTTCTCGTCATATATTCTCTTCCCGCCGAAGCCGCCCGCACCGGCTGCATTTCAGTTTCCACGTTCAAGCGTCTGCTCTCCTTTCCTTTGTCCTTCCCGCAGGCTCCGGGCCGTGCCGGTGAGCCTCGCAAGCCGCCCTTCAAGGCTTTCCCGAATTGTAGGAATCTCCAGCGGATTCCCGCCGGGTTCTCCGCAGATGATCGTCGAGCCGCGGCCGAAATTCGGCCGCCGAGTAGGGTTTATTTCCCGCACGGTTCTATCCGGGTGAAAAATCCGATCATAGGCGCTGCGGCCGCCGTTCGCATCCGCTTTTTCCGCTTCGGGGCGCGCCGGTTCTTTCCGCCGTTCCGCTGCCTGCTGCAGAATCCGCTGCATGCGCGGTGCGTCGGAAGCGCGGACCAGGACCTTGGCCCCATCCGGTTCCGTGCGGCGCATCTGCGCACAGTAGGTAAGGCCATACCGCCTCGCAATGCGGCTGAACGCCCGCAGATCCGATTTGGGAACGGCAAAGACCGTAAGATTTTCCCCGCTCCGAAGCATCTGCAGCAGCCGGACGCGTCCGCCGCTCCGAAAGCTTTCCTGCTGCAGCACTTCCAGAAAAGCCGCCGCATCCTGTGCGCCGGTTCCCGTCACCCGCAGCGTAAGCTCCATGCCCCGCAGGGTCAGATGCACTATTTCCACCGCCGCTTCACTGCTGATGTTGCTGATGAGCCTTCCCTCCTTCCCTTCGTCCGTCATCGCTCCCGAACCGGTTCCCGTGCGGGAATCCGGGCCGCCTTTTCCGGCGCCATCGGACCCGCCGTCTCCGCAGGCGTCAGAGACTGCAGCTTTGCAAGAAGTGTCCTTGCCGTTTCCTGCTCCCGAGCCGTAAATTCCTCCGGCTGTTCCAGGAGCATCCGCAGCGGTCCCATGTATTTTTCTGTCCGGCCATGCTTGAGATCCTCCTGCACACGCTTTGCTTCCTGTTCCGGGTCGCGGGTTTCGTCGCGAAAGTCCCCCAGCGGCATTTGAGAGTAAAACTCGGCAATCCGCTCGCTCGTCTGCTCTACTTCCCGCTGCTGGATTCTCTCCATGGCAAAGCGGTCTGCGGCGTCAATAATTCCGGCAGCGCCCCGGCGGATATCGCTGAGGGAGCTTTTCAGCTGCCACAGGCTTTTATCTCCGCTCCAGAGCGCGATGTACGGAAATGAGTACTCGCCGGTGTCCAGGCCGTAATGGGAGGCGATAACGAATGCCATGCTTTCCGCCTGCACCTCCCGCAGGCTCCGCTCCCGCTCGCCAGCCCCCGGTACCGGCGGCTCCGTATGGTACCAGGCATGGGCAATCTCGTGAATCAGGGTCTTTACGGTCTGCGCCTGGCTCATATTTTCCTGCAGCAGAATTTCTCCTGTCGTGCGGTTAAAACAGCCGCGGACGCCCGCCTCCTGCATACGTCCGAATCGGACCGGGACGCCGGCGGCTTCCTTCAGGGCTGCGAGCAGGACATCATAGTTTTCCACCGTACCGGCCAGGTCCTTCAGTTCCAGCATCGGCAGGGGCTTTCCCTCCGTCTGGGATACGTCGAAAACCGTACTTACCTGATAGCGGGCCTGTTTGGATTCCACCCATTCCATCTGCGGCCGTCCTTCTTCGTCCAGCAGCGGCTTGCCGGTTTCCGGGTCCGTTTTCGCCCGCTGTGTACGGACTTTTGTAATGACGGGAGCGATAATACGGATCCCTTTCTCCCCTTTGCGGACACTGCGTCCGAATTTCCGCTGCCAGGCCGCATAGCCGGCGACCAGCGTCGCGTCCGGCTTCTGCATGGCGATAAGCAGGCTGTTGTTGACGCTGTAATGATGGAATCGGCTCATCGTCTGCAGATATTTTACGTACCCGTCCGAGGTAAAAAAATCCCGGACTCCTTCTTCCAGAGTCCGGGTCACTTCTTCCATCGCCGTAGGGTTTTCCTGTGTCATGAACGCTCCTTTCCTGCGCAGGGCATTGAATCGAGTAGGGGAGGTTTTCCCTCCCCTCTCACACCACCGTACGTGCCGTTCGGCATACGGCGGTTCAAAGTAACTTCAATGCGTGACGCTCAGTGTAATAATCAAGGCAACTGACGAGGCCTGCT
>Ga0256404_1007656_pt1 | contig 16862 bp, 21 predicted proteins | sample RumenRJG_01DNA_FD_185990 | JGI IMG/M metagenome (GOLD analysis project Ga0256404, IMG submission 185990) | Bovine rumen microbial communities from Lethbridge, Alberta, Canada - RJG_01 | ecosystem: Host-associated > Mammals > Digestive system > Stomach > Rumen | place: Canada: Alberta | collected...
ATTCAAGCTTGCTGCGGAGCTGACCGTATGGGATGTTTACAAAGTTCTGATTATTCTGCTTCCCTATATGGCTGTTGCGCTGAAACGTTTCGTTGTAACCGACTACGAGAGCGCCTATATCATTAGCGATACAGTAGTCTATAACTTTACGGGCAGCCTTGTTCATGTAATCATTGACCTTGGTGTTGCGGTCTCTTGCAATCGCCTTTTGTCTGTTCGTAGTTTTTTTGCCATAGTGCTGCTTATCCTTTATAGACTGCGAGCGGGCGTTTTCCTTGTTGAACCACTGATTGATGGATTTGAGTTTTCTTCCGTCTATAATGAAAGACCTGCCATTACTTGAAACTGCGGTTACAAGATTATTGATTCCTAAATCAAGCGCAAGTGCATTGTTTGTATTAAGATTTCTTTGAACACATTCAGCTTCGTAGATATACTGAATTTCAAAGAACCTTGCTTTTGCTTTAGGTATGATGCGTATCTCCTTAACCTTCTTGTCAAGCAGTATGGGCGGTATTGTTATCTCGACAGCCTTGTGTGTTTTTTTGAAGCCGTTAGAGAACGGAAGTATCAGCTTATTTCCTTTAAGTCTTACAAAACCGATGACAAGTGTTGTATATCCATCTTTAGGAAGATAATGAGGCAATCTGCAGTCCTTGAAAGCATATTTCCCCTGCTTTGCCAGTTTCAGCAGGCCGAAGAATGACTTAAAAGAGCCATCGACTTCTTTGAGGATCTGCTGCGCCATGTTGGAGTTTAATAGCTTGTAATTAGGACTGTTCTTTAAAAGAGTGTAATTCTTTTCGTATTTTAGAAACTCGCCTTCTGCAAAGTAATACTGGCGCACATTATAGATAGCTTCATTGGCAAGATTCTTTGCTATATGGCACAGTTCTTTTATAGTTTTGTAATCTTCCTTTGAAAGATGCTTTACTTGTTGTTTTACGGTAAGATGCATACAGCTTTCTCCTTTCTAAAGACTCGGAAATAGGATTTCCTGTATGCATATTATATCATATCCCTAACCGCCATTCATCCCACGGCCTAAAGGCGCGTGGGTTTTCTGTCGGGAACTTTATAAAAATAGCTACCTCAGGTAGCTATTGAAAACATAAGGGTAATTCCAACCCATTTGACTCTAGAATATCTTTATTTATAAGCATCTGTTTATCACCTTTTGTAACAAGCATGCCTTTATGAATGAGAATGACTTCATCAACAAGATCATAAGCCATATCTAGATCGTGAGTAGCAAGAATGATACTTTGGGGAAGTGATTTTAAGATATTGATAATTCTTCGTCTGGCCTTAGGATCAAGGAAGGCTGTTGGTTCATCAAGAAGCAGGATATCCGGTTCCATTACCAGTACTCCAGCTAATGCAACAAGACTCTTCTGCCCCCCTGAAAGCTTCGCACAATTTCTTGCAAGCAGGTCATCAATATGTAATTGGTAAGCCATCGCTTCGACCTTTTCTTTCACAACATCCTGATCCATTCCCTGGCTGACTAAGCCAAAGGCAATATCTTCATAGACCGTATTCATGAAGAGCTGATGGTCAGGATTCTGAAAGAGATAGCCCACCCGTTTGCGTATTGTATGTAGATTCTCTTTCTTCACTTCTATACCATCGACAAGAATCGATCCGGCCATGGGATGCAGGCCGACAATGGAAGTCAGAAGTGTACTCTTCCCACTGCCATTTTCACCAATGATAGCTGTCACAGGTGCATGGATGGTTGTTGTAAGATGATTGATAGCTATAATTGTATGATCATAGACAATACTGACATCATTAATTTGTATCATGATAACACCACCTTCAAAATAATCATTACACCCGCCATCAGTACTATGAGAAAGACATCTTCAGCATGTATTGACTGATGAGGTCCATAATAATGACCAGGATCATAACCCCTTAAGCTCATGGCATCATCAACTAAATGTGCATGATGCAAGCTTCTTACAAACAGCAAGCCAAGAAAGCTTCCCATATGCTTCATCTCTAAAGCATCTTTTTTGAAATGTCTTAAAATATAGGCTTGATGCATCTTGCCTGCTTCTTCCACTAGTAAATAAATATAACGATATGTCACTAAGATAATGCTGACTAGAAAATAAGGAACATGCAGCATCACAAATGCCCCAGCTATATCTTCTAGTGGCGTTGTCGCCACAAACAAAAAGACAACAGCAAGACAGAGAAAGGTCTTAAGCATAATACTGATCATTGATAAGAGACCTATTGTTAGGGGAATATTGTAGAAACTGATTGGCGTTGGCATAAGAATAACATTGCTGAGGCCTAGAAAGAAAGAGAAAGGTAAGCCAATAAGTGTACGCTTCAGCATTTCTCTTACTGGAATCTTGGCAAGAAAGCATATAAGAATGACAAGGCAAATAAGAAAGAGATAGGAGAAGAGCGCATAGGATGTTGATGTTAAGGTAAAAATGATAAAGAATACTGTAAAGAAAAGTTTAACTATGGGTTGTAAGTGATGGATTGTTGTATCTTTTTTGGTCAGCTCTTCGATATGTTCTAAAGAAAAGAGGGAGTAGGCATATTTATTCATGACGATGTTTCTTTGAAAGCATATAGCCTGCGCCACCCGCTACTACAAGTACAACACCAGCTCCAATGATGCCTGCACTTGCCCCTGATAATGGAGAGTCGTTATTTTTAAAGGCATAATCAGGAAGTAATGATGTTTGTTCCTGAACTTTTGCGATTTCTTTCTTCGTTGTATTTTTCTCTTCGATTTCTGTTGAACCAGTAATGCTGGCAATTGACCATTCTAAGCCATCAGGATGACTTGAGGCAAAAAGTGACAATCCACCGGCAATCACAAGGGCGCTAAGGCCAATGATCAGGGATGCTTTCTTGCTTTCAACGGCATTTGTCATATAAAGTGCATCTTCAATAATAGCTGGGGAATATTTATTGACAAAGCCAACAACAGCACTTGTAATAAGCCCTTCAACAAGTCCAATCACCACATGAATTGGCAACATTAAGGCTATAAATGTAGTAAAAGGTAATGCGGTTATATGACTAGCGAGTGTCTGCAAGCTTACCGACAGTGCTCCTAGCTCTATACCAACAATACATGAAAGAATTGAAGCAATGGTCAATGTTTTACCATTAATTCCAAACTTATTTAATATTGGTTTAACGATAAGTGGATAAGCGACAAAGAGAGGTAAAACCCCCATATTGAAAATATTGCAGCCTAGCGCCAACAAACCACCATCACCAAACAAAAGAGCCTGAATGACAAGCACAGCAACAATGGACAAGAATGCAGGATACTGTCCTAGAACCATTGCCAGCATGATGCTCCCTAGAATATGGCCTGAAGAACCTGTCCCAGGTATTGTAAAATTGATCATCTGTCCTGCAAAGACAAATGCCCCCATCACTCCCATTAAAGCAACTTTATGAGACAGGTTGGCGGTATTACACTTCTTAATCGCATACGCAATCAAGAATCCAATTACAACATAAAAGATTACACCAACAGGTATCGAAATCAACCCGTCAGCCATATGCATCATAAAATTCATAACTTTCCTCCTTCAAAATACTGATTTTCATTTTAACATGTTTTCAGTTGTTATGCTAGAAAGAAGAAAAGTCTATATAAAAGGACTAGAATATCTTTAGAGTAAGTGCTTCTAAGAATCTAGGCAAAAGGGAGGAATGCAAATACGACATAAAGTTAAAGTCAAGATGCCAGTAAAGAAAAGAGGGTTTCTTAGAATAAAGAAAACTGTCATGGAAACCCATACTGTTGAAGTGGATGACAAGACTTATAAGAAACTTAAGCGAGATCATAAAGGTCAGCCTTATATAATTGAAGAGATGATGCTTTATGACGATATTTTCTTTGATGACTAGAAGCCATAAAGAAAAGCATATCAGCCATAATATGACTGATACGTCTTTTCGTCTATGCATAGTGATGAAGATAGTCGTTGATCTTTTGTGCAAGCTGTTGATGTCCCCGTAGTGTAAGATGTATGCCATCTTTATCCATATCTAAATCATCCTTCATGCTTAGATAATCAATATGATGCTTAATAGCAAGCTGTATCATAGCATCTTCAAGTTTCTTTGACTGATCGAATACATCTATAGGATAATCCCACCCAACTACACATTCATAATGAATATAAGGTGGTATCAACAATAATATCTTTTCTTTTTCAAGTACAATGAGTTCTTCTAACTGCATGATGATACGATCAATCGAATAGCCACCAATAGATGAAAGGTCATTTGTCCCTAACATGATAATCGTTAATTCATGGGGTTGTTGGATAGCTTTAGTAAAGCTACCTAAACAATTGGTCGTACGACCACATACCCCCTCATTAATAGTCTGATATTTCTCACTTTCTAGCAATCTAGGATAGTTGTCTTCAATCCTGCCACCTCCAGCATGATAGCCGTATGTATTTGAATCACCAAAACAGAGTATTTTCATGATTTCCTCCAAAAAAAATCACTCATAAAGAGTGACTTTTTTATAACACAAGACTAGGTGCTGTATAAACACGAGCAAGAAGTTCCTGATTTAAGGCATAGAGTCCCTTTGGATCAGTACCAAATAAGTTATATTTCTTAATTAAATCATCAGCATTCTTTTCTTCTTCGCCCTGTTCTTTTACAAACCAGTCAAAGCACTGCATTGTACGATAGTCATTGACATCACTTGCAGCTTTATAGATTGTATTAATGAGACTTGTTACATACTGTTCATGTTCTAAGCCATAAACAAGTGGATCTTTTAAAGATTGATATGTTTTATCAGGCTTAGCAACAGCTTCAAAAGTAACACTTTCTCCATTATTTATGAGATATGTTCTCATTAACATCGCATGATCTCTTTCTTCCTGTGCCTGGATTTCATACCAGTGCGCAAAACCATCAAGACCCTGATCATGATAATAGTTTGAGAAGTCTAAATAAAGATAAGCACTATAGAATTCCTGGTTGATCTGTGTGTTGATAAGTTCTTTTACTTTTGTATCTAACATTTTCTTTCTACCTCCAGTGCCACTATTATAGCACTCCTATGAAAAATAAGTTATAATTATTCGAAGAATTGGAGGGAAATTTCATGACACGTTGTTCCTGGTTGCCTGAGGGTGATAAGCTCTATGAAAACTACCATGATCATGAATGGGGCAGACCGCTTCATGATGACCATAAGCTTTATGAGATGTTTGTTTTAGAGCTCTTTCAGGCTGGCTTATCATGGCGTATTATTTTAGGCAAGCGTGAAGCTTTTAGAGAAGCATATGATGATTTTGATATCAATAAGGTTGCCTGTTACGATGAAAAGAAAGTTGATGAATTGATGCAAAACAAAGCTATCATTCGCTCTTTAAATAAGATTAAAGCATCCATTTCAAACTCAAAGATTATCCTTACTATTATTAAGGAATATGGCAGTTTCAATAACTATATATGGTCCTTTACCAACAATCAAGTTATCTATGAAGTAGGTCAAACCACCAATGCCATCAGTGATGCGATGAGTAAGGACTTGAAAAAAAGAGGCGTAAAATATGCCGGAAGTGTAACTATCTATAGCTTCTTACAGGCTGTCGGTGTTATTAATAGCCATGAAGAAGACTGTTTTCTCTATCATCGTGAAAAAAAGCCTGAGGTTGAATAACCTTAGGCTTTATGCTTGATCGTTGTTGTAGCGCGAAAGGAACTTCTTTGTACGTTCATGCTGTGGATGGTTGAACACCTGATCAGGAGTGCCCATTTCACAGACTTTCCCCTGGTCCATGAATAATACTATGTCACTGACTTCTTTCGCAAACTGCATTTCATGTGTGACAACAGCCATTGTAAGTCCTTCTTTCGCCAGATTCTTCATGACATCAAGAACATCACCAACCATTTCAGGGTCCAAGGCACTTGTTGGTTCATCAAAGAGAATGACATCCGGGTTCATACAAAGCGTACGGGCAATCGCTACTCTTTGTTTCTGCCCACCTGACAATGTTGTGACAGAAGCATTCGCAAAGCGTTCCATGCCTACTTGCTTAAGATATTTTAAGGCTGCATTTTTCGCTTCTTCCTTGCTTCTTTTGAGCACTTTGATTTGAGCAAGCATACAGTTCTCAATAACGCTTTTGTTTTCAAATAAGTTAAAGCTCTGGAAGACCATGCCAACCTTGGCACGATAGCTATTGATATTCTTGTGTTGGCGAATATCTTCGCCATGATAGAGAATCTCTCCCCCATCTGGTATTTCAAGCAAGTTCATGCATCTTAATAATGTACTCTTGCCTGAGCCTGAAGAGCCAATAATCGTAATAACCTGACCCTTATCAATAATAAAATCAACATCTTTTAATACCTCAAGCGCACCAAAAGATTTTTTTAAATGTCTGACTTCAATAACGTGTTCCATTGTCTTTACCTCTATGCACATGCATCCATTGTTGTAGCTTTATTTGTCTTGTTGAGCTTCTTTTCAATCGTATTCAAGACAAATGTCGCAATAGTCGTCAGGGCTAAATACATAATTGCTACTAACATATAGATTTCAGTATATTTCATTGTTGAACCAGCAATGCTTGTTGCCTGGAAGTAGAGTTCTGTGACCGCAATTGCATTCAACATACAGCTATCCTTGATATTGACAATAAGCTGGTTACCAATAGAAGGGAAGCTGTTTTTAATAGCCTGTGGTAAAATAATGTTGAAAAGTGTCTGGCCATTTGTCATACCTAATGCCTTAGCGCCTTCATACTGACCGCGATCAATCGCCTGAATACCAGAACGAATAATTTCCGCCATATAAGCTGCGGTATTGATGGAAATAATAATCAAGCCTGCTGTCAAGCCATCCCAATGGAAGATGGGCTTCAATAAGTAATAAAGGAAGACAGCCTGAACCATCATTGGTGTTCCTCTAAAAATCCAGACATAGAAAGAAGTCAAACCTCTGCCAAACTTCTTAAGTGCCTTGATTGAAGATGAATCCAGTGGATCAATCTCTAGCGAACGAATAGCGCCTAACAATAAACCAATAATTAAACCTGCAACTGTACCTACAATCGCAAATGTCAAAGTCATGGCAATACCATAGCCAAATAATGGCCAGCCATCAATTAACGTCTGCCAAGCAAAATGAAAATCAATACTCATAACACTTATCCCCCTATTGATCATTATAGAGTGGAGCTCTATTAACAGCTCCTTCCATAATCTTTTGTCTTTCTTCTTGTGAAATGGAATCTAAGGCTTTCTGGACATCCTTAAAGAGCAATGTATTACGGCTGTTGTTTTTCATGCCAATCGATACAGTTGTATCCACCTTAAAGCCCGTTCCTTTATTAAATCTTACAATAGCCAAGTCCTTGTTTGCCTTGACAATACCAGTAGCGACAGGAAGTTCAGCAGTTATGCCATCCGTATCCTTGCTTCTTAACGCCATAACAAGTTCAGGATATGTTGATTTAGGAACCTGATGCTTAACCCCTTTGATCTGATCGATAATCGTATCATAGTTGGTATTCTTCTGTCCCATAACACGGCTTCCCTTGAATTGGGCGATGTCATAATACTGAGATTGTTTACTGTTCTTTCTAACAACCATAACCATGTCACTTGAATAATAAGGTGTGGTGAAATCCATGCCCTTCTCTCTTTCAGGGCTAGCTGTCATACCGGCAATAATTGCATCAATTTCACCAGACTCCACGGCACTAGGCAAGCCTTCCCAGCTGATTTTCTTAATGACAAGCTTCTTGTGAATCTTCTTGGCAATTTTTTGTGCTATGACTACATCATACCCATCGGCAATACCAGCACCACCATCAAGATATACACCTGTTGAGCCTCTCTTGATTGCTTGCCAGTTAAATGGCTGATAGGCAGCTTCCATACCAACGACAAAATTGTCTTCAGTATTCTTTGTCGTCATGCATCCTGTTAGGACAAATGCCAGCATGATAATGACTAACTTTTTCATATTTTCATCCTTCCCGATGAAGAATAAAAAGGACTATGCATTATTTGCATAGCCTTTGTGATTGCTTTACAGATAACGCCTCTTCTTACGAAGGAGTGATTAATGTCTTTCACTAATCCCCAAGAATATCACTACCATGACATTCTTTCGGCGATGATTACCTTTCATATGCTTCAACCAATGTCTTGTCCCCATACTACTCTGATGCACCGCAGCCTTTATCTTCATCTTTAACCCCATTATACTGACTTCTACTCATTAATCAACAAAAAAGACTTCTTAGCCTATTAATCCTTGAATAAACACAATAATAATCAAAACAGGCAAGACATAACGGAAATAAGGTAACATCCATCTCTTTAGCTTTAAGCCCTTGCCCGTATTGACTTCATTAAGATAATTATCCTGACACCAGCCATAACGACTCACACAGAAAAGTAGAATAATAAGCGAACCTATTGGTAAGATGAAATTGCTGACGAGAAAATCTTCCATATCTAGAATATTCTTTGAACCAACTGTTATCCAGCTTAAGACATTATAGCCAAGTACACATGGCAATGATAGGACAAAGATGGTCACACCAGAGATCACTGTTGCCTTTTTACGAGTCCAGTTAAAATTATCCATAAAGCTCGCAATAATATTTTCAAATACAGCCATAACCGTTGTAAAAGATGCAAATGTCATAAAGACAAAGAAGAGTGTTCCCCAAATTTGCCCAAAGGCCATATTGATAAAGACTCTTGGCAAGGTCACAAAGATAAGTGATGGTCCCGAATCTGGTGCAACACCAAAGGCAAAACAAGCTGGAAAGATAATCAAACCACTCATGATAGCGACAAAAGTATCCAATGAGGCAATGGTTATTGATTCACTTAAGAGCGTTTGGTCTTTAGACATATAACTACCAAAGATTTCCATACTCCCCATACCTACGGAAAGGGTGAAGAATGCCTGGCTCATGGCTGCCATAATGACATGCCCTAACCCACCTGCTTTTTCAACATTCCGGATATTTGGCATAAGATAGAACTTAAAGCCAGCTTGTCCACCTTTTAAAGTAAAGGAATGTAAGGCAAGAATAACAATAATACTTAGTAATAATGCCATCATGACTTTAGTCATCTTTTCAACGCCATTCTGTAAGCCAAATGAACAAATCACAAATCCCGCAATAACTGTAATAGACATGGCTATCATCATTTCACTAGGTGATAACAGCATCTTGTTGAAAACGGCATCAACCTGCTGTGTCTTAAGATGCTGGAACTGGCCTGAGGCAAACTTAAAGGCATAATCAAGCATCCAGCCTGATACGGTTGTATAGTACATCATTAAGACAATACAGCCAAGATTCGCAATCCTCCCATGTAGATGCCATTTTGCCTCTGGCTTTTCAAGCTTACGATAAGCCTGATAAATACTTTTCCCACTCGCTCTTCCGACAGCTAATTCCATGGTGAGAATGGGCGCACCAATAATCAATAAAAACAATAGATAGATGATGACAAATAAACCACCACCATTCTGTCCAGCCAAGAATGGAAACTTCCAGACATTCCCAATGCCAATTGCACACCCAGCACTGACAAGAATAAAGCCCAGTCTTGAGCTAAAACCTTCCCTTTTCATAAAAACCTCCTCAAATCATGCCTTTCTATTCTATCATAAAAGAAAGAAAAAACTACTTTTTTGAAGATTTTGTAAGCAAATAGGACTGTTGGAGAAGCTCTTCTATTCGAGAATCTTCAAGCGTATCATCAAGAATAATGGAGACCCAGTTCTTCTTATTCATATGATAACATTCATAGATGCCTTCTTCTAAGATGAGCCTATCAACATCTGCTGGGGGAGCCTTGACATTCATGACTTCACACATGCCCTCTCCCTTTGATAGCTTTGATTGTTCGATATACATGATAATCGTGATCCATTTCTTATTGTCCTGATGACGATAGATGGCATGCTGATTGGTCTTCCAGGGAAATTCCGGCTTGAGATGGTAGTTGTCTTCAATCCACTTCGCAATGCGCATTGTCTGGTTGTAGACAAAGAGCTGGTCATCAAAGCAATGTGTGACTATATCTTCTAAGAGGGCCTGATAGCTTTCTCTGACTTGTGAGATATATGTACCTTTTGATAATGATGAATGAATCAAGGCGTATTCTTCATTGAAAGAAGCATCATAGACATGACATGCAACATGATCACTAACTTCAACAATACAATAAAACGCATCATCAAAGAAGTAACGTTTGTAGAAGTAGCTGTCCCCTTTCTTTATAAAGCCATAAGCGATTAGCTTTTTGATATTGGCTTTCTTGCGATTAAAGATGTCTTCTTGTGCCATGAGTCATCACCTCGAAATGTTTAATATATTTGGCAGGAATAGTCTTATCAACAATGGTAATCGTATGAAAATCATAATTGATATGGGCAAGCATGCCTGTTAGCTTCACATATTCCCCTTCATCATAATAAATACAGCTTACCATATCTCCCTCTTTAATTGAGGCAAGAGTATAATCAAGTTCTTCAAGTGTATCTTCTAAAATGCTTGCTTGAGAGACAACTTGTTTTTCTTTCTCTTTCAGTGCTTCTTTATAGCCCTTAAGTGCGGCGAAGGGCATGAATTGTTTAGCGCGTTGGTAATTGTCCATCTTCCCACGTTTCATCACCTTTTCGATGTCCTCCTATCTGTTCATGACGCTCTTTTGCCGTCGCGCCTTTTTCAAAGTCTCTTGCCTTAAGCAAGGCATTCGCCCCAAATTTCTTGCGAATAGCCAATGTCACTTCCGCAAGCTTTTTATCTTCTTCAATCGCTTCCCGATCACTAAAGAGATCATAAGATTCATACATCTCATCTTCTACCCGCAAGTAAGCTAGCATCATTCTTCTTACGCCATAGCGTTTATCACAGATTTTCTGATAGAGCTTAATTGTTTCATCGACAAGAATACGGCTTGAAGACGTATTGACACTTAGTGTGATAACTTTACGGCTTGGATTACGGGTATTTTTTGTATAGCCTAACATGAGTGAAATCTGTGATGTCACTAAGCGAGCATCGACAAGTTCATAGGCAAGATCCTCAGCCATTTCTTTCACCACAATAAGACCTTCTTCAAAGCTATAATCACGACTTAAGACCTGGCCGCTTGTCAATGAATGATTCTTAGGGTCAAAGTGCTTAATATCCGCAATCGTTACACTTTCCCTGCCCCAGGCATGATCTATCAATAACTCCGCATCAATACCAAACTGCCGATAAAGTTCATCTTCATTATAATGGGCAAGCTGACGCATTGTATAGATATGCATTTGTGCTAAATGCTTGGCAATGCCTTTGCCAATACGCCAGAAATCTGTTAAGGGCTGATGATCCCATAATGTTTTCCGAAAAAGCTCTTCATCAAGATAGCCTATATGATCATCAACATGCTTAGCTGTTATATCCAAGGCAATCTTTGTAAGATACATATTGGTACCAATACCTGCTGTAGCTGTAATACCGGTATTTTGATAGATATCATCCATGATCATGACGGCAAGCTCTTTGGCGCTTATATGATAAAGGGAAAGATAGTTCGTAATATCTAGGAAAGCTTCATCAATGGAATAGACATGGATATCATCTTTAGAAATATATTTGAGATAGATGGCATAGATGGATGCTGAGACATTGATATATTCCAGCATCCGAGGTGTTGCCATTATGTAGTTGATATGCTTGGGAATTTCAAATACACGGCAGCGGTTCTTCACGCCTAATGCTTTTAAGGCTGGAGAAACAGCTAGACAGATGGTCTTTTCTGTTCGACTGCTATCGGCAACGACAAGATTGGTGGTCATTGGATCTAAGCCCCTTGCCACACATTCCACTGATGCATAAAATGATTTTAAATCAATACATAAATAGATATGGTTCATATGACCTCCATTAAAAAAGGCAGTTTTGTTTCTGCCTAATTCTTCATCCATTGCATGATGGCTTCAACAGTTTCTTCTTGTTGCTGCAAAGACGTGATTGCCGCTTTGCCATCACCTGATTGCTTGCCATAATTCGCAAACTGTCCATGATTGCCACCTTCAATAATGACTTCCTTTGTCTGCTTTGGGAAGTTCTTTTTATTTTTCTGATAGCTTTTCTTATTCAAAACATGGTCCTGACTGCCATAAAGCGTTATCGCTTTCAAAGAAGAGTTCTTAAATGAATGGGTTGGATAGCTAGCCAAAAAGATCATCCCATCAAAGTCTTTTTGATGCTTATAGGCATATTGACTTGCCATGACACCACCTAATGAATGTCCACCAATATACCATTTTGTCACTTCAGGATATTCTTTTTGCATTCCCTCTGCTTTATCAGATGCAAAGACGGCAAGATTAAAAGGCATATGGGGACATAGACAAAGAATTCCTTGATTGGCAAGCTTCTTTAAGAGAGGCGCATAGGCTTTATATTCAACCTTGCCTCCTGGATAGAAAATGAAGCCGGCTTTAATTTGCCCTTCTGGCTTGAAGACCAACAGCTGATCATCTTTGGCAGCCTTCTTTTGTTCAGCTGTAAGAATGTTGTTAGCTGCATGGGTTGCATGATAATAATCATTGACATATATGCCAAATGCCATTGCCAATACAAGCACAAGTACAAGAATAATGCCAATCGCTCTTTTGATAATCTTTTTCATTAATAAATCACCGCTTATAGTTTACATATTTCTTTTTGAATTGTCAAAAACGACCATCGTAATGGTCGTCTTAATCATTGAGCCTTTCAACTGTTTCTAACAAGCCGCCAGTCAATGCATTATTCACCTCATCTGATAATTCATCCACCTTCCAGCTGCTTTTCTTTGTTAAGGTAAAATAAATGGTGGACTGATAATCCTTTTGCGTGAGATGAGCAATATCATTGGTTAGCCTTTCAATTGCTTTCTCTTTAATTTCAAAACGCTTAGCACCACTAAATCTTGTGACCACAACTCTTGCCTGATAGTCTTCAAGCCAGTCTTTTAAAAGCTTGCCACTATCATAGGTTGTAATGGTGACTTGGATCTTGGCATGATTGTTATGCAAAGCCACAGCATTGATCGTGAAATCAAAGTCAAGAAACTTCTTCAAAGCTTCTTTTTTAAGATTGGTTGTATCAACACCATGAAGATAATCATCGGCCACATCAATATCTTCCTCAATGTCTTTCTTAGACATCTTCCCGCCATAGCTTAAATAAACCATTCTGGCATTCTGCTTCTTTAGACCATTAAGGAATGTAGTGAGTGTCTGTTCTGGTGTCATCATATGACAGCCGGTTAGTAAAAATAATGTTATGATGAATAATAAAGACTTCTTCTTCATATGAATACCCTCATCCATATTATATAGAATTCTTTCCTATAAAAGATAGAGAGCAGAAAAATTTCGTAAAAAAACACGCAGGCTAGACAAGCTTACGTGTGAGATATTTATAGGCAATAAGTGAGGCAATCGATGTCAATAACCAGCTGACAGGATAACAATAAAGCAATACTTCATAACTATGAATCATTTTGGCGATGGTAAAGACCCAGATAATACGACTGACACAAATGCCAAAAACAGCCACAAGCGTTGGGACAATCGCATAGCCAAAACCACGCATTGCTCCTGACAGAATTTCAATGGACATATTCAGTATTTCAAAAGTGATCAAAATATACATACGTCTAACTGCATAGTCAAGGACATGGGGATCACTTGAGAAGATGGAGGCAAGCGGTCTTGCGAAAGCCACAAAGAGAATCGTTGAAACAATCGTGACAACACTCGCTTCCATCCAGCAATATTTAAGCACCTGATGACAACGGTCCATTTTCCCTGCACCATAGTTCTGACCCACAAAAGTAATAGCAGCCTGGCCAAAGCCTTCAAAGAAATAATAAGACAATATTTCAAAGTTCAAGGCTGCTGCGCTTCCTGCAATCGCATAAGATCCAAATTGGTTCAACTGTGATTGAATGATGACATTGCTGATGGAAAAAAGGGCGCCTTGCATGCCTGAAGGAATACCAATCTTAAGAATATGCAGCAACAAGTCTTTATGAATATGACATTGCTTGAATGTAAAATGGGTTATTGTTGTATCATGGGTAAGATAGATAAGCAAGAAAAGTGAAGAAAAGATATTGGATATAACAGTTGCATATGCTACCCCATCAACACTCATGCCTAGTCCTACCACAAAGACAAGATTCAAGATGACATTAATTACCCCTGCAATCGATAACGCAATAAGCGGTAAACGCGTCTCTCCTCTACTTCGTAGAATGGCTGCTTCGAAGTTATAGAGAACAATAAAAGGTACCCCTAGGAAATAAATACGCAAATAGAGTACGGCTAAGGAAAGGATATTACTTGGTGTAGCCATCAATCTTAATAGCTGTGGGGCAATCAACAGACCAAAGGCCATTAAGATAACACCAAGAATAACAGCAAAAAGCATTGATGTATGGACAGCCTGCTTGGCTTTCTTTTCTTTATTTTGACCAATAAGTGTTGCAATGACAACATTACTGCCAATTGATATACCAACAAAGGTATTGACAAGAAGGTTGATGACTGAACCATTGGCTCCAACAGCACCAAGGGCATTGCTTCCCGCAAAGTTTCCAACAACCGCTACATCTGCACTGTTGAAGAGCTGTTGAAGTATCGAAGAAGCAGCAAGCGGTAACGCAAAAAAGAAAATCTTGTCAGCAAGACTTCCTTCTGTCATCTTCATGGTTTGTTTCATTTTATTCCTCCAGGCTTCTGCCAAAGCCTAAGAAATTCAATCCTAAGTGCAGATTGATGAATTCTGTTAGATCAAAGTTCTCATTTCTAAGTCCTGTCAATGATCCTTCAAATTCTTCATCACCGATGACAACCTTCCATTTACCGTGATGGGGAAACATTGGAATCATGATCAGAGAATGTAATGTTTCATTGATGATATTGGTAATCATATTATATTTATGCTCATCAATTTCAATATTACTGCTGACACCATCATGAATGAAGGTAATGGTGCCTTGATCAAAGATGAGCTCTTCTGTTTTTTCTTTATTTGAAGATATGATATCTAAATCCAGCATAACAGCCCTCCCTTTTGTAAGCTCTTTCATAACTATAGAACGGTTTTATGCAATCGTCAATGACAAATAGACGTCAATTATATTCTTACTTCAAGATAGCATCTCGTAATTCATCCGTATTAGAGACGATTGTCTTGGCATGATGCTTTTTTAAGAATGATGTTGTTCTAAAGCCCCAGTTGACTGCTACAACATCCATATGGGCATTTGCGCCAGTTTCAATATCAATTTCAGAATCCCCCACATAGAGTGCCTCTTCCCTCTTGACATCAAGCACACTTAAGCACTGATTGCACATATCAGCTGCTGGCTTTCTCTTTATGCCACTCTTTTCTCCTAAATAGAAATCAAAATATCCATTGAACTGATCTTTGACAAGTTTTTCTACGGCATCATTTTGTTTATTGGAAACGACTGCTATTTTAATATGTAATTCTCTTAGTTTTCTCAACAGTTCTAAAATGCCTGGATAGGGGCTTGTCTTGATTTTACAATGATTGACATAATAAGCTCTAAAAACTTTCTGGACACGGTTAATTTCCTCATTGCTGACACTTGCTGGCAATACTTCTGCGCTTGTTCCAATGACATAAAGATCTTCTTCCTTCATGCCTGTTTCTAAACATAGCGCTCTTGTAATGGCAACCTTTACCCCACTACCAAAGCATATCTTTGTATCTTCAACTTGTAAGTCATGACGATGACCAGTTTCTTTTAAAGCATAGTTCAAGCTTCCATTTAAATCTTCGATGGTATTCAGGATTGTTCCATCCATATCAAATATTACAGCTTTATACATATTCATTCCTTCTTTCTCAAGCATTATACCTTTTTATCTCTTTTCATGAAAGAGTCAATATTATCTGACTTGTCGCGATGTATTATTTTGATAATATCTCATCTTTTCTTCATACATCATACTCTCTGCTTCTCTTACCAATAACTTCAGCTCTTTATTTTCAGTCATTTTACTATAGCCCAGAGAAAGATGATAGTTTTTAAGAGCTGCTTGATGGTGAATAGCTGTGATTGTCTCTTGAAGTTTATCATCATCATGAAATAAGAATGCGACAAACTCATCCCCACCAACACGAAAACAATGTGCTTTTTCAAAATATTCAGCTAGAATACGAGCTACATATTTTAACATCTCATCCCCAGCCATATGACCTTCCTTATTGTTGAGTTCATGAAGACCATTGACATCAATATAAATACAATATGCAGGATGATAATTCTTGTTTTCTAAGATTTGTTCAAAACTGTTACGATTTCTTAAGTCAGTAAGTACATCATTCTCACTCAAATGCTGATATTTCAGCTTTAAATAGATATTCTGGTATTTGACTTTCATCATATAGCTACTGACAATAATGCTGATTAAGGGAAAGATGATCCCATTCACACAATCAAACAACAAAACATCCCGATCATCAAATAGAAAAGAAAAGACTAAAAACAATAACGCAAAGAAACAAATAAAATTGGATAATAGAAATCAAGTAGAATTTTTAAAAAAATCAATAATTTTTCATGATTTTTATTGCATGCTGAAAACCCCTGAAGAAAAAGTGCTTTTTTTCAGGGTGGCTTAGATGTATAATCTGCTTGTTATTTGTTGTACTGGTATAACTCACCAGTTTTGCACATGCTATAAATTATTCGGACTAATTTACTGGCACATGCAGTCTTGGCAGCTTTCGAACACATCGGGTTTGATTGCTGCTTTTTCTTTATATAGAAAT
>Ga0256404_1007657_pt1 | contig 16862 bp, 16 predicted proteins | sample RumenRJG_01DNA_FD_185990 | JGI IMG/M metagenome (GOLD analysis project Ga0256404, IMG submission 185990) | Bovine rumen microbial communities from Lethbridge, Alberta, Canada - RJG_01 | ecosystem: Host-associated > Mammals > Digestive system > Stomach > Rumen | place: Canada: Alberta | collected...
TGGTTTTCTTGCAATTTAATTATACCACAGGAGCTGGCTGTTTTCTATATTTATAGTGATATTCATTGTTTATTTGCCCTGATATTTACGTTATTGCGTTGGTTTTGGCGTTTTGCTCAGGGCTATATCCGGACAGAAAGGAGGGGTGCAAATTGAAGGAATTGCCGGACTGGGAAGAGTATGAAAGCGCCGAGCCACGGGACGATCAGGAAGATCTTATGCCCGGGGGCGGAAAAAACAGCCTTACAGCCTTTTACATCGTGGTCGCTGTTTTTGTGCTGGCTATGATCCTTATGGTTATCTTTATGGGCGTGGACAAGTCAGAGGACAAGACGGAGCCGGAGTCTTCCACAGAGGTTTCGGCAAAAACAGAAAGCACCCCGGAGCAGCCCCCCCCTTCATCATCACAGCAGGACAGCAGCCAGGAGGATCAATCGTACCCTGTAAAGGACAGATCCGAGCCGGAGCAGCTGGGCAAGCTGGGAGATCTTAAAGATGCAATAGAGGCTAAGTTTGAAAATTACCCGGGGGAATGGTCGGCTTACGTAAAGGATCTTCGCACAGGGGACTGGTTCTCTATCAACGACAAGCCTTTCTACCCGGCAAGCGTTATCAAGCTTTTTGCTATGGGTGCCTGCTATCAGCAGATACAGGAGGGAAAGATCGACGAGCAGACTTATTATCCCACAATCGTGAGCATGGCGGCTTACAGCAACAACAGCTCGTTCAACAAAATGGTCCGCACCATGGGGACCACTTACATCAACCGCTGGTGTTCATCAATGGGTTACAGCAAGACTTTCCAGTACCACGGGCTGGAGCCTTCGGACAACGCAGACGGGCTTACCACCTCGGACAAGCCAAACGCTACCTGCGCCAGCGATGTGGGACATATGCTGGAGGACATTTACAGGGGCACCTGTGTTTCCAAAGAGGCATCGGAAAAGATGTATGAGATACTTAAACAGCAGTACTACACCGAGAAGATACCCCACGGGATACCGTACAGTCCAAGCACGGTAATTGCCAACAAGACAGGGGACACCACCAATCAGTCCCACGATGCGGCTATCGTTTCCACACCCAACTCGGATTACATACTTGTGATACTCAGCGAGGAGGAAAACCGGGCAAGCAAGCACGGTATGTACTTTATTGAGCTGTCCTCTCTTACATACAGCTATTTCAGCGGTGCACAGGGCACTGTGCCGGTGTACTGAGCACGGACAGGAGATCGGGATATTACAGAAAGTTAAGGGCTTTGCGTTCATTCGCACAAGCCCTTTTTTATGCACCGTTTTTCCTTATTGACGAAACTGCGGTGTTGTGATATACTGTATACTGAATAAATATTTTGTTTTTTGATTTACAAAAAAAGGGGGGGAGAGATAATGAAAAGATCAATGAAGCTCCTGGTTTGTCTGCTTATGGCTGTATTATGTGCAGGTGCATTGGCAGGGTGCCGTTTTTCCAAGAGCGAGGTAAGGCTCAAAGGCGAGAGCAGTTTGAAAAAATACGCCAAGGAAAACTGTCCCGACTGCACTTTTATGCGCTTTGAAAAAGAAGAGGACAAGCACATCGCATACTTTGTCGATGATAAATGCGGCTTTGAGTTCTCCGTTTCCAGCGAGGTGACCACGGTACACTTTGACGGCGCAAAGGCAGGATACGATGAAAAGACGGTAAACGGCTGGGGATTGGCATACTACAACTTTGTGCTCGACATCGTAAAGGACGAGACTGACAGGATATGCAAAGAATATGATATGAGCTTTGAAAGAGAAAAATATGCGCCGACGTTGGTGCTTATAAGACTTAAAAGCGACAGGCCCTATGAGGGGCTGAAAGAGGGCTTGATCCAGCTGGGAGAGCTGATACGCAAGGCAGATGTATACGAAAAGTATACAGATTTTGATCTGCGGGTAGAGCCTGCATCAGGGAAAAGCGGGACATTCTTTGCTTTTTACCGCTTCAAAGACGGCAAGACGGGCGAGCGTGAGATGTGGCAGGCATACCGCTTTATGGACTTTGCCGAAAAGCAGCTGGGGGTTAAGTGCAGCTACGAGCGCACCCAGGAGATGGCTACCAAGGATATCCCCGGCATCACAAAGCTTAAAAATTACAGCGAAAAGACCGGCAGCATAAAGAAAAAGGTGTATTATTTCACCACCGAAAAGGGCGAAAAAAAGTTTATCGCCGACTACCAGGAATCGCTCCACACCTACTATATAGGTGATGGTGAGTAGATTATAAAACAACACTGTACAAAGCGAGGTGAGAGTCATGGAGATATTGCTGATAATACTGTTTGCGGTGATGGTGCTTTATTACCTTTACGGGACATATGTATCGGCTGCCGCTTTGCGCCGCAAGCACCTGAAAACGACTTTGCGCTGCGCTTGCCTTTTAAGGGTCATCTCTTTTCTGGTGGTGCTTTCCTCTGTGGGGCTTTATGTGGCTGTACACGCAAAAAAGGAGATCATAAGCTACTTGTACAAAAACGGAGTTATTATTGAAACAAGCTCATACGGGAGATTTGACACGGTATTTTTCCTTATGTTCATTGCGGCAATACTGCTTATAGTCGGCTCTATGGCTCTTGACAGCGCAGGAGCTTCGGCGGCAAGGACCCGTGGAAGGAACCTGCTGGTATCGTTTATAATGTGCGTTACGGTTTTTGTCATCGGGCTTATTATAATCGTTACAAATTATCAAAGCAAGCTTGGGGACAAATACGACCCTAAGTTTTACCGATACGACTCCGCCGACAAAAGCCGCAGCATAGTTATTTGCGAGCGCTCACGGGGCTCGGAGGGCTACGCCGACATCTTCCAGGTAAAGGATCAGCGGGCGGTGAAGATAGGCGAGCTCACCACACAGGATGGTCTGCGTAACGAGGGCAGATACAAGATGAAATGGTCCAAGGACAGTGTGGAGATAATTTATCTTTACAAAGGAACTCTTGGAAAGACAGCCAATTTTAAATTTGCGGTGCTCTGACCGCTTGTGCAGAGGGAGTAAAGATGAACGTTATTTTTGACATCGGAAAGGTGCTTATTGATTTTGACTTTGAGGGATTTGCCCGGCGGATCCTTGGGGATGAGGAGGTCTCGCAAAATGTCATAGACGCCATGTGGAACAGCGGCGACTGGAACGAGCTTGACCGTGGCGTTCTCTCGGACGAGGAGGTGCTGGGGCGGTTTATCGCCCATGCGCCCCGGTACGAAAGGGAGATAAGACTGGTATTTTCCAAAATAGCTCAGTGCCCCGGAAAGCGTGAGAGCACCATACCCATTATACAGACTCTTAAAGGGCTGGGGCACGGGGTATATTTTCTTTCAAACTATTTTTATTTTCTTTTGCACTCCGCACCGGAGGCATTGGATTTTACCGAATATATGGACGGGGGGATCTTCTCGTGTACGGTAAAGATCACAAAGCCGGACAAACGCATTTATCAGCTGCTGTGCGAAAGATACGGTCTTTTGCCATCAGAGTGTGTATTTATTGACGACACTCTGAAAAATGTTGAGGCAGCCCGGTCACTGGGAATGAGGGGGATACACTACACCGGACAGGACAAGGACACCCTTTTGAAACAGATACTGAATTAACACTTCTCTTTACGGCGGCAGATGGTATGCCGCCGTAACTTTTTATTACAATGCTACTAAACGTAACACAGATGTATAAAAAGATATGTTGACTTAACATTAAGGGCGTTGTATACTTAGTACAGAAAATCACAGGAGGGGTATATATGAGCGGCATTGATTTTTCAAGACTTAAAAGATACCGCACTCAAAACGGGCTGACCCAGGAGGAACTTGCGGAAAAGCTCGGGGTCTCAAGGCAGGCTGTGGCAAAGTGGGAACGGGGAGAATCTGTACCGGACATCGGCAGCTGCATGAAGCTTGCGGAGATATACGGAGTAACGGTGGATATACTTGTGCGAAGCTTTGGCAAGCAGGAACATACAGGCGACGGAAAGCATATCTTCGGACTTTCCCGTGTTAATTCAAAAGGACAGGTCACGCTGCCTGCAAGCTGCCGCAAAGTATTTGATATAAGACCCGGAGATACCATTCTTGTACTTGGGGACGAGAACAAGGGCGGCATCGCAATGGTGAAGATCGGCGGCTTTATGGACGATCTGGGAAAGCTTATCCGAAAAGATAAGGAGTGAGGAAAATGCTTGCAGTCAAAACAACAAAGCTTACAAAGAAATACAAGGATCTCACCGCTGTTGACTGCCTTGATCTTGAGGTGGAGCAGGGAGAGCTTTTTTCGCTGCTGGGTGTAAACGGCGCAGGCAAGACCACCACGGTCAGGATGCTTTGCTGTCTTGCAAAAGCTACATCGGGAGAGGCTTACGTTATGGGGAATAATTGCGACGAGGACAAAAAAGAGGTAAAGTCCATTGTGGGCATTTCTCCTCAGGACACCGCTGTGGCTCCACGTTTGACGGTAAGGGAAAACCTGATGTTCATGTGCCGTGTGTACGATTTTGACAAACAAAAGTGCATACAGCGCACCGACGAACTTATACAGACCTTTGGTATGCAAAAGGTGGCAGACAGCCTTGCAAAGACCCTTTCAGGAGGCTGGAAGAGAAAGCTGTCTATCGCTATGGCGCTCATAGGCGAGCCGCAGGTGCTTTTTCTTGATGAGCCGACTCTGGGGCTTGACGTACTTGCAAGGCGCGAGCTATGGCGTGAGATAGAGTCCCTCAAGGGGAAGATGACCATAATACTTACAACTCACTATATGGAGGAGGCAGAGCAGCTTTCCGACCGTATTGCAATAATGATCGGGGGCAGGATCGCTGCCATTGGCACCCTTTCGGAAATTGAGGAGCAGGCAGGAACAAAGGGACTTGAAAACGCCTTTGTTGCCATTGCGGAAAGGGACGTGGAGCAATGAACAGGGTATTTGCTTTTACAAGAAGAAACATCAAGGAGCTTTTGCGTGATCCTCTGGGGTATATCTTCTGCCTGGGGTTTCCGCTGGTGATGCTTATAATAATGACTTTGGTGGACCGGAGCATTCCAAAAGAGGCTGTGACGGTCTTTCACATTGAAAACCTTGCTCCGGGCATTGCGGTCTTCGGGCAGATGTTCGTTATGCTCTTCTCGGCGCTCAACGTTTCCACCGACCGCAGCGGCACGTTCCTTATGCGTCTTTATGCCACCCCTATGACTGCGGCGGATCTTACGGCGGGGTACATTATCCCCATGCTCATAATCGCACTTATACAGGAAGTTATCACATTTACGGCGGCGTTTATCGTCTCCGTAATTATCGGCAGCACTCTGAACCTTGGCGCAATGTTTATATGTATGCTTACCCTTATACCCTCGGCTCTGATGTTTATAGGGATAGGGCTGATATTCGGGGTGCTTTTCAGCGAGAAGTCCGCTCCGGGGCTTTGTTCGGTAATTATTTCACTTGGCTCTTTCTTCGGGGGCATATGGTTCGACGCAGAAAACACAGGCGGTGTGATGCTGAAAATAAGCAAGTGCACCCCGTTTTACTACTGTACAAAGTCCGCAAGGGGAGCTATGGCACTTGATCTTTCATGGAAGGAATACTTTTTGCCGTTTATCATAGTTATCGCCTGCGCTGTGGCGGTGATCTCTTTGGGGTGTTTTTCATTCTCAAAGAAAATGCGTGCAGACCTGGGATAAAAAAGATACAGTTCGGGCAGGAGCCATAAAATAGCTCTTGCCCGTTTTCCTGTGATTTGTATTTGACATAGTGTCGAAAAAGTGGTATAATTGTCTCATAATTACATTTTATTGAAAAAGGGTGATAAGATGAAAAAGCTGTTAGTTATTTGTCTGCTCTGTACAGCCGCTGTTCTTACAGCCTGCGGCTCAACAGAAACAGAGGATAACGAAACGGTCGAGGTCGTTACAACTACCTCGGAAACTACCACAACGACTACCTATGCAACTACGACCACAAAGTCAACCACCACCAAAGCAACCACAACGACTAAAAAAGCCACTACCACCACCGAGAAGCTGGCTCCCCCTCCCGGAAACGATCCGAACAAGGGATACGGTCAGGCTTTTGAGCTCAACGGCGGCGCAGTCACCACAAGGGCGACTACACGCTCTGCCACCAGGGCGACCACAAAGGCTGCCACAAAAGCTCCGGACATTGAGCTGAAGCCAAGCGTAAGGATAGATCAGATGTTCTCAGGGCTGAGAGACAGGGCAGCTGAGGCGGCTGAGGCGGCAAGGATCGCACAGCAGCAGGCACAGCAAGCTCAGCAGGACAGCAGCAGCTCATCCGACGAGAGCAAGACGGACGACAGCAGCTCCGGTCAGGGCAAGGACGAGGACGACAAGGGACAGGACAGCAGCTCATCGGCAGAGCCTGCTCCACAGCCCACACCGCCCGCTCCGCAGCCGGAGAAAGCTTATCCCAAAGAGTACGTTGCCACAAACTTTGCAGACTTCAAGGGATATATGTCCTACCACTACCAAAAGGCGGTAGTTGACAAATACATTGCAATGTACCCGGAGAGCTTCTTTAAGTCAAAGGTACTTGCCCTTAACACTGTTGCTCAGGCGGCAGGAAGGACTTGCGAGCTGACATTCAAAAAGGCTGCTTGCCCTCCGGGCGGAAAGGTTACCACCATCGACATGGACAGGAACGAACTTCCAAACGCAGAGAAGGTAAGCTCGACCAACCTTATACAGGCTGCATTTGACAGGTCCCAGTATCAGCAGTATGCAAGCGGGGGGATCAAATGGCGCTTTACGTTTAAAAAATACTACAAGTACCCTCTGGCAGCGGCAAAGCTGGATCAGGTAGGCTGGGATCTTAAAAAGGCTTTCCAGGCATCATGTATCAAGTATTACAGAGATATGCCAAAGGATGCTGACCACACCACAGAATGGTACGCAAACTATGCATTCACAAACAACAAGGGCAACTGTTACGCTATGGCGGCAATGTTCTGCGAGATGGCAAGGACCCTTGGATACAAGTGCGAACAGATCTCCGGAAAGGTACCGCTTATGAGAGGCGGCTACGGCCCTCACTCCTGGGTGGAGATAACCGTGGGAGGCAAGGTATATGTTTGCGACCCGGATTTCCAGGCGGAAACAGGGCTTAACGGATACCTTATCAATTACGGACAGAAATGGACATGGAGATACGAAAAGATCACGGTAATGAAGTAAAGAACTAAGGAAAGGGAATGTTTGGATTGAAAAGACTGATTATCGCAGCTGCATTTGCAGCGCTGCTGCTTACAGGCTGTTCGGCAGACAGCTCAAGCTCAAAGGCGGAGAGCTCGTCGGCAACGGACAGCTCATCTCAGACGGAAACTACTGCGACCTCCTCTGAGGTCACCACGACCACCACAACGACTGCTGCCTCATCAGAGGAGACGACCACCACTACCACGCAGGAGACTGCCACGCAGCAGACAACTACCACCGCCAAAGCCACACAGACCACATCAAAGCCTGTGATGAAACAGACGGAGAAAAAGACTGAAGCGACCACCACAACAGCTGCAACAACCACCGAGACCACGGCAGACCCCAACGAGGGCTGCATCGGCGGCGGAGGACTTTTTAATTGAAACAACGGATAATCTATTTCAGCAGGATAAAAGCCCTGGCTTGTATCGGGGTGGTATTTCTCCACACCTTTTATGCAGCGGCGGCTTTTGCAAAGACCAAAGGCGAGATGGCTGCCATGCTCACGGTAAGGAACCTTATGATGTGGGCTGTTCCGTGTTTTGTTATGGTGAGCGGTGCTTTGCTTCTTGACGGGGAAAGAGAGATAAGCTACAAAAAGCTGTTTGGCAGGCTTATTTTGCGAATGGCAGCGGCTCTTGTGATCTTTTCGGTGCTGTTTTCCTGTTTTGACAGTTTGCTTATAACCAAAGATTTCGGGCTTAAAACCTTTACACGGGGCTTTAAGCAGATCATCTACGGGGGCGGCTGGAGGCATATGTGGTATCTTTACCTTATGATAGCCATTTATCTCCTTTTGCCGGCTTACAAGCTTATAACAAAGGCTGCAAAGCCAAGGGACATTATTTACATCCTTGCGGTGTACACAGTTTTCCTGTCTGTACTGCCGACCATTGAGGGGCTGACGGGGAAAGACCTTGCATTTTACATCTGCACAGCCAGCGTATACCCCTTATACCTGTTTCTGGGGTATGCGATACACAACGGGATCATCAGGCTCAATGTGCCCCTTTGCGTGATCCTTACCCTTGCGGGCGCAGCGGCAGTGACCGGGCTTAGCATCTGGTCGGCAGGCGGAAACAGTGCTCCCAAAGTAAACGCATTGCTGGGCAACTATTCATTCATTGTTACAGTGCTGTTTTCGGCAGGTGTATTCGGACTTGTGAAGCTGACGGAAAACAAGCCTGTGAAGATCATCGACATGATAGCCGCCGAGCTTGAAAAGTGCTCGTTCGGCATTTATCTTATCCACATGGCGGGGCTGAAGCTCATCTTTGTGGTATGGAAGGTGGATCCTTTCGCAAGCGGCGGAGCACTTACCGTAACAGGTATTTCCATAGGGGTACTTATAGCATCATACATCATTGTACGGCTTTTAAAGTTTATACCTTATGTGAATAGGATCATATAAAATAAAAAAGGTCTGCATAGTTCTTAAACGACTATGCAGACTATTTTATTGCTCTTTTTTCATCGCTCAGCTCGGTAATATAATCAAGACTGACATTATAATACTTAGCAAGGGTAATGGCTTTATACAGGGGGATCTCTCGTATCCCCTTTTCATACTCGCTGTATACCTGCCGGGAGTTCTTTTTATTCCACAACTGTGATTATATCTTTCAATACATAATGGAAAGTAGGTGCGGAGGACTTTTCATTTTCCACATACTCCTTATTCAGGTCGTAGGTATCATTGGGATCGTTGGGGTCAACTCCTGTATAATCCCCTTTGAAAACGTGTATCTTTCCCTTTTCAAAGTCCTTTATTGTATCCTGCGCAAGCTTTTTGATATCCTCGGAGGCAAGGGCGGAGTTTATTTCAAGAAGCTTTACCCACCCCTCTTTGAATCCGCCGCTTACATCTCTTCCGTTCTTTCTGCCCTCTGAATTGCTCTCAATGTCACGGTCGTTTATCACCGCTTCAATGGCGGCTGACATATACGGCTCCCAGTCTATGCGGCAGCTGGTAAGGGCAGTCCTGGGGGCAACGTTCATCATGTCCTGGTTGTATCCCACGTGGTACACAGGATAGCTCTTGCCGGCATTCTCACAGGCTATCGCCGAGCCTATGGTGTTGGAGTGGTGGGATATTATCACGCAGCCCTCGTCTATAAGCTGCTGCGCAACATTTTTTTCAAGGGCGTAATTTGTCCAGGTATTTATATACTTTACCTTCATCTGTGCACTTTCGCACTGTGAGCGCACACCCATAATAAAGGCTGTATATCCGGAGATGACCTCCGCCACAGGGTAGGCTGCAACAAAGCCCACAAGCGCCTGTTCTTTTGTGATAACGCCTTTATCTATCATTTCTTTAAGCTTTGCCCCGGCAACTACTCCGCTAACGTATCTTGCCTGGTAGATCTCCCCCATGAAGTTATGGTAATTCTTCAGCTGGGGCTGTGAATTTGCATTATCGCAGGTCGCCTCACAAAACTGCACATCAGGGTACTTTTCCGCCATTTTCTTGGCAGTTTCGCCGTAGCCGTAGGAGTTGGTGAAGATGATCGCACACCCGTCGTCTACCATTTGTGTTATCACTTCTTCGGTATCTTCATAGGGCACGTTATACTTTTCCACAGTTTCCACCTTTTCTGCGTAGGTGGTTTCTATCTGGTTTACGGCTTTTATAAAGTTGGCGGTATAGGGGGTGCTGGCATCGCCGTCAAAGATAAAGCCGGCTTTGATATTTTTATCCTTCCTGCTGTGCGCCTGCTGATATCTGTACACCCCGTAAAAGATCGTTATGGACATCACCGCAGCGACGAGGGCGGCAAGTATATTTTTTATTCCCTTTGTCATTGCTGCTCCTCCTCATCTTTTTGGTGTTCGCCCTTATACAGAGCGTCGATATCTATTTTCTTGTCGTCGATAAGCTTCAGGAAAATATCAAGCAGCTGGGGGTCGAACTGGGTTCCTCTGCCCTTATGCAGCTCTCCCATTACATAGTCAAAATCCTGACGCTTACGGTAGACTCTGTTTGCGGTCATGGCATCAAAGGCATCGGCTATGGCGATTATTCTGCCGTAAAGAGGTATCTCCTCCCCTTCAAGTCCGTCGGGATAGCCCCTTCCGTCAAATCGCTCATGGTGGAACCTTGCGCCCTCCACAACGTGGTCGATAAGGGTAAAGTCTTTGAGTATCTCTGCACCTCTTGTAACGTGGGTCTTCATTACGGCATACTCCTCATCGGTGAGCCTTGCGGGCTTATTGAGCACCGAATCGGGTATACCGATTTTTCCGATGTCGTGCAAAAGGGCTGCTTTTCGCAGATTTTCGACTTCGTCGTCTGTGAAGCCGTACTCATGGGCTATCATTGCGGAATACTCCGACACCCTCTGGGAATGCTTACTTGTACGAAGGTCCTTGGCGTCGACTGTTTTTGCGATGGCAAGGATCGTTTCGTTGCCCATCTGAACTTGCTGCAGTGCCATAGAGAGCTTTGTCTGCTGCAATTCGAGCGTTCTTTGTATCCTTGTTCGTGTGATGAACCAGGTGAGCCAGCCTACAAACACGCCTGCTACGCCGATCACATAGATCATGAACCAGCCGTTGTCATAGATAGCTTTTTCCTTATGGAACCGGTACTGACTTTCCTCGATTATATTTCCCCCGTCGTCTCTTATTGCCAGGTGGAAGGTATAGCTGCCCGGGTCGAGGTTTGTATACTGTACCGAGAGCAGCTCGCTGCGGCGGACATTTGTCCAGTCCTTTTCAAAACCTTCAAGGTAATAGGAGACCATTGGGTCGTCGTGGGTATAGTTTATTATCTCGGGGAAAAACTCCACCTTATGCACATCACGGTCGATGGCAAGGTCGGTATCACGGTCGATGCTGCTGATCTTATCGTCCAGCCGCATTTCGGTGAGCATTATCCTGAAGGACTTTTGTCTGAGAAGATAATTGTCAAGGTTCATTACAAAAACTCCACGGTCGGAGGAAAGGTAGACATTGCGGTTTTTGTCGGTGGAATTCCAGGAGTTTGCAGTCAAAGATCCCACAAGTCCGGAGCGTGAGTCGAGAATGGTAAACTCAGGGTCTTTTCCTTCAAGGAGTTCTTTTTTATCTACCACATATATACCTGCGCTTCCGGTCACCAGCAGATCTCCGCTATTATCTATCATAACGTCGTAGTTATTGGAATAGGGGAAGGCTTTGACCGCAGACACCTTGCCGTCCTGGGACAGGGTACAGATGCTGTTGGAGGTAACGATATAGATCATATTATCCTCGGGGTCCTGGACCATACGCAGGATGACCTCGGAGGTAAGCCCGTCTTCACGGGTGATATGACCCTGGGCTTTGCCGTTTTTAATAACAGCTATACCGTTTCCGTCGGTACCTGCATAAAGCGTTCCGTCGGAGGTTTGCAAAAAGCAAAGTGCCTGTGCAAGTCCGAAGTTATCGTCATAGGCTATCTTTGAGCTTATTTTCCCGTCTTTGATAAAGAAGATACCGTCAGAGGCGCTGACAGCTACGGTGCCGTCGTCAAGCTCAAGAGTGGTCCTTATCCAGTCGCCTATTTCAGGGAATTTCTCGGTATAGTTGGTTATGGTGCCTTGTCTGTCCACCACGGCAAGTCCTTTGCCGAAGGTGCTTATCCAGACATTATTGTCTTTGTCCTTTCTCACGCAGCGTATCCTTACGCCTTTATAATGGTCGGTAAGTCCGTTGCTTACACGCTTGCGGGTCTTCAGGTTTATCATTATAAGTCCGTTGTCTGCGCCCACATAGAGCAGATCGCCGTCGATAGCTGTGGTATTAACAACGCTTGGCTGTATACCGCAGTCGGCAAAAAGGTCGGTAAAGGATGACCCTGACAGGCGCAAAAGCCCAAGTCTCAGGGAAGCAAACCACAAGTTGCCCTGGTAGTCCACCATCATATTTTTTACGGACTGGTCAAAATCTCCCGATTCCTGCTTGGTGAAGTTACCCTTTTCGTCCACATATCCGATGCCGTTATCGGCACAGATCCAGGTACGCCGGTCGATCTCCGGGTAGACGCCGTTTATCCTTACGATATCCTTACAAGTATATGTTTTTTCCACCACGGCTTTACCCGAATCTATTTTTATCACAAGTATCTTGCCGTCTGCTGTGCCGGCATAAAGAGAGCCGTCCGAGGCAAAGTTACAGCTTGCAAGTTCAGAGCCAAGGGTTCCGTTTTCGTACCTTGCGACCACCTGGTTATCTTTCATTATGAACAGTCCGCCCTCGCTGCTTACTGCTGCCACGTAGCCGGTGGTATCTGCGCTTATGCTGTTTACATAGCCAACGTCGGGTATCTCTTTCTTCACCGTGATACCCAGCTTCAGCTCAATGGAGACCACGCCGCTGGCTGTGCCTACATAATACTCGCCGCTTGCGCTCTGGACTATGGAACGGATAGAGTTTGAGGGAAGCCCGTTTTCCTGCTTTATAACGTTTGTCACCTTTTCATTTATAACGATGACCACGCCGTTATCGTTTGTTCCCACCCAGAGTCTGCCTTCGCCGTCCACATAGAGATAGTTTACGTTTTTTATCTCTTCAAACTCGATCATGTGCTTGAACTCGGTGCCATTATATCTGTAAAGTCCGGCATATGTACCGATCCACATAACGCCGTCGTTTGTTTGCGCCACAGCATTTGCATGGCCGCAGGCAAGACCGTTTGTGCCGTTGAACACCGTCTGGATATAGGAATAGCTGTTTGTTTCCTCGTCACTTGTCTGTTGTGCCTGAGCTGCGTGGACCTGTATGCTCACGGGAGCGACAAACACGCTTACCAGCAAGGCAATAACAGATGCGGCGGCAACAGATGCTCTTGCGGCATCTTTATCCCTTCCTTTTGTGCGTATCCTGCGGACAAGTTTCACTATCAGGTACATACACATCGCTGCAAGGAGCTTATCGGGAAATTCAAGATAAAGCTCTCCCACAAAGGAGGAAAGGTACTTATTCCAGCCGCTTTCCATAAACATATCCTTTACGCCGTTGCCCCATATATTGCCGGTATTTCCGTCGGCGATGATAAGGTTTATCACGGTGAATATGACCACGGCTCCTATACTTGTAAAGCCGGCAACGGTCATGGTATGGAACAAGGTGTCAAAGTACCGCCTGCGTGCCATAAGACCCACCGCTACGCCTATAAATATGCTTACGATGGAATACGCAAACACAGAATGTGTCCACAGCCCTATTATGATATTTGCGGACACTCCGACTATGGCTCCGGGAACAGGCCCCAGGGTATATGCGCTGAAAAAAGTGCCGAATGTATCAAGCCAGCCGGGCAGCTGGTATACGGTCGCTGCCTCACGTCCGATACAATTGACCACGATGCACACAAATGCCACTATAACAGAGAATATGAATTTTCTTTTTGTACCCTTCTTCTCCACAAAACTTCCCCCCCGATGCCAAAATGGTAATATCCGACAAAAGCCCTTTATAAGAGGCTGTATATACTTAGGTGTATTATATCATATATTTTGATGTTTTTCAACCTTTCGGGCGTATTTTTCAGTCCCGGGGCACAAAAAAGCAGGGACCGCCTGAAATTGTAGGCGGTCCCCGGTCATTTCAGTTATTTATTCTTATGTGAAAGCGCATTTGCTGCTGGCGGGGATGTCTTATCTGAACTCCTCGGGGCTTTTATCAAAGTAGTCGGGGTACTCCGGCTCGGTTTTCATATTGGTTATGCTGTGTGTGAGCAGGTAAAAGACCACATAGGCTGCTGCTATTATCCCAAGGGTCACAGACGCCGTATCGTGGACTGCCACTGCGGCTATGACCATGATACCTGCAAGGACGATATAAAACTCAGGGGCTTTTTTATACGCTGCCAGCGCCACACCCACTATGGACAGGGGCATGAACGACAGGCTTACCCACAAGGGCAGGGCAAAATATTTCAGCTCCTTATTTGACCTGTACAGCACGGATATAAAGATCAGCGCAATACTGATTATCTCGGCAAAGACGGATATTCCCGCAAAATCCATTTTCAGCGTTCTCATTTTTGCTCTGCGTGATGCCATTTTGTAGTTATACGCCTGCCGCCTTGACTCACGTCTTATATCTTCCTCGTTTTGCAGCTTCTTTTGTCTGAGCTGCTGTCTTTCCCGCTTTTCACGCTGCTGCACAAACTCCTTGTTTATCTCACGGTACTGCTCTTTTGTCAGCACCTTTGCCCACAATCCGTTTTCAAGGTCGGTAAAGCCGGCTTTTACAAGAGCCTGTTCGTTCTCTCCGTCAAGCTCGGTGTCATATATAAGCGCTTTTACCCACTCGCCGTTAATGCGTGGTTCACCTGTGCGGCACTTTACGCCGTTATATATACCCTCCAAGTTGCGTTCTCCTTATTCCTTATTTTTCCCATCTGCGCTTGCTTTGGCAAGAGCCATCATCAGATCGGCTCCTGCGTCCCTGCCGGAGTCGGCTTTTTTCTTTGCCATCACTATCTCCGCAAAGGAGCCTCTTTTCATAAACGGGATCCCGTCGGAGGAAACAGCATTGCTTTCACGATCTCTTTTCATCGACTGAGAGATCATCATGACCCTTGCGAGCTGCTGTCTTTTCATATCCTCCAAGCGCTGCTGTGCAAGGTACTCGTCGCACAGCTTCAGGCACTCCCCCATGGTGGCTGCCTGGTACGTTTCAAAGACATGGATCATATACTCCAGGGTCTTTATTTCTCTGTACCCGTCGGGTATTACGCTTATATCAAAGCTTTTCTCGAACTTCTCCAGCTCATCCCCTGCTTTTACAAACTCCTTTTGGGTCATATCCAGCCGCTTGGCAGACTGGTCGATAAGCTGTTTTTTATCCCTGCCCTTTTTGAACTGCACAACAAACACCGGCAGCGACGCAAGCAGGATAAGCAGGCTCACCACCCGCAGTCCCACAGAACGGGTGTCAAACAAAAACACTGCAACGGACAGCACAAAAGCCGCTGCGAACACTATATACGGGTGCTTTTCAAGCAGTGTAAGCTCTGACAGGGAGTTTTCCGAGCACAGCTTCAGCCGCTGTTTTGCACGGTCACGTTTCTTTTGGAGATTGTGGAGGGTCAGTGTATCGTCGTAGTATTTTTTTACCGTTTTCAGCTGTTTTCTTGCGCTGACCTTATCATGCTCGTTTCGGTCAAGCTCTCTTTCAACTCTTGCTCCGCAGTAACTGCAAGTTATCATAAACTGGTCCTCGGCAAAATGCAGGTCCGCTCCGCAGCTGGGACACTGATACTCCTTTACATCTGCGCTCACACTCTCACCCCTTTTCCAATCTGTTTCATCCTACTCATGATAACACATACTCCCGGCTTTTGCAAGGGGTGCAGGTGTCACAGGTGAAAAATTACGCTTAACAGGCATATCTGCCCCTTGCCGGAGTTGACAAACCTTTTTGGGGATGTTAAAATATTGATGTGAAAATATATAAAAAGGACTGATATTTATGCAAACTTATACACTCAAAGTCGCAGGGCTTGAAAGAGATCTGCCGATCATGCCGGTAAACGAAAGTCTGAGCATTGCCGCTTTCGTTATGTTCTCAGATGTGGAGCTTACGGTTGCTTGTGCAAGGGAGCTGCTTAAAAAGGTGGGGGATTTTGACGTTATCCTTACCGCCGAGTCAAAGGGCATACCCCTTGCATTTGAGCTTGCAAGGCAAAGCGGCAAAAACTATGTTGTGGGCAGAAAGAGCGTAAAGCTCTATATGTCTGACCCTATTTCCGTGAGCGTAAAATCCATCACCACCATGGGGGTACAGACCCTTTACCTTTCAAAGGAGGACGCCGAAAGGATAAAGGGCAAGAGAGTTCTTATTGCCGACGACGTTATCAGCACCGGCGAATCACTCACTGCACTTGAAAAGCTTTGCCAGGAAGCAGGGGGCACTATCGCCTGCAGATCGGCTGTGCTTGCAGAAGGCGAGGCTGCAGACAGAGAGGACATCGTGTTCCTTGAAAAGCTGCCGCTGTTCCCGCAGTAATAATAGAAAAGGAGTTGTTTTTATGGACATCATTGGTATGTGGAAGATCGCAGAAGTCAACGTAATGGACGAAAACTTCAAACAGACTTGGAAAACAGTCCAGCAGGTGGCTGAGGACGACAGCATACACCCTATGCAGAAAACAATGGCGCAGGGCGTTTATCTGTTTGAAGATGACGGCACATTCAAACAGCTGATGCCAAAGGCTATAGTCGGCGATGATGGCGAGCCTTATGACGACAAATTCGTTATCGGTCACGTCGGCAAATGGAAAGAGGAGGACGGCAAGATCTTCACCGAGGGCGACGACGGCTGGCAGGAGGCTGTACCCACAGATAACGGATTTGAAATATTCTCCTTTTTCAGGATAGTAAAGGCATAAATCAGTATTTGTGCACTATGTCAGAGAGTGTGTCCGAAGGGGTTATAGGTGGGCATAAAACCGTAAACGGTTTTGGAAAGCCCCCTAAACAAGAGCTATTCAATCCGCCTTTTTGCAGGCGGCTTGAGGAAAAAGAGTTTTGCGCTTTTCAAAGGGGCACGCCCTCTCTTGCAGGGCGTCCCCTCTTTCAAAACAGTCCACCGGACTGTTTTGAAATTCACCCCTTGCGGAGCGCACGATGTAGGGGGATTTCGCTCTCTGCGGAGAGCGACGAGGGCGCC
>Ga0256404_1007658_pt1 | contig 16860 bp, 12 predicted proteins | sample RumenRJG_01DNA_FD_185990 | JGI IMG/M metagenome (GOLD analysis project Ga0256404, IMG submission 185990) | Bovine rumen microbial communities from Lethbridge, Alberta, Canada - RJG_01 | ecosystem: Host-associated > Mammals > Digestive system > Stomach > Rumen | place: Canada: Alberta | collected...
CGTTCCGGGATTCACCATGACCAGGAGCTTTCGATATCCTTCCTTGTCGTGCAGGAGATTGAACCAGACGCCATGCCGATTGAGAATCGTGTTCAGAAACCGGATTCGGTCCTCTAGATCTGCTTCCGGTTCGGAGCTGTCAAGATTAAAAAAGGCTTTTTCGTTCATGCCTGACTCCCTTCTCCTGGATTCTTTTTAAACCTTTCCAGGCAGTGCTTCGTGAGATCGATGTCATCTCTGGGAATCTCCTGGATTCCGAAAGCCTGAAGCTTTTCCCACAGTTCCGGTTTCATGAATCGGGTGTACTCGATGGGAGACTTCCCGCCTATCGCCGGATGAGCGGAGCTTGCGATATTGGAGATCGCAAAGTTCAATGCGGTCTGGTTCACAAGGCCGAGGTCTCTTAAGTTGTCCCTGTGCGGGCAGATGTAGCGAAGCTCTTCGTGATTGACTTCCAGCGAACCTTTTTGTCCTGACTGCATGGGATCGCAGTAAAAAACGTGACACCGCTGACTGCCGTCTGCGCCGGTTTCCATCGCCCTGGCGAGGGTGAATTCATCGCCGCGGTCTGTCAGCAGTACTTCAAAGAGCTCTTTGAAGAGAGCATCACCAAGGACCTGATTCAGCAGGCTGACACCGTCCAGCATGTCCTGGGCGGTCTTGGTATCGTGATAAACAGCGACCATCAGGTAATAGTTGAGAAACTTGAAGGTCTGCATGAAAGGCCCGTGTGACACGTCGTTGTAGACGGTGTCCATTTCAACAACGGAAGCATTTGGGAAGTTCTCTATGTACGCTTTGTAGTCCGCATAACTGCGGCCACGCAGATATGATCGTTCCTGCCGCTTCCGGTAGTTGTGCGCAAGCTTCCTGGGAATCTTTCTGGAGACCTTGCGGCGAAGGTCGATGTTGGCAATGCCGACGACACTGAAGACCTTTTCGTCGATGTAGTTGTAGAGGGTCTTCTCTGAGATGTTCAGCTCCGGATGATCCTGCAGAATCCGATAGGGAGAGTGGCCTTTCTGAAGTGCAGGTTTAATGATGGCAGCCATCCGTTTTGCTTCCTCCTCCGTGAGGTTGGCCCCGGTCCTGGAATTAACAAGGAGCTCCCGGTATTCCATATCTGCCTTTGCAGCGGAGTAGTAGTACTTTGAAAAACGGCACCTTGCGTAATTCTCACAGCCATTGCAGGCACCCGGGGAGCGATCCCTCCTGCCGCAGGTGAACTGGACAAAGTCCGGACAGTCATCCGGGCATTCACGCCCCCAGCTGCAGCTCTTATAGGCCCCACACTCTCGCCTCAGCCGGCACTTGTACTTCAGGGTTCTGTGCAGCTTGATCTCTTTGCCGATGGTAGACTTGTCCCTACCCAGAGCGGAAGCAATCGCTGCCTTGGAGGATCCGCTGCCGATCCCCTGCTCAATGAACCTCCGCTCGTCCAGTGAGAGTGCCTTATTCTTGTTCAAACCTGCCATGATCACGCCTCCTTGGGCATTTTTGCCCTTATGGGGCCAGTATGAATCGTCCGGAGGGGGAGGAGGTAGCGTTCATCTATGCTCCCAGGAAATCAGCTGAAACACGTACCTTTTCGGGGACGCTGACGAAGGAGGCCCAGCGCTTTTCCACGTCCCGGGAGAGGTTGGCAGGCCGGCTGCCGATCCACTTCCTGAGGAGGTGGAAGGCGTAATGCGTGCGGCGCAGAAGGAGCGTCCCGTAGAAGGTGAAGGTTTGGGAAGTGTGCGCGTAGACAAAACGGACCACCTGGATCACAACGGAGACATCCTCTGACTCGTACAGGACGGTGATCCTTCGTTTGGCGATGATGTGACGCCAGATGTGCTGCAAGGGGTGCTTCTCATTGTAGCTGTGCTGGAACTGACTGACCTCGGCATCGTAACGCTCTTGTGCTTCTTCCGTAGCTCTCTGGATAAAGTTCAATTGACTCTTGTCTGATGTACTCTTCATGGCTATCATTACAGGCAGACGGGTAGCAATACTCGCCTGCCTATAGTGGTGAGACGGAAGGTACTTTCTTGCGGGGATGTTGGCCTTCTGTCTCTTTTTTAATTCGCAACGGGAAACAGTATAGTACAGTCAGGGAAAAGTAGGGCAGCTTTTGGTAGAGATAGTGTAAGACTTATATCAATGTAGAACTAAGTGAAAGATTAATATCCACTTCAGTGGAGTTTTGGATTACACTTCAGGGTTCACGGAAAATCCGCATTTTCCGGGGCCCCCTGTCCCCTTGTTATGATAGGATAGTAGGGATGCTGCAAGGACACAGGAGGATGCGGGATGGCAAGAAGAAAGATCACACTGGAGGAGGTGCTCCGGAAAAAGAGGAGAGAGTCCTATGAGGACCAGGCAGCCTATGTTCTCTCCCTCATCGCCTCCGGGACGCTTACTCCCATCTCCCGCGCCGGGACCAACGGCAAAAAGCCTGCCCTCTGCCTCCGGTACTGGGAGACCGTGCCGGATGCAGAGCCCGAAGACCGCAGGGAAGAGCTCCTCTACGAGACCGTCCCACAGATCCGGGTGGCCTACTACCTGAAGCACCCCGGTGTATATGAAAAAGAGCGGGAGGATGTCCGGCGCCTGGACGCCTTTCTCCGATATAACACAGAGGCGCTCTCCTCTGCCGTTTCCGTCAACGAACGGAGCTTTCAGATCTTTGGCAGGGAGAAATTTCTCTCCCAGGGCGGCGGAAAGACGCTCCTTGCCCACTGCGGGATCGATCCCGCTCTCCTTCGCATGGTCCGCACCGCTGAGCCCTTTGCCGCCTATGCAGGAGACCGCACGGTTCCCCAGAACGCGCTGATCCTGGAGAACAAGGACCCCTTCTACGGCATGCGCACCCACCTGCTTTCGGGACACAGGGACATCCTCGGCGTCCCCGTGGGGACCCTGATCTACGGGGCGGGGAAGCGGGTTGTGGCGAGCTTCCAGGACTTTTCCATCAGCGCAGAGCCCTATCTCAAGGATCCCCGAAACCAGCTCCTCTACTTCGGCGATCTCGACTGGGAGGGGATCCTGATCTACGAGACCCTGGCAAAGTCCTTTGAGAAGGCAGAGGGCAGGCGGATTGCCCCCTTTGTCCCCGCCTACCTTGCGATGCTGAAAAAGGCAGAAACAGTCCCCACCCTTCCGGAGACCAGGGAGGGACAGGTGCGCAGGGAGAGCGGGCTCTTCTTCTCCTTCTTTTCCGAAACGGATACCGCACAGATGACAGGGATCCTGACCGCGGGGCGCTACATCCCGCAGGAGATTCTGAACGGGAGCGACTACTGACATGAAATATGACTTTCTGAAAAACTTTCCGGAGCGCATGAAGCGGGTCGGCCTCTACGCCCTGCTGATGACAAACAGCACCCAGAAATTCACCTGGAAGGACTTCGGCATCGAGAGCAGCGATCAGCAGCTGGTCCTGCTCTTTGCGATCCTCCTGTTTCTGATGGAGGAGTCCCTGAAGGAGGAACCCTGCACGATGGACGACATCGCAGCCTTCGTGATGGGCCTGAACGACACCTCCCTCCACCTGCCGCTCTCCAATGAGGAGGGCTATGACCTCTCTTCCTTTGTCGTGAACACGATTCTCTCGAACGACGGCAGTCCCATGTACTTCCAGGGCTTTGACTTTGAGAAGAACGAGGCGGTCCCGATAAGGATCAGCTACATCGCAAACCGGATCGTCTACACCGCCGCAGGGGAGCGCCGCACCTCCTACTACCTGACGGACGACGGCTACAGCCTTCTCCTCGGCACCCTGGAGGTGGAGAACAACCTAAAGCTCACGATCCACGAGATGATCTTCCAGCTCCACCTGGAGAAGCAGAGCTATGACAAGGCCCTGGAAGATGTCCGGAACATCTTCAACCTGATGCGCATCCAGGTCCAGAAGATCCAGGAGGCCATGGTACGCATCAAGCGAAACGCCCTGGACTACGAGATCTCGGAGTACCGGAAGATCCTGGAGGAGGACCTTGACACCATCGACTCCACAAAGCAGAAGTTTGAGGGGTACCGGAAGAACGTCCAGTCGAGGGAGCAGGAGTTCCGCAGCATGGATGCGGTCCACTTCACAAAGGCCGAGGAGGACAAGCTCCACGACCTGCAGGAGATTGAGGGGTACCTCTCCCGTGCCATCGACGAGTACCAGCGGATCCTCGGAAACCACTTCGACCTGCGCGCCCTCTACGACAGCGAACTCGAGAAGATCTCCGACATGGCCGCCGTGCAGCGCTTTCCGCTGCGAGGCGCCCTCTTCGAGAAGGTTCTGGACAACCCGGACGTTCTGGAGGGCATCGACCGCTTCCTGTATCCCCTGTTTGTGAAGGACCCGGAGCGGATGTTCAACATCAACCGGGCGCTGGAGCCCCAGTCCGTCCTCGAGGAGGAACGGGATGAGGGGGAAGCCGATACCGACGTCTTCGACGAGGAGGCATGGCGCAGGGAGCAGGAGGAGGCGCATCGAAAGAAGATGGCGCTCTATGAGAACTGCCTGACGCTGCTCTTTGACATGCTCCAGGAGACCGGACGGGTGACGCTCCACGATGTCCTGAAAAGAACGCAGGAGGATCCCTCCCTCCTCTCCGTACTCATCCCCACGCCGGAGATCTTCAAGGAGATCATGGTGGAGCTCTTAAAGGCAGGGGAGCTCGACATCGACGCCCTCGAAAAAGAGCGCGCGATGTACATCCAGGAGGAGACGGGGAGCTTTGCGCTCTCCCTGATGGTGCTCCAGATTCTGGAGAAACACCCCGCCTGGAACAAGATCCACCACGTCGAGATCTACCGGCTGGACCAGTACACCCCGGTCGTCTTCTACGATCTGGAGACCCCGGAAGGGCTTCGTACCATTCGCTGTACCAATGTATGCCTGAAGCTCTCAGGAGGTGAGGTTTGAAAATGACGTTGATACATCTCTTTCAAACCTGCCCTGGTGCCGCTGCACCATGGCTCCGATTCGCGGGAAAGTACCTTCGTGCATTTCCCGCGCGGTTGCCGCAAAGAACGCGGCAGGGAGGAAAATCATGACATTTGAACAGGAAGATGTAACCCGCTCGCAGGAGCTGATCTCCTGCCTTCTCACCCGGCACGAGGTCCGGGAGAAGGAGGAGCCGGATCTGTACCGGAGCTATACGGAGCGCGCCGACGTGCAGATGCTGGTGCAGCAGCAGGGCGAGGCCCTGGGGTGCGACATCGAGCGCTATGCGGATGTGATCTATCTCATCCCGAGGGAAGACAACCTGTACCTGGGCTTTTCCCGGCAGGAGCTCAAGAACCGCCTGTGCAGGAGCCTTGCAAGGACCGCGGACTACAACCTCGCGATGTTCGTAATCTGCGTGCTCCTCGTCGAGTTCTACGACGGACAGGGTGCAAGTGCAAAGACCAGGGACTTTCTCCTTGTCGGCGACCTGCAGAACAAGGTTTCCTCCTACCTGCAGGAGGGAGTCGACCGGTATGACAAAAAGCAGCAGGGAGAGATCGGCATCTCCTTCTCCGGCATGAAGCACGCCTTCGAGGCGCTGAAGTCCGATGACAGGCTCACCCGCAAGAAGACCACAAAGGAGGGCTTTCTCTACGGGATTCTGCACTTTCTCGAGGACCAGGGCCTTGTGAACTTTATCGAGAAGGATGAGATGATCCTCACGAAGCCGAAGCTTGACCACTTCATGGACTGGAACCTCTTAAACCGCGCAAACTTTGATCGGGTGCGCCGCGCACTCGGCAGGGAGGACGAAAGCCTTGAGCAAGATTAACCGCATCCGCCTCATCAACATCAGCTACAACCATGACGCCATCCGCATCTCGGATGAGCTGCTCTCCTTAAACGGGGAGAGCACCCTGATCTCCCTGCAGAACGGCGGCGGAAAATCCGTGCTGGTCCAGCTCCTCTCCGCCCCTTTCGTACACACCAAGTACCGGAATGCGAAGACGAGAAAGTTCTCCGACTACTTCCGCACCTCCCAGCCCTCCTTCATCCTGGTGGAGTGGGAACTGGATGCCCATGCGGGGTACCTGCTGACCGGCATGATGGTGCGAAAGAACCCGAAGCTCGATGAGCCGGAGACCGACCAGCTCGACATCATGAACTTCCTCTGCGCCTACCAGGAGGACTGTGAGCAGGACATCCAGCACCTTCCCGTCGTGGAGCGGGACGGCAAGGCTGTCCGCGTCAAGAACTGGCTCCAGTGCCGGTTCTTATTCGATCAGTACCGGAGGAATCCGGACACCGGCTTCTATACCTTTGACATGAACAACTCCTCCCAGCGGAAGGACTACTTCCAGCGCCTTGCCCAGTACCGGATCAACTACCGGGAGTGGGAGAACATCATCCACAAGGTGAACGAGCAGGAGGCGGGACTCGGGGAGCTCTTTAAGGACTGCCGGCAGGAGAAGGACCTGGTGGACAAGTGGTTTCTCGATGAGATTGAGAAAAAGCTTGGTCGCTCCGCATCCGACGACGGCACCGAGGGCGGCAGGATCCGGGGCTTCCAGGACCTGATGGAGAAGTACATCCGGCAGTGCCGGCAGCAGGATGCCAAGATCCGCAGAAAGGAGCGGGTGGAGGCCTTCCAGCAGGATTCCGCCGTCCTGCGGGAGCACGCAGAGGGCTGGAACCAGGCCGAGGAGGACCGGAAGGTATCGCTCTCCCGGATCCTCGGATTCCTGCACGCGATGGAGCACGGGCAGGAGGAGGCAGAAGACGCCGCCCGGAAGGAAGCAGACGTCATGGAAGAGCTCGACGAGGAGCTGCAGCACCTGCATTATGAGGAGCTCTCCGAGCGCTGGTATGAAAAGCACAAGGTCTGGCAGAGCCGCAAGGAGGCAAAGGCAAAGACCCAGGAGGCGCTCTCTCTCGCACAGGCAGAGCAGGAAGCCTGCACAAATCGTCAGCACCAGTTAGAGCTCGCCTCCGCCCTTGCGGATGTGAACGCCCAGCAGGACACCGTCACCCAGATCCTGCAGAAGATTGAGGTCGCACGGGGAGAGGAGAAGGAACTTCTCCCGGAGCACGACTATTTGGGCGGAATCCTTGCAAGGCACTACGAAGCACTCCGCGATCAGAAGCAGGAGGATCTTGCATCCTGCACGAAGGACCGGGCCCAGAAGGAGACAAGGCAGAAGGAGGTAAAGGGACTCCTCTCGAAGAACCGGGCAGCCGGGGAAGATGCGATCCGCCGCATCAGCCGGCTCGAGGCAGAGATCTCCGGGTACGATGCCGAGGAGGCGCGCTACAACCGCCGCTACCAGGCGGGCCTTGTGCGGAACCTCCTCCGATGCTATCCCGAGGGGACCATGGAGGCGGAGGATTCCGCCATCTCCCAGAAGATCCGGGAGAACGCAGGAAAGAAGGCGGATGCCCTCCGGGAGCAGAGCACGCTCGCAGGAAAGATCCGCGCGGCAGAGGATGCCGTAAACGCGGCGGTCAGTGCCCTCTACGACAACGAGACCGCAAGGGAGAAGGCAGCCGCGAAAGTCCGGGACTTTGAGGAGCAGATCTCCCTTCGCAGGGACATCTTAAAGTACGCAGGGCTTCCGGAGACCTCGCTCTATGATAGGGAGGGGATCCTCACCGCCCTGCAGGAAAAGCGCGCAATCCTCGAGGACGCCGTCCGCACGCTGACGCTCTCCGTCAGCAGCATCGACAACGAGCTGGACTCCCTGACCTCCGGCCGAACCGTAAAGCTCTCCGACGCCCTCACTCAGGAATTTGCACGCGCCGACCTACCCGTCGTCTACGGCCTCCAGTGGCTGCAGAAAAACGGCAGGTCCGCCGAGGAGAATGAAGCCCTGGTAAAGGCCCATCCCTTCCTCCCCTATGCCCTGATCCTCTCGAAGGCAGAGCTTGCCCTCCTCTCCCGGGATGAGAGAAAGATCTACACGGATACCCCGATCCCGATTGTCACAAGAGAGATGCTGACCGGGGAGGATGCGGAGAAGGAGGCCTCCGACGGAACCCTCGTGGAGGCGGGCGATGCCCACTTCTACCTGTACTTCAACCACGCCCTGCTTGATGAGAAGAAGCGGGCGGAGATGCTCTCGCAGCTTCGGGCAAAGCGGGAGGACACCCTGGAGCGCCTTGCACAAAAGCGCGAGGCCTCCGATGCCACCTTCCGCAGAATGGAGACGATCCGCAGTCAGACGCTCACCCAGGACGGCTATAAGGGGGCAAAGAAGGACCTGGCTGACCTCGAGGAGCAGGCACTCTCCCTGCAGGAGAGAAAGACGAGGGCCCAGGAGAATCTGTCCGGTCTGCGCACCCGCGAGGCGGAGCTCTCCGCGCTCCTTCTCTCCCTGGATGCGGAGAAGAAGAGCCTCGAGGAGCGCGCCCAGGACTTTGCAGCCTTAAAGAAGGCCTATGAGGTCATGCTCGCAAGGCTCCGGGAGAAGGAGGAAAAAGAGGAGGAGAAGAAAGCCCTCGACAGGGAGCAGACGAGTCTCCTTCAGGAGGAGAAGGACCTGGATGCTGCGATCCGCCAGAAGATCGGAGAGGCAGCCGTTCTCTCCGGCGCCGTGAAGGAGGCCCAGGAGCACCTTGCAGCCTTCGCTTCGTTCTCGGCAAGACCCCTCCCCGAAAAGCCGGAGACGCTGACCATCGATCCCGCCGACATCGCAGCCGCGGAGGGCCGCTACCACGCCATCGAGGAGAAGACAGGCGGCAGACTCCGCAGCCTTGAGGACGACGAGGCGAGGGCGCAGAAGGCCCTCGACAGGCTCCGCAGAAAGCTCGACGCCGGCATGAAGCGCTACCAGATGGAGAAATCTGCGTTCGAGGAGGTGGAGCCCAGCGAGGAGGCCATGGACCAGGTCCATGAAAAGCTCGGGGAACTGGACAGAAGGATCCGTGCCCTCACCGGGGAGTACAACGAAAGAAGTGCTGCCGCAGCGGTGGCAGAGAATGAGAAAGACGCTGTCCTCCGGCAGATCCGGGAGACCTGCGGCAGGGAAGAGCCCCTTGCAGAGAGTGCGCTGCAGAAGAAGGACTACCCCGCAGAGCGGGCTCGGCTCACCGCAGAGAAACAGCAGCATGACAGGGCAAAAAGGCAGTTCGAGGCAAGGGGGCAGCTCTGCCAGTCCATGCGGGACCGCCTCGATGCCAGCCGGGCAGAGGCGGAGTCTCTGGGAACCGCGGCAGACCTTGCCGAGGACTTCTCCCGGATGTCAGAGGACGAACTCCGATCCTACACGAGAACCCTGCAGGAGGCCTTTACCGGGAGCGAGAACAGGAAGAAGGACGAGCGCCAGCTCTTTGCCGGCAATCTGCTGCGCCTTCTTGGTGAGAAGAAGTACGAGGAGGACTTCTTCCAGCGTCCCCTCCAGAGTCTCTCTTCCATGGTGGATGCCGGGGATGCGCCGGCGGAGGTGTACCAGCACCTTTGTGCCATCCTGGACTCCATCGACAGAACCATGCAGAAGCTCGAGGTGGACCTTGCCTTTGTCCGGCGCGACAGGGAGCAGCTGACCGGCCAGCTCTTTGACTACGTAAAGAGCGTCCACGCAGAGCTCGGCAAGATCGACGGCAACTCCACGATCCGCATTGGCGGAAGATCTGTCAAGATGCTCCGGATCGAGCTTCCCGACTTTGCAGGCAGCGAGTCCACCTACCGCCAGCACCTGGACACCATGTTTGACGCCCTTGTCACCGACGGCCTTGCGGCCCTCAGCCCCGACCAGAAGGAGACGGCCCTCCACGACCTTGTGGGCAGGCGCCTGACGACAAGGGAGCTCTACAACGAGGTGGTGGGCACCGCCAGCGTCCACATCCACCTGCACAAGATCGAGGCAAACCGGGAGGTGCCGATCACCTGGACGGACGTGACGCGAAACTCCGGCGGCGAGGGCTTTGTCTCCGCCTTCGTCATCCTCTCGAGCCTTCTCTACTACATGCGCCGTGATGAGAGCGACCTCTTTGCGGACGACAACGAGGGCAAGGTCCTTCTGATGGACAACCCCTTCGGCGTGGTGAGCTCGGCGCACCTTCTGATCCCGATGATGTCGCTGGCAAAGAAGAACAACACCCAGCTCATCTGCCTCTCAGCCCTCTCCGGCGGCGAGATCTACGACCGGTTCAGCAACATCTACGTCCTGAACCTGGTGCAGGCATCCCTTGCCCGCGGCACCCAGTACCTTAGGAGCGATCACCGGACCGGCGCCGATGTGCAGGCCCTCACCCCCTCTCGGGTCTGGGTCCGGGACAGCGCAAGCGATGAGGCAGACGATAAGCTCCTGTTCTGATTCCGAAATTTCACAGACGACAAAGAGCGGCAGCTTTCGCAGGTTTCTGCGAAGGCTGCCGCCCTGTTTCTGTACTGGGTTATCCGTTTCGGATCAGAGTGCCTCGTGGCAGGTTCTTGCGATGACGTCAAGCTGCTGCTCCTTCGTCAGGCTGATGAACTTGACCGCATATCCGGAGACACGGATCGTGAAGTTTGCGTACTCGGGCTTTTCCGGATGCTCCATCGCATCGATGAGCTTCTCCCTGCCGAAGACGTTGACGTTCAGGTGGTGGGCACCATTTGCAAAGTAGCCGTCCATCACCTGCACCAGGGTCTTTGCCCGCTCGTCCTCGCTGTGGCCGAGGGCGGAGGGGTTCATGGTCTGGGTGTTGGAGATGCCGTCCAGGGACCACTCATAGGGGATCTTGGCAACAGAGTTGAGCGAGGCGAGGAGACCGTTCTGCTCTGCGCCGTAGCTCGGTGATGCACCGGGCGCGAACGGTGTGAAGGCCGCTCTTCCATCCGGGGTTGCACCGGTCGCCTTGCCGTAGACCACGTTTGAGGTGATCGTCAGGATCGAGGTGGTGGGCTCGGAGTTCCGATAGGTGTGATGCTTGCGGATCTTGGTCATGAAGTTCTTTAAGAGCTCCACGCCGATGGCATCCGCCCGGTCGTCGTCATTTCCGTACTTGGGGAAGTCGCCCTCCACCTTGTAATCCACAACGAGGCCGTTCTCGTCGCGGATCGTCTTCACCTTTGCGTACTTAATGGCAGACAGGGAGTCGATCACGTGGGAGAAGCCCGCAATGCCGGTGGCAAAGGTTCTTCTCACGTCGGTGTCGATCAGCGCCATCTCCGCCGCCTCATAGTAGTACTTGTCGTGCATGTACTGGATCAGGTTCAGGATGTTGACGTAGAGGCCTGCCAGCCAGTCGAGCATGCGGTCGTACTTCTCCACCACCTCATCGTAGTCCAGGTACTCCGAGGTGATCGGGGCATAGGGCGGTGCGACCTGCATGTGCTTTCCGCTCTTGTCCGTGAACTTCTCGTCCACGCCGCCGTTGATCGCATAGAGCAGGGCCTTGGCGAGGTTGGCACGGGCGCCGAAGAACTGCATCTCCTTGCCGGTCTGGGTGGCAGACACGCAGCAGCAGATGGAGTAGTCATCGCCCCAGATCGGACGCATCACATCGTCGTTCTCGTACTGGATGGAGCTGGTGCGGACCGAGATCCGCGCCGCATACGTCCGGAAGTTCTCAGGAAGGCGCTTGGAGTACAGCACCGTCAGGTTCGGCTCCGGCGCAGGCCCCATGTTTTCCAGCGTGTGGAGGAACCGATAGTCGTTCTTGGTCACCATGTGGCGGCCATCCTGGCCAAGGCCTGCGACCTCCAGCGTTGCCCAGACCGGGTCGCCGGAGAAGAGCTGGTTGTAGGAGGGAATTCTCGCGAACTTGACCATACGCAGCTTCATGACGAAGTGGTCAATGAGCTCCTGGGCCTCCTGCTCGGTGATTCTGCCCTCGGTCAGATCCCGCTGAATGTAGATGTCGAGGAAGGTGGAGACTCTGCCCACGCTCATTGCGGCGCCGTTCTGGGTCTTGATGGCTGCCAGATATCCGAAGTAGAGCCACTGGACAGCCTCCTTTGCGGTCTCTGCGGGCTTGGAGATGTCATAGCCGTAGCTCTCTGCCATCTTCTTCATGCCCTGAAGGGCGCGGATCTGCTCGGCGAGCTCCTCTCTCTGGCGGATCACGTCGTCTGTCATGGTGCCGTCGCCGCAGTTTGCAAGGTCCTCTCTCTTCTTTGCGATCAGGTAGTCGATGCCGTAGAGGGCAACTCTGCGGTAGTCGCCGACGATTCTGCCTCTTCCGTAGGTGTCCGGAAGGCCTGTCACGATGTGGCAATGGCGGGCAATGCGCATCTCATCGGTGTAGGCATCAAACACCGCCTGGTTGTGGGTCTTATGGTACTCGGTGAAGATCTTGTGGAACTTCGGATTCACCTCAAAGCCGTAGGTGGAGGCAGCCTCCTCCGCCATCTTGATGCCGCCATAGGGCATGAAGGCTCTCTTTAAGGGCTTGTCGGTCTGAAGGCCTACGATCTGCTCGAGGTCTTTTGTCTTCTCATCGATGTAGCCGGGGCCATAGGCGGTCAGGCCCGAGACCACCTCGGTCTCGCAGTCGAGGACGCCGCCATGCTCGCGCTCTGCCTTCTGCAGCTGCTGCAGCTCTCCCCAGAGGGTGTCCGTTGCCTTGGTAGGCCCCTCGAGGAAACTCTCATCCCCGTCGTACTGCGTATAGTTGTTCTGGATGAAATCCCGGACATTGACGTCCGTTCTCCAGTGTGTACCGGTAAAACCCCTCCATGCTTCCTGTGCCATTGTTGGCTCCTTTCTATAAAAATGTCTGCAGTTGTCTCGCCTCTCAGCCCCGGCCCGTCAGGATCTGCTCAGCCCGCGCCACAGCTGCCGCATCCGGCGGCCTGACACCCGCAAGGGGATAGGGAATGCCAAGCTTCTCCCACTTGTAAGCCCCCATCGTGTGATAGGGAAGCACCTCCACCTTCTTCACGTTGGAGAGGGTGCGGATGAACGCCGCCTCACGCGCAAGGTCCTCCGGATCATCGGTCCAGCCCGGCACCAGCACCTGGCGGATCCAGATCGGCTTTCCAAGGTCGGAAAGACATCGGAACATGTCCAGGATGTTGTCGTTGGGCTTTCCCGTGAGGGCGATGTGCTTTGCCCGGTCGATCTGCTTGATATCCACGAGGAGGAGGTCTGTGACCTGCATCAGCTCGTTGAACTTCGAAAACCAGGGCTCCTCCCTTGTGAAGGGCTCTCCCGCGGTGTCGATGCAGGTGGAGACGCCGGCGGCCTTTGCCTTTTGGAAGAACTCCAGCAGAAAGTCGATCTGCAGAAGCGGCTCCCCGCCGCTCACCGTGATGCCGCCTTCCTTCCCCCAGTAGTTCCGGTAGCGAAGCGCCTGGGATAGGAGCTCGTCCGCGGTCCGGATATCCCTGCTCTCCGGATTCCAGGTGTCCGCATTGTGGCAGAACTTACACCGCAGCGCACAGCCTTTCAAAAAGACCACAAACCGGATGCCCGGTCCGTCCACTGCCCCAAAGGTCTCAATGGAATGTACTCTTGCAGGTACCATTCTGGTCACTCCTTTCCCGGCGATGAAAAGCGCCGTGCCTTCCTGTCTCTGACGAGACAAAAGATAACACGGCGCCTTTCTGCGTTCCTTGATTGTAATCAAGTTTGAGAAAAATTTTATTCACTTGTCTCCGGTGCTCTCCGCCCTTCGAAAGAAGGAGAGCAGACCCTGCCGGTCCGTGACCTTCAGCTCCCCTCTTCCTGTCCTCTCCAGGTACCCCGCCTTCTGCAGGCGGGTGAGGCTCCTGCTCACGGTCTCCTGCCGCAGGCTGATGCTCGCTGCGATGTCGGATAGTTTCATGCTGATGTGCCCGTTCAGGCACTTCTCATCCCGGTCCAGCAAAAACCCCGCAAGCCTTGTGTCCGGGTCCCGGATCGAGAGGAGCATCACCTTTTCCTTTTCCTCTGTCAGCTCGGTGGAGAGCATGGCGATCAGGCCCAAGGCCATCTCCGGCTCCCCGGTGATGATGCGCATGAACTCCTCCCGGCTGAAGAGGCAGGCGTCCACATCGGTCAGGCAGACCGCCGAGTAGTGGTAGACTGGCTCCTTCAGAAACAGATCATGCCAGATCGCCTGTCCGTCATGCAGGATGTCCAGGATGTGCTCCTCTCCCCCCGCATCGCTCCGGCAGATCTTGACGCGCCCCTTTCGGATGACCACGATGAAGCGGACCTTTTCCTCCTCCTCAATGAGGACATGTCCCGCCTCATAGCTCCTGTGGAGAACGCCCGCCATCAGCTTTTCTCTCGACTTCTCCGGGAGGCCGCGGAACAGCCGGATCTTATCCATGCAGCTGGTATTGTCCTGCCTGTAGGGGCAGTTCCCCGGTCTGTCTTTTTCTGTGACTTCTTCCATTCTGTGCCGCTCCTTCCCGGCCTCATCATACACTGGGGTCTGCCGTGTTGACAATTCCGATTTGATTGCGCAAAATAGTTCCTTGCTTACACATGGGAGTATCAGATCCGGGCGGGACTGCCGTCCAGTGAAACAATAAGGAAGGAAACATGCTGAATCAATATTCAAGAATGGAGCTGGTCTTCGGACCGGAGGCAGTAAAGCTGCTGCGCGAAAAGCGCGTTGCGATCTTCGGGATCGGCGGCGTCGGCGGAAGCGTGGTGGAAGCCCTGGCACGCAGCGGCGTCGGCACCCTGGATCTTATCGATGACGACAGGATCTGCCTGACGAACCTAAACCGCCAGCTTCTTGCTACAAGAAAGACCGTCGGTAAGTACAAGGTGGACGTGGCGGCGGAGCGCGTCGCCGATCTCGACCCCACGATCACCGTCAACACCCACAAGACCTTCTATCTCCCGGAAAATGCCTCAGAATTCGACTTTTCCGCCTACGACTACGTGGTGGATTGCATCGACACCGTATCCGGCAAGATCAGCATCATCATGGAGGCCATCGCCTGCGGCACCCCTGTGATCTCGGTCATGGGCTGCGGCAACCGGATCGATCCCACAAAGCTCACCGTCACCGACATCTACAAGACCAGCGGGGATCCGCTCGCCCGGGTCATGCGCTATGAGCTCAGAAAGCGCCGCGTGAAAAAGCTCAAGGTGGTCTACTCGACAGAGCCCGCGATCCGTCCCATCGACACGGACAACTCCTGCCTGCACCACTGCATCTGCCCGCCCGGCACCACCAGGAAGTGCACCGAGCGGCGGGACCTGCCCGGTTCCACCGCCTTTGTCCCGCCCGCAGCCGGCGCCATCGCCGCCTCGGTCATCGTTCGGGATCTCACGCAGTTTGACCCGAGTGCTCGGACCAAGCAGGGCCTCGGCGACGCGAAAGCCCAAAAACGGCAGGCAGAGAGCGCCGGAAAGCAGCCGAAAGAAAGAGAAACCAAGTAAGGAAACCGGGAGAAGCAGCTTTCTTCTCCCGGTTTTTCTTTGCTCAGCCATCCGCGCGAGAACCGCCGAGACAGCGGCACATGGGTTTGCTGCTGCCGTGCCCGGCAGCAGGTGATGTTTCCCTCCAGGCGGGCATTCCCTGCTCTGCCAGTTCCGAAAAGAGGGTGAGAAGCCCTTGATTCTGCTCCACCGCCCCATCCCCCAAAGAAGGGGGAACAGCGTCTCATACCGGATGCACCATCGAGGAGCAGCTGTTCTCCACCGGTGTAATTATCCCTCTCCCCTGCTGCTTCGCCGCAGTCGTGGGAAAATTCCATGCAGCCAACATCCAGAATATAGCCTGTTCTTTATATCGAATCTTCTGCTGGGCAAAATAGCCTTCCCTTTCAAAAGATCTCTGCCAGGTTCGATATTCAGTCCAGGATGTCCGAGGTGATGCGTCCGTTGGTGAGCTTTCCTCCAGCGATGGAGAGTGCGGGATAGGTTTCCTGCAGCGTCTGCACGGCCTTGCGGATGCCGCTTCCGCCGGAGGTCGCAAAGAGCACAATCGTCTTCCCGGTAAAATCGTTTGCCTCAAGGAACGTGTTGATCTCGCGCGGTGCCACACCCCACCAGATCGGAAAGCCGATGTAGACGACGTCATAGGAGGCAGTGTCCACCTTCCCGCCCACAATCTTGGGACGGCTCGCGGGATCTCCCATTTCCACGGTGCTGCGGGACTGCCGGTTGGTCCAGTCAAGGTCCTCCTTGGTATAAGGTGCGGCAGGGCGGATCTCCACAAGATCTGCGCCCGTCACCTGGGCGAGCTCTTGTGCCCGCTTTCTGGTGTTACCGACACTGGCGGAAAAGTATGCAACAAGTTTTTTCATTGTGTACTCCTTCCTTCCGGCAAAAGCTGCAGCAGGCAGTTGTTCACCAGATCATAGATTGTGGCATCGATGCGGGGAATGCCTGCGGCCTGCATGGCCTCCAGCTGCTTGGGTGTGGGCTCCGCGCAGGGATACGCGCCGTTTAAAAATGGCAAAAAGACGAGGCGGAACCGCCTTCTGCCTTTTTCCGTCATCTGGGGAAAGTGCCGCATCAGGCACCCATCCAGCGCCTTGATCGAGCGGCAATAGCTCACCTTGAAGTCGATCAGGCGCTCGATCCGGCTGCTGTCCTCGATCTCATGGAGGTTTAGGGACTGGATCTTGAGCATGGTCCTTCGCCTTTCCAGGGAAGCCGCCAGCCGATTGCAGAACTGCTCCCGGGGGAGCGGCTCTTCTTCCCGGAGCGCTTCAAGCTCTACAATCCAGGCCTCATACTCCCTTTGCAGCAGCCCCAGAAAGATCTCTCCGATCGTGTCAAAGTAGTTGTAGATCGATGGCCGCGAGATGCTGGTCCGCTCCGCGATTGCACCAAAAGTGATCTCGCAGAACGGTTTCATCTCGTAGAGGGCACAGCAGCCGTCGAGAATCTCGTCCCGCCTGTGCGCCACCTGTTCTCTGGATGCCTTTGCCATGTCTCCTCCTTTATTGACTTTGTGTCAATATAGTACCCTCATCTGTTTCCCGCGTCAACCCATGCAAAAGAGAGGCGGGCACCGGTACAAGTTATGAGGCAGTCTCCGGGAGGAGTTTCAGAAGCCAG
>Ga0256404_1007660_pt1 | contig 16859 bp, 13 predicted proteins | sample RumenRJG_01DNA_FD_185990 | JGI IMG/M metagenome (GOLD analysis project Ga0256404, IMG submission 185990) | Bovine rumen microbial communities from Lethbridge, Alberta, Canada - RJG_01 | ecosystem: Host-associated > Mammals > Digestive system > Stomach > Rumen | place: Canada: Alberta | collected...
AGTTTTTTTTATTTATTTTTATTTACTTTTATTTTTCTGTTTTTTTATTTTTTTTCAAATTTCTTTTTTATCAAATCTTTTTTCTTATTATATTCTTCTTGTAATAGTTGTAGAGTTTCTTCCTCTTTTAATCTTATTTTAGTACCTTTATCTTTTATTATTCCTGTTGCTGCTGAAATTGTCTTTTTAAACTTAATTCCAACATGTTTTGCATTTGGGAAAGCAGAGGTAAGTCTTTTTTCTGTCCAATTTTTCTTTGATAATAAATTTCTAACTCTTTTTGACATTTCTTCTGTATTATCTTTCTCTAATAATTTTCCTTCATTTCTTACAGCAAGTAGTGCAAATAAAGAAATTACTAGATCTATTACAAATATTACTATTAATACTATAGAAATAATTATTATTGTTTTTGAACTGATTTTATCAAGCATTTTTAAAAAGAAAGGATTAATAATATACATTATTGCTAGTCCTAATAGTCCAAATGGAATCATCGTTTCTAGACAAATTCTGCCATTAATATTGAATTTTTTTGTACTATAATCCCACCATCTTGCATTAAAGAGTTTTTCCATAATAAAACTTGTTGTATATTCTAGTATTGAACAAATTATTATTCCATATACAAACAATGTAATTGGATCATTTATAAATCTTTGTAAAAAAAGTGTTATTAATACTGCTCCACATCCATATATTGGACAATATGGTCCTATTAAGAATCCCCTATTAATAAATCTTTTTAGTTCTATATATTTTAAAGTTACTTCCATTACCCATCCTAGGAATGAGTATAAAAAGAAAAGTAAAATACATGTATAAATATTTATAATCATAATTATGCCTCTTCTAATTTCTTATTATTTATTTTTGCGTATATTAATTTTGTAATATAAGATAATCCTCTATTTATTGTTATTTGTGAGAAGGAGAATACTACACATAAAGCTGCTGCTTTTAGAGAAATATCATTTATTTCAAAAATATCATATAAGAAAAATGATGAAAATATTGCTACTCCTATACCAATTGCAAAAACCATTATATGATATTTTTTAAGTGGTCTTGTAATATAAATTAGAGTATTGAAACCAACTACTGCTAATAAATATACGCAAGCTGTTCCGACTTCATTTTGATTTATATTAAATAATTTTGAGAAGTATATCATTGATATAACTGCTATAAATGATGTAATTGCTGCGGGAATAGCATTTATAAGTACTTGTGAAATAAACTTTTTGTCTTGTTTTGTCTCGTTTGGTTCTAAGGCTAATAGAAATGATGGTATTCCAATATTACACATTGATATTAAAGCAAGCTGTGTTGAGTGTATTGGATAATTAAATACCATTATAATTGAAAATGTTGCTAACATAAAAGAAAATATATTTTTATATAAGAATAGAGATGATGATCTTGTTATGTTGTTGATATCTTTTCTACCTTCATATACAATATCTTCCATTTTAGAAAAATCAGAATCAAGTAATACTACTTGTGCTGCTTGTCTTGCTGCATCACTACCCTCTCCCATGGCAATTGAACAATCTGCTTCTTTCATAGCTAGAATATCATTTACTCCATCGCCTGTCATGGCAACTTTTATTCCATTTTCTTTAAGCGCTCTTACAATTTGTTGTTTTTGTTCTGGTTGAACTCTTCCAAATACTGTATATTTATTTACTGCATCTTTTATTTCTTCATATGTTTTTAACTCTGTTGCATCAATGAACTTATTTGAATTTTTTATGTGAGCATGTTCTGCAACTTTAGAAACAGTTTCTGGGTTGTCTCCTGATATTACTTTTATATCAATGCCTTGTTGATAAAAATATTTGAATATTTTTGTTGCATTTTCTCTTATCTCATTAACTAATGCGATAAATAAAATTGGTATATTCTTTTTATTTTTTTCTTCAATAAGAACAAGAACTCTTTCTCCTTCTTTAGTTCTTTGTGAAATTAAATCTTTGTTTTCTTCTAATGTTTCTTTATCTAATATAAATTCAGGAGCTCCTAATTTATAAGTTGTTGTTTTTGTTTTAATTATTGAACATTTATTTTTTGAACTAAATGGAATTATTTTTTCAAAATCAAATTTTTCACCTATACCTACAAATTCTTTTAAAGCATCCATTGTTATATTTGTATCTGTAATTGTGTTAATATACTTTTTTAGAATTATTTTTGCTTGTTTTAAATCTTGGTTTGTTTCCTTTTTTGCTCCAAATACTTCAGTTACATTCATTTTGTTAGATGTGATTGTACCTGTTTTATCTACACATAAAACATCAATTCTTGCTAATGTTTCGATACTTCTCATATCATGTAATAATACTTTTTTCTTTCCTAGGTTCATTGCGCTTATTGCTAAGGCTACTGTTACTAATAAATATAATCCCTCTGGGATCATACCAATAGTTGCTCCTACCATAGATGTAATTGCTGTTTTAAAACTATAATTATTTACATACATTGATTGATATACAAGAGTTATACTTATTGGTAAAACTGCAATTCCTGATACTAATACAATTTTTTCAATTGCATTTGCCATTTCTGTTTTCTTTTCTTTTATTTCTTTGGCTTTTTCAGACAATTTATTTATATATGAGTTTTTTCCAACACTTGTTAATTTTGCTATAACACTACCCGCAACAATATAACTTCCTGATTTTAATTCACTATCTTTTACTTTTTTTATTTCATCAACCTCACCTGTTAATAAAGATTCATTTACATATGCTTCTCCAGATAAAACAACTGCGTCTGCCGGTATTTGTTGACCATTTTCTATTTTTATTACATCACCTAATACTAATTTTGTTGAAAGAATTTTTTCTTCTTTTCCGTTTCTAATGGTAGTATATTCTTTTATATCCATTAATGCTAATTTATCTAGTGTCTTTTTAGCTCTTAGTTGTTGATATATTCCTATTAGGACATTAATTATAACTATAGGTAAAAAAGTTAAATTTCTATATGATCCAACCATTATTAATAAAGTTGCTAATATACCAAAAATTAAATTAAAGTATGTGAATAAATTTTTAAATATTATTTGAAATACACTTTGATTTGATTTATCTTTAATAAAGTTTACTTGGCCTTTTTCAATTCTTTTTTTAACCATTTTATCTGTTAGGCCATTCATTTCTTCTTTCATACTACCACTCCAAATTTATTACATAAACCGATAACGCCTTTAATATATCATAATTTAGTTTAATAGTAAAATAATTTATAAACACTTACTTATATGATATAATTTGGTTAACTATATGTGGGAGATTATTGAATGGAAAAAATAATTTTATTATCTGGAAGAATTGATTCATCAAATGTAGATAAAGAAGAAGAAAAAATTAATAAAGAATTGGAAGAATATACTGGTGATGTTACTATTGATGCTGATAAATTAGAGTATATTTCTAGTGCGGGGTTAAGAGTTATTTTAAAAATCAAGAAGAAGTGGCCTAATACAAAAATTATTAATTGTAATAATGATGTTTATGAGATATTTGAAATGACTGGATTTAATCAGATGATGAATATTACTAGAAAATATAAAACTATATCTATTGAAGGATGTAGTGTTGTCGCTGAAGGGGCATACGGAATAATATATAGACTTGATTCAGAGACTATAGTTAAAGTATACAAAAATTCTAATTCACTTGATGATATCATTAGAGAAAATGAAAAAGCTAAAAAAGCATTTATTTTAGGTATACCTACTGCTATTTCATATAATATAGTTAAGGTTGGCGACTCATATGGTTCTGTTTTTGAAATGATTGATGCGAAAACATTTGCAGAACTATTACGCGATGGAGAGGATATTAAAAAACTTGCTAAAGAAAGTGTTAATATTTTAAAGCAAATTCATAATACTGAGAATTTAGATAATAGTTTGCCAAATAAAAAGAAAGAAGCAATTAATTGGGCTAAATTTTGTAAAGATTATTTACCAAATGAAGTTGGAGATAAATTAGTTTCTCTTTTTGAAGAAATACCTGATTGTAATACAATTATTCATGGAGATTTTCATATAAAAAATATAATGCATTTAAAAAACGAAATTTTACTTATTGATATGGAGACATTAGCAATTGGGCATCCAATATTAGAACTTGCTTGTTCTTATACAGTTTATGAAGGTTTTGAATGTGTGGATATTAATAATCCGGAGGAATTTTTAGGAATACCAAGAAGTCAATGTAGAGAATTTATTGATTTAACATTAAAATATTACTTTGATGATTATAATGATAAGAAAATTGAAGAGATATTGAATAAAATAAAAATAATTTGTTATACAAGATTATTAAGAAGACAAATTAAGCATTATGGAATTAATGATAAAAATGCAATTCATTCAATTGAATTTTGTAAAAAATATTTAATAGATAACGTTTTAAAATGTGATAACTTATACTTTTAATTATAAAAATAAAACACTAACTTATGTTAGTGTTTTATAATTCTATTATTTTTTAATCTTGTGTTTCTTTACTATTTTGTCTAGTTCTTCTGAAATCTTTGTTGCATCTTTTTTTAACATTGTCATATCAACTATATTAATAACTGAGTGAACTATTATCATTATTCCTGAAAATAAAGTTAATGAAATAGTTGCTTCAAATGGGTTAAATATTACTATAATTCCAACAAATAAATCTAATAATCCAAGTAATAGAATAAATAACCATGGAAGTTCAGTTTTACTTAAGTTAACTGCTATTCTAATATTATTGATACTAGATAATAATATCCAAATACCAATTATAAAAACAAGCATTACAGATACTAAACTTGGTTTACATAAAAGTAAAACTCCTAATAAAATTGATATGATTCCTGATAATAATCCATCATATGGAACATTATGTTCAGCGGCTTTGAAATCCATATATACCAAAACAATTCCGTGTAAAATGATAAATACTGATACCATTATACCAATTGTATTTACTGATATTGCTGGAAAGAAAACCATAATTAGTCCAATGATAAGGGCTAATATTGATGAAACGATAATAGAATTAATAGTTGAATTAAATCTCTCTTTCATAAAGACAACTCCTTTCTGCTTTAATTATATACTCTTTTTTTATTATGTACAATAATTATTTAAAAAGGTAAATCAGCAGCTAATTATGTAATCAGCTGCTGTTACTCTTTTTTAATAAGGTACGATCAGGTACGAATTTACATACGGTCTTGCGTACCTGAGAATCGGTAATTTTTGAGAACCAGGGGGGGGTAGAGAGCAAATTGTATTGTAAATATTTTTAAATAGTATTACGAAATAATCAGAATCCTATGTTATAATATTATTATACAATAATAAATTGTTAGGTGTGGGGAATGATAAATATGAAAGTAACTAGAAGTGTAGAAGAATTTGTAGAAGATATATGTAAAATGCAATTATCTGGAGTCAAGTATTATACTAAAACAGATATGATTAACGACGAAATAGAAAAGGCATTAAAGTCATATCCTTCAAAAAAAGGTGGAATAGGCGCTAATTATCCTGATATAAAATTGTTTATTAAGACTAAAGATTTAAAATATATTCCAGTAATGATAGAAGTAAAAGGCTCAAAAGGAAAATTTATAAAATATGATTCAAATGGTAACATTGAAAATGTTACTAAGCAAGGGACTCCAAATTATAAAAATATAAGTGAATATGCTGTAAACGGTGCGGTTCATTATGCTAATGCAATAATTGACAATACTGATAGCTATAAAGAGGTAATTGCGATTGGAGTTAATGGTTATTCTATTGATAATGATTTTAGAACTGAAATTGGCGTATACTATGTTTCAAAGGATAATTATAGTATCCCAAAGGAAGTAGACAAATATACTGATTTATCATTTTTACAGTTTGATAATGTTGACGAATTTATTGATAAATTGAAAAAATTAAATCTAACTGATGAGGAATTAGAACAAAAAACTCGTGAGTATGAAGATAATATAGAAGCAAAATTAAAAAATCTTAATCAGAAAATGCAAGATGATTTAAAAATAAGCGTTAGTTCAAGAGTAGAATTAATTACGGGAATGATAATGGCTGGGCTTGGAGTAGAAAATAAAATTGCTCCATTGGAAATATCAGATTTAAAAGGTGAAACTGGGTCTAATTCAAATGATGGAGTAGTAATAATTAATAAAATTGCATCTTTTTTGGATGAAAAAAGTCTCCCTCAGGAAAAAAAGAATATGATAATAAATGATTTATCTAGAGTATTTATTTATTCTGACTTATGGCAACCAATTAATGGTGAGAGTAAATTGAAAAGTGTTTATTCTAATGTAAAAAATGATATAATGCCTATTTTTACTTCCGCTCAACATTTAGATTTTACAGGGAAATTATTTAATGTATTAAATACTTGGGTAGATATTCCGGATAGTGATAAAAATGATGTTGTTTTAACTCCAAGATATGTTACAGACCTGATGGCCAAATTAGCTATGGTAAATAAAGATAGTTATGTTTGGGATTATGCTGTTGGATCAGCCGGTTTCTTAATTTCATCTATGAAATTAATGATTAAGGATGCAGAAAAACGAATCAAAAGCCCTAATGAATTAAAAGAAAAAATAGATAAAATTAAACATCAACAATTATTGGGAATAGAAAAAAGATCAGATATTTATCTTCTAGCAGTATTAAATATGATTTTAATGGGTGATGGATCATCAAATATTATTCATAAAGATAGTTTGATGGAATATACAGGTAAGTACGAACAAGGACCATTAAGTGGAGAAAACTTCCCAGCAAATATATTTTTATTAAATCCACCATACTCAGCATCTGGTAAAGGATTCGTTTTTGTTAAAAAAGCTTTGTCAAGAATGAAAAATGGTAGAGCAGTAATATTAATTCAAGAAAATGCTGGAAGTGGTAATGGATTGCCTTATACTAAGGATCTTCTATGCGATAATTCTCTTGTCGCAAGTATACACATGGCAGATATTTTTAAGGGAAAAGCTGGAGTACAAACAGCAATATATGTTTTAGATGTTGGAATACCGCATGATGAAAAGAAAATTGTAAAATTTATAGATTTTTCTAATGACGGATATTCTAGAGGAAATAGAAAGAAATCTAGTATTGGGGTAAATTTAAAAAATATAGATCACGCAACTGAAAGATACAATGAGGTTGTTGATTTAGTATTATATGGTAGAGAACATCTTAATTATTTAACTGAAAGTGAATATATTGAAGATACAATTTCTTTAAAAGGTGATGATTGGACATTTGCTCAACATGAAAAGATAGATATTGTTCCAAAAGAAGAAGATTTCGAGAAAACGTTAGAAAACTATCTTATTTGGAAAGCATCTTTGGAGGGATCAAATGACTAATTTTAAACCTAAAAAAATTGGTGAGATTTTTGATATAGACACAGGTAGAGATGTTATAATTGGTAGAACAAAAGAAGGAGATATTCCTTTAATTAGCCATCAACATTCAAATAATGGTATAACTAGATTTATTAAAAAATTAGATAATCGCAAATTATATAATCATAAAGCAACGATTGCTTTGGCTGATAGGGGGGTCTTTTATGCAACTACGCAAAATAAAGACTTTCATATTGGTACAAGAGTTAAGGCACTAACTTTTAAAGATGGGGAGAAAAGTGAGAAAATTAGATTATATTTTGTGACAGCTATTAATAAGCTACAAGTATTATTTAGTGAGTATTTAAACAATGCAACTGACAAATTGCCTGAACTTGAAATCATTCTTCCGCTAAAAGATAATGACGAAATTGATTATGATTATATTGAAAAATACATGGATGCTATTACAAGTGGAATTATAAAAAAAATAAGAAATAAAAATGATGAGAATATTTCTAAGTTAGCGAAGGTATCCGGTATTCAAAATATCAAATTTACTGATGATGATAAAAAGGTAATAAATGATTTTAAAAATGCTAATAGAAAAAAATTTTGTTTTAAGGATTTGTTTATTGTAAAAGGTAATCCACAGTTGAATAAGGATAGTTTTGTATTTACTAATGATTTTACTAAATATCCATATTTTACTAGAACAGTATTAAATAATGGAATTGCAGGGTACGTAGAATATTTAGATGATGAACATTTAAATAGAGGAAATTCCATAGCTGTTGGAATGCTAGGTATGCAATTCTTCTATATGAAGAATGATTATTATGCGGGACAATTTACTAAATCAATTCTTCCACGTTTTGATGAGTTTAATGAACAAATCGCTCATTTCTTCATAACTTATATGAATAAAAGTAATAAACTATACAAAAGACTTTTAGTTAGAGATTTTGAAAAAGAATTCAATAATACTGAGATATTATTGCCAGTTGATAATGATGAAAAAGTAGATTATAAATTGATAGAAAAATATATGAGTGTTATTAATAAAAAAGTATTTCAGGAAATGAAGGAAAGAAATGATAATAAAGTATCTAAGATAATTGGATGTATAGAATAGTAAAAATGATCATAGAAATATGGTCTTTTTTATTATGATTAATATTGCCCTTCTCAATTAGAAGAGAGCAAAACGTTTGCAAACCCTTATATTATCTTATTAAAAAAATACTCAGGTACGATTTTAGATACTAAGTACGAAAAAAAAACCACTTTTAGTGGTACTTGAAAATGAAAAAAAACCATAAAATAAGCCTTTCTAACTGTCTAATTTAACGCCTGGCGGGCCCCCTGAAGAGAGTAAATAAAATATAGTAATCTAGTAGTTTGATATAAAAAATGTTATAATTCTTGTAGGTGATTTTTTATGATTACAGTTGTAGCTGCACTTATAGTGAGAGATAATAAAGTTCTTATAGCAAAACGTTCTACTGGAGATCCTAATGTATTTGGTAAATGGGAATTTCCTGGTGGAAAAGTTAAAGAAAATGAATCAGAAGAACATGCAATAGAAAGAGAAATAAAAGAAGAATTTGAAATGGATATAAAAGCAAATAAATTTTTAATTAACAATATCTGTGAATATCCTACCAAAACTATAGATCTAAAATTATATGAGTGTGAATATATATCTGGTGAATTTCATTTACATGATCATTCGGAATATAAATTTGTTAATAAAGAAGAGATACTTAAATATGATTTATGTCCTGCAGATATACCATTAGCTGAATATATTAAGGAGATGAAATAATGGCTACCTTAGTTGAAGATACAAGAAGAGCAGTAATAGAATTACATGAAGAGACAAAAAAAGAATGGATTAGTTTAAAAGAAATATATCAAAAAGTAGAAGAAATAAGAAAAGAACCTAATGCTAATAATGGAGCATCTATTAGAGCAGCATTAGAAACACATTGTAAATCATCAGATGCATTTCGTGGAGAAGAATTATACATTTTGAAAGAAAAAGGATCTGGATTGTATAAATCAATTTATTACGATGCAATTAATATAATTGATAACATGACTATTGGAGATATATTTACTAGAGATCAATTAATGTCTATATTTAAAATTAGTGGTCAATCTGGAATGATGAAAACTAATACATTAAATGCTTTAGTTTTAACAACTTCAGAAGAAAGTATATATGGTGATTCTAGTATAGAGAATGGTACGATTCAATATACTGGTGAAGGACAAGAAGGAGATCAATCAATAACTAAGAATAATAAGACATTATTCTATTCTAAAGAGAATAATTTACCAGTATACCTTTTTACAAAAGATAAGAAAAGAAGATATATATTTGAAGGAAGAGTCGAGTTATATGATAAACCATATCAAACTCCAGAAAATGATAAAAATGGTAAAGAAAGATTAGTATGGAAATTTCCTTTAAAAGTAATATATTCTGAAAATGATATAGTTGATGAATCTATAAAAGATATTTCATATGAAATAATAGAAATATCAAATAGTATTCAAGCAGATGATAATAAGGATATTATTTATGATGAGAGCCCATTAGAATTAAGAAAATATAGAAAAAATGATATTGAGAGAAAGATCAATAGAACAAAGAAACCGGATTATTTAGCTGAAGAATTAGTTAAAACAAAACAAGGTGAATTAAATGAAAAAGTTATTTATGAAAAGGAACTTCAAAAGATAATGGAACTAGAAGCTAAAGAAGAAGTTGAAAGAATGGAAGATTTCTTTAAAAATAGAAATGATAGCGAAGGATATGATATCTTATCTTTCGAACAACAAGAAGATGGATCTTTAAAAGAAATATATATTGAAGTGAAATCTACAAAAGGTAATGAAGGAACTCCAATTGATATAACCGATAATGAATTAGAATTTGCTAAAAAGCATATTGATCAATATTACTTATATAGAATATATAATAGTGATAAAAAGAATAAAACTTTAAAAATAGTAACAGGTAAAGAATTATTGGAAAATTATGTATTTGTTCCATCAAGTTATAAAATTTATTCAGAATAAAATGTTATCAATAAGAAGAAAAAGTCTCTCAAAAGATAGCAGAGAATATAATAAAAAATACATATAGATCCTTAATGACAAGAGAAATGAAAGGTTGCTATGTATATTGTACTGATAAAAAGTTCGAAAAATATTTAAAAAAAAATGATTAAATAAAAGGAGGATATTATGGTTAAAAGCACGGAAAAGTTTTTTGAAAAGAAAAAAGAATGGTCAATGATTAAAGATTCTGTATTATCATGCTATTTAAAACCCTATTTTTCGAAGATTAGAATGACTAAAAAGCCAATTTTATATATCGATGGATTTGCGGGAACAGGAGTATTTCAAGATGGAACAAATGGATCACCATTAATAGCATACAGTATTGCCAAAGAAGTGGACGAATATTTAGATATACAATTTGTTTTCATTGAAAAAAAATATTCTAAAGAATTAAAAGAAAATACTAAAGATTGTGGGAATTGTATAGTAATCGATGGTAATTATGAAGATAATATAGTAGATTTAATACAAAGTGGCGTTAATAAAAATGTATTTGTTTATATAGATCCGTTTGGAATTAAAAACATGAATTTTGATTATTTTAAGAAAATGAATGAATCAGAATTATATTCAGTAGAATTTTTAATGAATTTAAATAGTTTCGGTTTTTTTAGAGAAGGTTGCAGATTGCTAAAAGTTGACTGTGAATTAAAAGAAGATGATGAAGATATGAATGAACTTTCAGGAATTGAACATATGAATGAAATAGCTGGTGGTGATTATTGGCAAAAAATAATATCTGATTACAAAAATGGAATAATAAATGCATATGAAGCTGAAAAACAGTTTGCTAAGCAATACTGTGAAAGAATAATGTCTGAAAATACATTTAAATATGTTATAAATATTCCAATTAGACATAAAAATGGAGCTGCTCCAAAATATAGATTAGTGTTTGGAACTAACCACATTGAGGGAGTAATATTAATGAATGATAATATGAGCAGGCGAGCAGAAACAATGAGCAATATTCATAGTGGCGGTATGAGTAGCTTGTTTGCACAAAATTCAGAAAATGAAATAATTACATATGAAGATATTGAACAGAATATTATTTCATTGTTAAATGATAATTTTATCGATTATAATGAATTCTTATTTAATTATATAAAGCAATTTGGTGTGACAAAAACGCAAATAATCAACAGTGTATTAAAGAAAATGGAAAATGAAAAATATATTGAAATAAAAAGAATTCCAGAAATTACTAAAACTGGTAGAAAATCATCATTTATTACATGTACCCATGATAAAAAGTGTTATTTAAGGAAAATGCAATATGAAAAAGATTAAAAGAAAAAGTATGTTATATAAAACTGGTGTAGAGTATGGTGATTTTACTGTAAATTATATACAGGGATGCACTCATGGATGCAAATATCCTTGTTATGCATTTGCAATGGCCAAAAGATTTGGAACTGTTAAAACTTATGAAGAATGGATTAACCCAAAAATTGTAGAAAATACAATAGAACTATTGCAAGAAGAATTGCCTAAATATGCTTCAAAAATAAAGAATGTTCAATTATGCTTTACAACAGATCCATTTATGTATAAAGAAGATGAAGTAAAAGAGTTATCTCTCAAAGTCATAGAATTAATTAATTCATATAATATACCATGTCATATTTTAACCAAAGGTATTCTTCCAAAAGAACTTAAAAATACAAGCAAGATTAATAACTATGGAATAACCATAGTATCATTAGATGAGAATTTTAGAGAAAAATATGAACCTGGAACTGCTTCTTATAAGGAGCGTATAGAATCCCTAAAAGTTCTTCATAACAATGGTTTTAAAACTTGGGTGAGTATAGAACCTTATCCAACACCTAATATAATTAGTCAAGATATTATTAAAATATTAGATGAGATATCTTTTGTTGATAAAATAATATTTGGAAGGTTACATTACAATAAACTAGTATCAGAATACAAAGAATATAAAAAGTTTTATAATGATTGTGCTAAAACTGTTATTAAATATTGTAAAAATAAAAAAATAAAATTTTATATTAAGGAAAAAACTATTACTGAGGATATAAAATAATATATGAGTAAAAGTGGGTACATCTTTTATTTTGATGAATCTTTCCATACTAGAGTAATAACAAATAAGTCTATAAAAGCAGATAATTATTATAATTCCTATACAAGCATAGGAATGGGAATAAAAAAGAGTTTAAAAAACAAAGGACTAAGAAAATTAAGATTATTAGAAAAAAAATATAAAAAATTATATAGTGTTGAAGAATTGAAAAGTGAAGTAGTAAGCAGAAAAAAATATATAAATGGATTAGCTAGTTTTAGCAAAATTGATTTAGAGTTTTATTACGATTTTTTTGAACTATTATATACTAATGAGTTTATTTATTATATTTCGAGTTGTGATAAAGTGGAGTATTTATTATTACAATGTGATTATAAGAAATCATATTATATGAATAAATTTGCAATGATTTATACTCTTGTTAAAGCGATTAATACATATAAACCACAAAAAGTAATGAATGACATTTTTAGTAAAAGCCAAGACTTATTATGTGATTTAAAAAAGTTTTTTAGAGAACAAATAAAAACTAATGGTAATCTAAAACTTAAAGAAAAAGAAAATATAGCATTTAGTCAAGTACTTCTTTTTTTGGACAGTATAAAAACTACATATATCAAATATGATTTTAAATATCATTTTACATATTATGGCTTAAAGAATTTACTAGATGAATTAAATAGTAATTTAAAAGAAACAAAAGTGATTATTGATGAAGAAGGAAGAGGAAAAATACTACAAAATGCCAAAGAAATTGGTTTTAAAAACAGCATACAGCTTAATTCCAAGAAGTGTATAGGCATTCGTTCTGCAGATATACTATGTGGATTCATCAGCAGATTTATGCAAGGAATATATATAAGTACATATAATAATCCAAAAGAGAAATATGATAAAAAACATTATATTCCTGTTGAATGGTTTAAGATTAACGAAAAGCAGTTTAAGTTATATAAAATGGTTGCAAAATATTTGAAAAAATATAGTGAAATATACTATTGCTCATATATAAGTTTATATTCTGATTTATTTATAGAAACAATAGGAATAATTTACTATTTTGACGAATTTAAAACTTTTAAAGATTATTTAAGCATTGAATTAAATGATCATTATGAAAAATGTAACACAATAATTGTAGCAAGATTAATGGAACATTTAAATCAGGTAGAAAAAATGTATTGTTTTTGAGAAAAAATGGTTAAGCAGCAAGAAAAGAACCTATATAATTATATAAAAGGAAGATGGGTAAATATTTTATCAAATAAATAATAAAAAAACACTAACTATTAAGTAGTGTTTTAATTTCTAAATGGCACAATAATCATAGGGGTATAAAACTTTTTTACAATCCTTTCATGCATTATTATACTATGAAAAGTTGTGGTATAATAGATATATGGGAGTGATAGTGTGAAAATTAATGAAATAAAAACCCCTAATGATATATTAACTTTTATGAACGATAATATAGAGTACGGGTGGTTGGATATATATAATAACGAACATATAAAAACTATGAAAGATTTTAGAAAAATATATAGAACATCTTCTATTGATGAAGTTTTAGAACATAAAATTGGTACATGCATTGAACAAGTATATTTAATGCATATGTTATTAGATAATATTAACGTTCCAAACAAGATGTTTTGTACAAGAATATATGAAGGTAAAGATTTTAATGATCTAGAAGCAGAGGAACATATGCACTGTTTTGTGTTATATTATTTAAATGATAAAGTATATCAAATAGAACATCCAAACTGGGAAAGAATAGGTATTTATGAATTCAATTCTGAAGAAATAGCTATTAAAGAAATAAATCAATATTATGTTGAAATGGCTGAAGGAAAATCAAGGCCAGTTACAGAATTTTTTGAAGTCAAACCAGGATTATCGTTTAAGAATTTTAATGAATATATAAATAGTTTGGATGAAAAAGCATTAAAAAAACACTAACTAAATAGTTAGTGTTTTGATTTTCTAAATGGCAGGGGATGAGAGAATCGAACTCCCAACAGTGGTTTTGGAGACCATTATTATACCATTTAACTAATCCCCTATTAGACTTGTTCTTTGTTTCGAACAAGTCGATTATATCATAAAGGAACTTTTGTTTCAACAAATTTCTTTAATTTTCTTTGGAATAAAAGCTATCTACTAAATAATCAAATAAAGATTCACATCCTTCTTTTATTTGATTAAATACTTTATCGAAGTTACCTGTATACCATGGATCTTCTATTTCTTCATCTCTTCCAGTATATTCCATTAATAATTTTATTTTATCTTCAGGGTCTCCATTATATATATTTATTAGATCATAATAATTTCTTTTCTCCATACATATAATTAAATCATATTTATTATAATCTTCTTTCTTTGTTTGTGAAGCATAATGTTTTTCAATTGTAACATTATGCTTTTCTAATACTTCTTTTGCTTTTGGATATATAGGATTTCCTATTTCTTCCATACTTGTTGATTTAGAATCACATTTAAATAAGAACTTTTTGTTATTATTATAAATTAAATCTTTAAATATCATTTCTGCCATTGGACTTCTACATATATTTCCATAACATATAAATAAAATATTATACATAATTCTCCTTAAAAACTATTTTTATTATCTATTTTTTTTAAATCAAAATAGAAACCATATTCTTCATATTTTTTATTTCCTATTTGAGCAAGTTTTTCTTCAGTTATTTTTCCACCTAATTTTTTATAAAAATTAATTGCTTCAGTATTATCTTTTAGACACCATAAAATCATATTACTTTTATTTCTTGATATTAGTTCTTTTACTGTTTCATTAAATAGTGCTTTTCCTATTCCTTGATGTTGTTCCTTAATATAGATACTAATTAATTCAGAATCATACTTTATAGAATGATGTTTTTCTTCAAAACATGAATATCCTAGTATTTCTTTTCCTTTTACTGCAACTAATACTTTATCTTGATATTCATCAAAGCTTCTATAATACTTTTGTGTTTGTTTTTTTATATTTAAGTTATCTAAATAATCTTGGTCAATTATACCTTTATATGTTTTTCTCCATATATCTATCTTTATTTTAGCTATTTGTGATTGATCTTCAATTTTATTATATCTAATTATATAATTTTCTTTCTCTTCTAATTTTTTTATTGCATTTCCAATCATATATAGTGAGTTTATTATATCTTCATTAGGTATTGAATATGTTACTCTTCCAACTAATTCATCTTCATATGGCCAACTTATTGATTGTCCTACTAAGAATCTTATTCTACATGTTTTATAAAAGAATTTTAATAAATCTCTTTCGGAGCTTATTATTCTTCCATTATATTTCATTCCTTTTAATTTTGTGAAATCTAAGATTGCGAAGAAACCTGATTGTGGTTCTAAATTCTTTGGAAAAGAGATTAATTCTATTCCTTTTAAAGCATGTTCTGCTTTATCTTTTAGAACTTCTCTTATTTCTTTTTCAACTTTATCTTTTTCTTCTTTATCTTTTATAGAATTAATTCCGTCTACTAAAGCTTTTAAAATATTATATTTGTGTTTATATTCTTCTCTTAGTGGTATAAAGTATTCATTATATGCTTTGTTTCTTTCAGCTGATATGTTAAATGCTCCTTTTAGGGCATATCCTGTAATTTCAGGTGATGAGTCCATTCCTTGAAATATTCTATTTATTACTTCTCTTATTATTATTTCATCTGCGACTACAAAACCTGCTCTTAGAGAAGCTAGGCCGTAACTTTTTGATAATCCAAATAGAGATATTGTATTCCTAAACATTCCTTTAATTGTTGCGATTGGTTTTGCGATATTATCTTTATCATATGATATATCCCTATATACTAAATCATCTATTACAAATACTCCTCTTTCTTCACATACCTCCCCTATTCTTGTCAATAAGGCAGTATCGTTTTTACCCATAACTATTCCTGTTGGATTAGATGGATTCATATTTAGAAAAGCTACTACTCTTGGTACATAACCTTTTCTTCTATTATAAACTTTTTGTAGACTTTCATTAATTTCATCAATTTTTGCAGCTAATTTATCAGGATTAACATAAAAATTATCTTCCTTTTCTAAAGGTAGGATATCCACTTCTGCTCCTGCTCTTTCTGCTCTTATTGTAAATAATCCATAATTAGGTCCTGGTACTAATACAACATCTCCTGGTCTAGATATAATATTTATTATGATATTAAAAATAATAGATGTTGATGGTAAAAATGTTATGTTATGAACAGATAATCCTTTATCATCTATATCATCATAC
>Ga0256404_1007662_pt1 | contig 16855 bp, 18 predicted proteins | sample RumenRJG_01DNA_FD_185990 | JGI IMG/M metagenome (GOLD analysis project Ga0256404, IMG submission 185990) | Bovine rumen microbial communities from Lethbridge, Alberta, Canada - RJG_01 | ecosystem: Host-associated > Mammals > Digestive system > Stomach > Rumen | place: Canada: Alberta | collected...
CTCTAATCCATTTTCATTTATCCATTTTTCTTTATAGAAAATCTTATCATAATCTTCTTCTGTTAAATTATTTCAATTTATTTCTTTCTTTGAACCTAATGTATGCCATCCATCTTTTGAAAGTGCCCATTCTTGTAAATGCTTTTTGATTTTCTTTAATGATTGGGTTACTATAAATGATCTACTTTGTATATTATTAAATTTTCTGTTTGATACAGATGCAAGGCCTGCATTTGTACAAACTACAAACTTTGACATCTCAAAATCTCTCATTATTTGTTCTTCTAATGGTTTTAATGTTGTTTGTTCATTTGTGTTTCCACTTGTTATATTAAATGCAAGGGGAATACCATTTCCATCCATAAACAATCCCATTTGAACTATTGGCGATTGTCTATGTTCTTTACTCTTTCCATATTGCTTTAGCCCTTCTGCTTGTTCTATTTCAAAAAAATAATTTGTACAATCATAATATAAAATTCTTGAATTTCTATTAATAACATTTAGACTATTTTTATATACTTCTGATTCAATAAAGTCTGTTTCATTTGATATTACTTCTAAAGCTCTATATATATCATGTAATTTATAATTTGGTTGCTCTACAAATTTTTTGGCAACTTCAAAAGAAGATAATTTTGAACATGGTTCAATTATTCTTGTATAAATTAAATCTTGCAATATTTTATTTAAATCATATTTGATTCTATATCTTTCAGAAATTTTTTTACACGTTTTATTAAGCTTTAAATCGTAATATAATTTTTCTAAAAATATATATCCAATATTAAATAATTTCTGTTTATTTAGAGAAATTATTGTACTTGGTGATTTTTCTAATGTTATATTTCTTTTATTTTCTTTTTCTTGTTTATTTAATTCTTCAACATATTTTTTAGCCCAAATGTATGGATTTTCTCCATTGGTTCTGCTTTTTATTGTTGATGTATTTCCTAACTTTTCAACAATAATTGTTTTCTCTTTACCTTTTATATAAACTGTTTTTATGACATAAAAGATGTCGGTATTTTTTGATTTCGTAACTCTTAATCTCATTGAATTTGTTTCCTTTCGTATGATGAATGCATTATATCACAACACGCAAAGACACGCAAGACAAAAATACAAATTTGACAAAAAAAATAAAGTGTTTGCAACACTTTCGTAACATTTAATGGATTAAAACTGTCAAACTTCCGTTTAATTTTTAATAAAAATATTTGCAAATCTTGCTGAAAAATGATAAAAAGTGGGAAATTCGGTTGACACAATGTGTCAAAAATAGTATAATAATAAGAGCAGTACAAATTTTATTTGAGGGGGGTAAAAATGAGTACAAATGTGGGAAATGTTGAGGTACTAGATAGAGAAAATCGTACCGAACAAGAAATAAAAAAAGAAAATATAAATTTAAATGACATTTTTTATATTTGTGTAAAAAGAATAGTAGGTATAATTGCTGGAATTGTTGGAGTCATTATACTTATTCCTACAACAATAATTTTATATATTGCAAGAATTATTTTAAAAGAAAATGATGGTCCATTATTTTATACTTAATTAAGAGTTGGAAAAAATGGAAGAGAATTTGTTTTATACAAATACCGCTCTATGTGTATGGATGCTGATGACAAATTATATGAATATCTTGAACAAAATCCAAAAGCTAAAGAAGAATATCAAAAATATAAAAAGTTACAGAATGACCCAAGAGTGACAAAACTTGGAAAATTTATTAGGAAAACAAGCATTGATGAATTACCTCAATTAATAAATGTACTAAAAGGTGATATGAATTTAGTTGGACCAAGACCATATTTACATAAAGAAATAAAAGATATGGGAGATAAATATTATAAAATTATTTCTGTAAAACCGGGATTAACAGGATATTGGCAAGTAAATGGAAGAAGCAATACAGATTTCGAAAAAAGATTGCAAATGGATTGTGATTATATAGATACAAGAAACTTGTGGAGTGATTTTAAATTTTTATTAAAAACATTTTTAATAATATTTAAAAAAGATGGAGCAATTTAAGAAACTAATGAAAATAATAAATATAAAACAATTTAAATAAGTATTCAAAATAAAGAGGTATGACATGGAAGAAATAGATTTAAAAAGTATTCTCAACGGATGCAAAAAGAACATTAAACTTTTAATTATTTTCATTATTATAGGCTGTGTATTAGGATTTACATATGGCTTTACAAAATATATTATAGAACCAAAAGAAGGAAATACAACTATATTAATAGATAAAAACGCAAAAGCAATATCAACATTAGTTGATGGATATAATAAAAAAAAGACAACTGGCAAATTTGATGCATCTACATATACAATTAGCATTACATGTATTGGAAAAAATGATGATGAAATTAATAAAAGCATTGAAGAATATAAAAATAAATTACAAGAAAGCTTAACAACAAATTTTGAAGTGGAAAAATTTGAAGAACTTGATAAATTAGAAATTAATAATAAAAATACACTAACAGATACTGTAAAAACAACATTAGTTGGCTTATTGCTTGCAATTATTATGTATGTAATTGTGGTTTGTGTTATAGAATCATATAGAACAACAACTGATGAATATGTACTATATGAGCTTACAAAATTAAAAGTTTTAGGAAATATTCATAACAAACAAAATGATAAAGAAAATATAAACTTAATAAAAGCAAATATCGATATAAATGAAAAAGCAAAAATACTTATGTTCGTAGAAACAGATAACAAAACAAATCAAAAAGACTTAATAAAAAAGCTAGCTGAATCATATAAAGAAGATAACGAAAAAGCAACTATTATTTCAAATAACATAGATGACAAAAAAATAGCTACTGCAATTAAGGAAAATGCTAAAAAGAATGAAATTATTGAAATATTAAATAAATTAAATAAGGAATATGATAGAATTTTAATAGATGGAAATTCTTTAACACAAGATTATAAAACAACAATAATGACAGGAATTTCTGATAAAACTATTATAGTTGCAAGAGCTGAAAAAAGCTCAATAAATGATATATTAAAAACAAAACAATTAGTATTTGATATAAAAGAAAATATTGCAGGAATTATATTAAAATAATTCCCTGCATTTTTACGAGGATTGTATAAATGGGAAAAAGTATAGAAGTAATTTGTCCACTATATAATGCAGAAAAATATATAGATAGCTTACATAAATCAGTAATGATGCAAGAAAATGTAAATCTTATTGGAATTCATTATATTTTAACAGAAAGCAATGATAAAACTGAAGAATTTTTAAAAAATAATAATTGTACATATGATAAAATAACAAAAAGTAAATTTTCTCATAGTTTGGTAAGAGAAAAAGCTGCTTTAAATAGTAAAGCAGATATTGTTGCTTTTATAACTCAAGATATTGTTATTGAAAGAAAAGATTGGCTTTATTATTTGACAAAGGATATTTCAGATGACAATATAGTTGCTTGTTATTCAAGACAGATAAGTAAGTATGATAATATTGAAAAATACACTAGAGAAAGAAATTATCCAGATAAATCAAGTGTAGTTTCAAAAAATGATATAGACAAGCTTAGATTAAGAACATTTTTCTTTAGTGATGCATCAAGTGCAATAAATAGAAATGTTTTTGTCAAGTTAAATGGATATGATAATAAAAATTTGCCAATTTCAGAAGATATGTATATAGCTTATAAAATAATTATGAATGGCTATAAAATAAAATATTGTGCAGATTCAGTTGTTTATCATTCACATAAGTTTACATTAAAACAAATTTATGATAGATATAAGCTAACAGGAAAATTTTTTAAAGAAAATAGCTATTTGGATAAATATGGAACAACTGGAAGCGGTGCCAATATGGCTAAATATATTTTAAAAAGAATATTTCAAGACCATCATTATAGTTTGCTCTTCAGGTATCCATTTGATATGGCTGCAAGATTATTTGGAATGAAAGCAGGGAAAAGGTAATGAATAAAATTTTTATAATAACACATAAAGATTATTTATTTCCACAAAATAATATATACAAACCATTATTAGTTGGAGCATATAAAAACAAATTAATAAAATGTAAAGAATATTATAAAGATAATGTTTATGATAATATTTCTGAAAAAAATGAAAATTATTGTGAATTAACTGGATTATATTGGCTTTGGAAAAATATTTTTAAATTTGAAAAGGAAATAACTAATATTGGACTAGTTCATTATAGAAGATATTTTATTAATAAAAATAATAAAGTTATTTCAGAAGAAGAAATAGATGATATATTAAAAGATAATGATATTATTTTACCTGAAAAGAGATATACAATTGATGGAAACAATTATAATGATTATGGAGAACATCATTTTATTAAAGATTTGGATGAATGCAAAAAAATTATCGATGAAAAGTATCCAGAATATTCATTTTCTTTTGATAAAATAATGAATAGAAATTATTTATATCCATTTAACATGTTTATAATGAAATATAGATATCTAAATGATTATTGCTCTTGGCTATTTGACATATTATTTGAATTGGAACAAAATATAACTACTGATGGTTATGATAAATATCAAAAAAGAATCTTTGGCTTTCTAGCTGAAAGACTTTTTAATATATGGATTGATCAAAATTGCTTAAAAATAAAAGAATTAAAAGTTCATAATGTTGAAAAAAACAAATTAGTTGAAAAAATTGATAAAACATCAAGAAAAGTAATTAGTAATTCCAAATTTTTTAAATATATTATTAATCGTATAAAAAGAAAGGGTATTAAATATAAATATAATTCAAAAAATCTAAAAGTAATGGCTATTTATCTACCTGCATTTCATAAAGAAAAATTAAACGACATAGCATGGGGAGAAAACTTTACAGAATGGGACAATGTTAAAGCTGGAAAACCACTTTATAAAGGACACAATCAGCCATTGATTCCATTAAATAAAAATTATTATGATTTATCTAATGCTAGTGCAATAAAAGACCAAATAACAATAGCTAAAAGATATGATGTTGATGGATTTATATTGTATCATTATTGGTTTGGAAATGGAAAGATGGCTCTTGAAACACCAGCCAAAATAATTAAAGATAATATAAATATTGATTTTAAGTATTGCTTTTGTTGGGCAAATCATACATGGGCAAAAACGTGGAAACAAAACAAAAATGAAATTATTGCTAAACAAGAATATTGTGATGAAGAAGATTGGATTAAACATATTAATTATTTTATTCCTTATTTTAAAGATAAGAGATATTTGAAAATTAATGATAAGCCTGTTATATATATATATAATATGAGTGAAATTAAAAATTTTGATAAAATGGTTACTGTTTGGAATAGAGAACTAAAAAAGGCAGGTTTAAATAGTGTATTTATAATTGAATTTATTTCATCTAAAAACAAACATGTTTCATCATTATATACAAATTCTGTTGTTGAATTTGAACCTTTATATACAACATTTTTTGATATATCAAAATTTAATTTGTTAAAAAGATTTATATGCAAAAAAATGGGGAAAATTGATTTCCAAAATTATAAATTATTAACCAATAAGATAATAAAGAGAAAAAGAAAATATAATGGTTTAACTATTCAAAAAGGGTTCTTTTCTGCTTGGGATAATTCAGCTAGAAAAGGACAAAATGCGATGATTATAAAAGATTGTAATCCTTTAAATTTTAAAGAAAGTTTAAAAAAATTATTAGAAAACAATAGAATGGATGCTATAAATTTTGTTGTAATCAATGCATGGAATGAGTGGAGTGAAGGTGCTATTTTAGAACCTACAGAAGAATATGAATATAAATATTTAGAAGCTATAAAAGAGGTTAAAGATGAATACAAAAAATAATGTATTAGTTTTGCTTTCAACTTATAATGGTGAAAAATACCTAAAACAACAAATAGATTCACTATTGAATCAAATTAATATTAATTTAAATGTATTAATTAGAGATGATGGCTCAACAGATAATACTGTAAAAATTTTAAGAGAATATGCAGATAAAAATAATTGTATTGAATTTTATAATGAAGAAAATGTAGGATATGCAAAAAGTTTTTGGAATTTAATACATAAAGCAGCTACAGAATATGATTTCTATGCGTTTTGTGACCAAGATGACATTTGGGATAAAGAAAAATTATACAAAGCAGTAAATCTATTAAATAAAGAAAATCAAAATATTCCTTTATTATATTGTAGCAAAGTAAAAAGCGTTGACAATGAAATGAATATATTGTCTGAGGACACATTTAAGAATCATAAAGTAATGTCAATATATGAATCACTTCAAAAGTCAACTGTTCCAGGATGTGTCCAAGTGTTTAACAAAAAAGCCGTTGAATATTTAAAAAAGTATAATGGTTATATGGAATCTCATGATTGGGCAACATATTCAATAGTTACACTCTTTGGAAAAGTTATTTTTGATGAGAATTCATATATTAATTACAGAATTCATGGAGATAATACTATTGGAATACATAATTTTTTAGATGATTTTATTGCAAAAGTAAACAGATTTTTCAAAAAATCAAAAAATGCTAGATCTAAATTTGCTAAAGATTTATATAATACTTTTAATTATGAAATAAATGATAAAATATTATGTGAGAATATCTATCAACTAGGATATTATAGAGAAAGAACTTCTAAAAAAATAAAACTAATTTTTAATAATAATTATAAAGGCATTATTTTTAAAATTTATGTATTATTTAATAAAGTATAAATATGGAGAAAATTATGAAAAATTATTTTAATTTATATGCAATAATTTGGATTTTAATATTGTTTTTTTATTATTTAGGTTGGTCAGATTTATGTACAACGTTAAACATTAAATTACTTATATTTATTATTTTTACAATATGTATTTCTCTAATTTTAGGAAAGACATTTTCAAAGAATTTTAAAAAAAAATATACCTTACCCAAACCTAAAAAAGAAATAAATATATTTTTTTACATTATAAGTGCTTTATTTATTATTAATATGTTAATGGGAAAATCAATACCAATTATTAATGTGCTAAAGGGAATACAATATAATCAAGATGTTGTTAAAGGATTGCCAATATTTAGTGGAATTTTAACACCAATATTGATAACATTTTCATTCTATTATGGAGGATTATTTATACAAAATTACAAAAAAGAATATTTTATAAAATGGTTCTTTATTATAATTTTATTTACAATAGATTTTTCAAGACAAAATATTCTGATTTGCTTATTATTTTTTATAAATGATTTTATTTGTAGTAAAGATTTAAAAAATAGTAAAAAAAATATATTTTTTATTATAATTGCAATTGTGGCTGGTTTATTTATTTTTGGTGTTATTGGAAACATAAGATATGGAAGGTGGAGATGGAATGATTCATCAATGATTGCTACTCTTGGAGAACAAAATGAAAAATATCCATCTATTCTGCCAAATGAATTCTTTTGGAGTTATATTTATTTAGTTTCACCTTTGGCTAATCTAAACTTTAATATTGAAAATGCTAAAGTTGATGATTCTTTTAGAAAATTTTCTTATGAATTATTGCCAAATTTTATAAGAAAGAAAATTCTAAATTATAATTCGATTGATTTATTATTACCAGTAAGTAGTTTAAATGTTGGAACAGAATTTGCCAGACCATATATAGCATATGGATTTACAGGTATGTATTTAATAATGTTATTGCAATTTATGATTTGTGTATTTATTACAATTTTATGTATAAAGAAAAACCAATCAAATTTTTTAATTATAAAAAATTGTTGTATGTATTTTTTGATATTTTCTTTTTTTGATAATACATTTACATATTCTATAACAGCATATATGATGTTAATAGCATTTATTTTATGTTTTAGATATAAAATTAAATGAACAAATGTGTAGCCAAAAAGGAAATAAAGGAGAAATATGAAAATGAAATATAGTGTTATTATTCCAGTATATAATGGAGAAAATTATATTAATAAAGCAATTAATAGCATAATATCACAAAAATATAATGATTATGAAATTATAATTGTAGATGATGGTTCAACAGATAACACAGCAGATAAAATAAAAAAAATAAAATTTAAATAGGAGTTGAAATATATAATGAATAAGAATAAATCACTAACTAAAAACTCATTCTTTTATTTATTATATAATGTATTAAATGTAATATTTCCTTTTATAACTGGAATGTATGTAACACATATATTACTTCCAGATAATATTGGATTAGTTGAAACAGCTAAAAACTTTGTACAGTATTTTGTGATTTTTTCTTTTTTAGGAATACCAACATATGGATTAAAAGAAGTAGCTAAAAATAGAAATAATAAGGAAAAATTAAGTAAAATATATTCTGAATTAATGATAATAAATTTCATTTCAACAGTTTTATTTTGTTGTATTTATTTAGTATTATTATTTTTGATACCAAAATGTGTTGAGAATTTGAAATTATATTTAATAGTTGGAATATCATTGATTTTAAATGTTTTTAATAATGCATGGTTATATGAGGGATTAGAAGAATTTAAATATATTTCTATAAGAAATTTAATATTTAAAGTGGTTTCATTTATAATTTTAATAATATTTGTAAAATCGCCTAATGACTATTTAGTATATGCGTCTATAACGGTTATTGGTACTGCTGGAAATTATATATTGAATATTGTAAATTCAAGTAAATTTGTTAAATTTACACTTAAAGATTTAAATTTAAAACAACACATGAAATCAATTATATATTTGGTAGTTGTAAATTTGGCTATTGAAATTTACTCTTTGGTTGATGTAACTATGCTAAGTATGTTTTGTGATAATGATACGGTTGCATTTTACTCATATGGTATAAAAATATATAAAATTTTACTTCAAGTAGTAAATACATTTACAATGGTTTTGGTACCAAGAATTGCTTTATATTACAAAGAAAAAAATATAAAAGAATTTAATTCTTTATTGACTAAAACATTAAAAATAATAATAATAATTACTATACCAATGATTATAGGAATTAATTTTACATCTTCATACTTAATTACAATGATATATGGTGAACAGTATATAAGAAGTGCAAAGGTATTGAATATTGTTGCAACGATATTATTAATTTCGCCAATAGGATATTTATTAGGGTCAAGAGTATTATTAGTTACGAATAATGAAAAGAAAATGGTAATTCCTGTTTCAATAGGTGCAATATGTAATGTTATTGGAAATTATTTTTTAATAAATAAATATAAAGAGCTTGGTGCAGCTACGGCATCTGTTTTTAGTGAATTTATGGTTATGGCTATTTATGTCATACTTGGAAAAAAATATTTTAAATTAAATTCACTGAAACAGTTTTGGCCAAAAGTATTATGTGCAAACCTTTTGTGTATAATTTATTTATTTGTTATTAGCAAACTTGGAATTGATAAAATATATATTACTGTTATACAAATACTTGGTTCTTGCTTAATATATTTTATTGTATTGATAATTACAAAAGAAGAATTTGTATATAGTTTTTTTGAAAATAAAGTTTTAGTAGGAGTAGAAAGATGGATGAAAAGGAAGAATTAACATTAGAACAAATACAAGAAAAAAGTTTTGAAATTTTAAAAAAAATTAAAAAGATATTTGATGAAAATGGTTGGAAGTATTATATAACATATGGAACATTAATAGGGACAATTAGAAATCATGGATTTATTCCATGGGATGATGATATTGATATTTGGGTTCCTAGACCTGATTATGAAAAATTTGTTAAATATTGTATAGAGAATAAAGAAAAAATAAAACCATATGAACTGATGCATTATTTAACAAATGATAAATATATATACCCTATAGCTAGAATGTCTGATTCAAGATATAGCATAAATTATAATTTAGCTAAGGAATATGGACTTGGAATTTTTATTGATATATACCCTATAGATGGTGTTAATCCTAAGGATAAGATTTATTTGAAAAAGATGAAACATTTAATAAAAAAAGTATATATTTTAGGAAATAAAAAGTATATTAAGTCTAATAATGTTTTTAAAAATGTAATTAAATATCCGTATTATTTAATAATAAGAAATACATCTTTGAATAAATTATTAAAAAAAATTGACAAATTGGCTCAGAAATACGAATTTAATAATGAAGAATGGTTTGAATGCATATGTTGGTCAAATGCACAATTAACATATAAAAAAGCATGGCTTGGAGACAAAGAAAAAGAATTATTTAAAGAATTTAATGGTGAATTATTTAGAGTTCCAATGGAATATGATAAATTATTAAAAAAAATTTATGGTGATTATATGAAATTACCACCTGAAGAAGAAAGAATAGCACATCATTTTTATAAAGTGTATAAAAAATAAAAGGAGAATAAATATATGAAAAATTTTGGTATAGTAAGTTATAATATTCATTGTAATTTCACAAACTATGGGTCTGCTTTACAATCATGGGCGTTATCACAATCAATTAATAAATTAGGAAATGGTAAATGGCAAGCTAAATTAATCGATTATTGCCCTGATATATTATCTGATAAAGATCCATTAAATCCAATGAAAAATATGTGGGATAAAGATGAAGAATCAAGAAAAATGTGTGAGTTGAGTTTGCCTGCAATTCGTGAAAATTATAAAAAATTTGATGATTTTTACAATAAAAAATTTAATAAAACAAAAAATGTTTATACATCTAACAATTTTGATAATGTTATAAAAGATGAAAACATAGATGGATTTGTATGTGGAAGTGATACGATATTTTGTATAGATGAATTTGGTTTTGATGATGGTTATTATGCAAATTATTCATGTATGAAAAATGGTTATACTATTTCATATGCAGCAAGTTTTGGGGACTCACATTTTGATTCAAAATCATATAGTATTTTAAATGAACGTTTGAAAAATTTTAAAGCATTAGGTATTAGAGAAAATGAAATGGTTCCGTATATAAAACAGCATATAAATGTTGATGTACAGAGAGTTATGGATCCAACGCTTCTTTTGAATTCGGATGAATATAAATGTATAACTGAACCAAGATTGGAAAAAGAAAAATACTTATTACTTTATGCAAGAAGACATAATAATAAAATGAGCGAATATGCAGAAATGATTGCTAAAAAGAAGGGATGGAAAATCATAGAAATAAGTTTGCAGGCTACAAATGCAAATAGACATAAAATGTTTTATGAAGCTGGTGTTGAAGAATTTCTTTCACTTGTTAAAAATGCAGAATATGTTGTTACTAATTCATTTCATGGAATGATTTTTAGTGTTCAATTTAGAAAACAATTTGTTATTTTTTCAAGAGAGCAATGTAATACTAAAATTAAAGAATTATTAGATACATTTGGATTGTCAGATAGAATGTTAGTAGATGGAAAAGAAACATATAATGAAAATATTGATTATGATGGTGTACATGATAAAATAGAAATTGAAAGAGAAAAATCTTTTAAATTTTTAAAGGAAAAGTTAGCAAATTGTAATTAGGATAGAGGGTTTTATATGAAATGTTATTTGGATACAGGAGAGTTAAAAGATTGTTTTGGGTGTGAAGCATGTAAACAAATTTGCCCTAAAAATGCTATTAATATGATTGAAGATGGAGAAGGATTTAGATATCCTAAAATTGATAGAGAAAAGTGTGTGAATTGTAATTTATGTAGGAAAATATGTCCGTATGAAAATATGCCTGAAAAAAATAGCAAAAGCAGATATGTATATGGAGGTTATCATAAAGACTGGAAAGTACGTGATGCTAGTACATCAGGAGGTGCTTTTACAGCAATTGTTAATAATTATTGTGATTCAAATTATGTGATATTTGGAGCTGCTTCAAAGGGATTAAAAGTGTATCATACATACGTAGATGATAAAGATAAAATGGGTATATTTAGAAAATCAAAATATTCACAGAGTTATATAGGTGATTCATATAAAGAAGTAAAAGATTTTTTAAAACAGGGAAGGAAAGTTCTATTTTCAGGTACTCCATGTCAAATAGCTGGGTTAAAGAAGTATCTTGGGAATATAGATATAAGTAATTTATTAACAATAGAAGTTATTTGTGAAGGAGTACCAAGTCCTTATTTTATTAAAAAATATGAGCAATATTTACAAGATAGATATAATTCTAAAATCGAAGATATAGATTATCGTTATACAGATATGCATAAGTTTAGTAAAATAAAATATGGTAAATGGGATTTTCAAGTAATGAATATTTCCCTTAAAAATGGAAAAAGGATAAAAAAAGATAGATGGATAAATCCATTTTGGAAAATTTGGTTAAGTCATTTAATGAGTAGACCATCATGTTATAATTGTCAATTTACAAGTATTGATAGAGTTGCAGATATTACATTAGGAGACTTGTGGGGAATACACCTATATTGTCCAGAATTGTATGGAAATAATGGAGGAGCTTCACTAATAATTTGTAATAATGAAAAAGGATATAGAGCTTTTGAAATAGCAAAAAAAGATTTATTTGGACATGAACTGGATTTTAATATATCTATAAAGTATCAGAGTCCATTGAGAAAGTCAATTGATAATAATCCACAAAGAGATGAATTTATGAAGGATTTGACAAATGATAATATAAAATATAAGGATTTATGCAGAAGATGGTATGAAAAACCAAAACTTAAGCTATTATGGTCAAAATATGTTTGGGGTAATAGGCAAAAAATATTATTTTGGAGAATAAAGAATAAATTAAAATTTGGAGTGATAAAAAATGAAAAAAGAAATGATTAATTTTACAGTTGGACCAGTTCAATCAAGTAATATAATTAGAAATATTGGAAGTGAGCAGGTACCATATTTTAGAACATCAGAATTTTCTGAATTGATGTTAGAAAATGAAAGAATTATAAAGAGGTTGGCCAAAGCACCAGAGAATAGTAAAGCAGTATTTATAACTGGTTCTGGGACTGCATCAATGGAAGCAACAATTATGAATACTTTGACAAAGAAAGATAAAGCTATAATTGTTAATGGTGGTAGTTTTGGACATCGATTTGTAGAGTTATGTGATATTTATGAAATACCTTATACTGAAATTAAACTTGATTTTGGACAAACATTGAAGGAAGAGGATTTAAGAAAATATAATAATAAAGGATATACAACATTTATTGTAAATGTTCATGAAACATCAACAGGGGTTCACTATGATATAGATATGATTAGTAAATTTTGTAAAGAAAATGGTTTGTTCTTGATAGTAGATGCAATAAGCTCATTTTTAGCAGATCCATTTGATATGGAAAAACTTAATGTTGATGTTATGATAACAGGTTCTCAAAAGGCGTTAGCTTGTCCGCCAGGAATTTCTATAATAATATTATCAGAAAAAGCAGTTCAAAAAGTATACAATAGTAAAACAAAATGTATGTATTTAAATTTAAGAGATGCTTTAGAAAATGCTAAACGTGGACAAACACCTTTTACACCAGCGGTTGGTATATTAAGACAAATTAATGCTAGATTAAAGGAATTAGAAAAAAACGGTGGAGCAGATTATGAAATTAATAGAATTCATAATTTAGCATTGGATTTTAGAAATAGAATAAAAGAATTTCCAATAGAATTAGTTGCTGAAACGCCATCTAATGCAGTAACTGCTGTACATCCATTGAATATATCGGCTTATAATATATTTTTAGAACTTAAAGATAATTATAATATATGGGTATGTCCAAATGGAGGAGAAAACAAAGAAAAAATATTTAGAGTAGGACATATAGGAAATTTAACAATAGAAGATAATATAACTTTAATAAATGCTTTAAAGGATATGCAAAATAAAGGATTATTGTATTAGAAAAAGGAGATTCTAAATGAAAAAGGTAATTACATATGGAACATTTGATTTACTTCATTATGGACATATTAATTTATTAGAGAGAGCTAAGAAATTAGGAGATTATTTAATTGTTGGTGTAACTTCAGATGCATACGACAAAACTAGAGGCAAAATAAATGTTCAACAATCATTAGCTGAAAGAATAGAGGCTGTTAGATCAACTGGATTAGCTGATCAGATTATTGTTGAAGAATATGAAGGTCAAAAAATTGATGATGTAAAAAGATATGGTATAGATATTTTTACAGTTGGATCTGATTGGATAGGTAAATTTGATTATTTAAGAGAATACTGTGAGGTAGTATATTTAGAAAGAACAAAAGGAATTTCAAGTTCTGAATTGAGAAGTAAAGATAGAAAATTAACAATGGGAATAATTGGAGATTCGGCATATTATATTAATAAATTTCAAAGTGAAGATAAATATGTTAATGGAATTGAAATAATAGGAATTTGTACAAATAACTTAGAAGAAATGAACGATAGTATAAAAAAATTACCTGTGGTCACAAATGATTATGACAAATTATTACAAAATGTAGATTCTGTTTATATAAAATCAAAAGTTGAAAATCATTATGAACAAATTAAAAAAGCATTAAATACAGGAAAACATGTTTTATGTGAATCGGCTATTTGTGAAAGTAAAGAAAAATGTAAAGAGTTATTTGATTTAGCAAAAGAAAAAAATCTAATTTTAATGGAGGCAATCAGAACAGCGTATTCTACAGCGTATTCTAGACTTTTATCATTAGCGAAAACTGGAAAAATTGGGAAAATTTTATCTATTGATGTTACTTGTACAAATATGCAAAATTTAAAAGATAACAATAATAAAGCTTTTAGTTTCAAAGATTGGGGGACAAATGCTTTATTACCAATATTTCAAATTTTGGGAACTGATTACAGGGATTATAAAATAATTTCTCATTTTAGTAATGGTAAAAAAATGCAAGACTTATTTACAAAAATTGATTTATTGTATAATCATGCTACAGCTTCAATTAAAGTAGCAGAAGGTGCTAAATCAGAAGGAGAATTGGTTATTACTGGTACAGAAGGATATATTTATGTACCATCTCCTTGGTGGAAAACAGATTATTTTGAAGTTAGATATGAAAATCCTAACAATAATGAAAGGTTTTTTTATCAACTTGATGGAGAAGGAATAAGATATCAATTAGTTGCATTTACGAGATCTGTAAATGATGAAAAGAATATTAGTTATATCGATGAAGAAATATCGTTAGAATTTTGTGATATGATTAATAATTTTAATAAAGGAAAAAATTTATATATAATTTAAGTAAGGGGGATAATATATTATGAAAATTTTAATCACAGGGGCAAACGGCATGTTAGCCAAAGAAGTAAAAGAAAAATTTTCAAAAGAAAATGAAATTACATTAACAGATGTTGCGGAGTTAGATATAACAGATGAAAAGGCAGTTATGGATTTTATAGAAAAATTAAAACCAGATTACATTATAAATTGTGCGGCCTTTACAGCGGTAGATAAAGCGGAAGAATGTTTTGAACTTGCAGACAAAATAAATGGAAATGGTCCAACAAATTTAGCAAAGGCTGCAAAATCAGTGGGAGCAAAATTAGTACATATCTCAACAGACTATGTTTTTGGAGGAGACTTAGATGTTTCTAAAGATTACAAAGAGGAGGACAAAAAAGAACCAGTAACAGTATATGGAATTACAAAATTACATGGTGAAGAAGGAATAGAAAAAAACATGGATGAGTACTATATTTTTAGAACAGCATGGTTATATGGAATTGGAGGAAATAATTTTGTAAAAACAATGTAATATAATTTTAAATAAAGATAACAAAAAACCACAATCTATTGTATTAACAGGAATAAAAAATGGAGCTGGAACATCTTATATAACTAATAATTTAGCAATACAATATTCAAAATTATATTCAAGAATATTAATAATAGATGCAGATATAAAAAATAAAACGTTGACAAAAGCTATTGCAGAAAAGGGTACTGAAAGAATTTCTAATATTGTTAATATAGATAATTTTGAAAATATAATACTAAAAACAAAAATAGAAAATGTCTCTATTTTACCAATAGAAACATTTAATATTGGAGAAGAAGAGTTCTTGACAGATACTGCTTTGGATTTGATAAAAGAATTAAAGAAGAGTTATGATGTTATTTTAATTGATACATTATCTATTAATGAAAATGTACTTCCACTTTGCTTATCTAGTGTTGCTGATGCTACTGTTTTAGTAGCAGAATCAGGTAAAGTACAACAAGAAGATATTGCAAAAGCAAAAATTGAAATAGAAAATGTTGGTGGAAAAATATCAGGAATGGTTTTAAACAAAGATATATAAATGTAAAACTTGGTTAATTTAAAAACATAGTAGGAGGATAAAAATTGAAAAGAACACTATTTAGAATAACAATGTTAGTATTATTAGGACTAACATTCATATCAATATTCAATTTTTCAAACCAAGATGGACAAACTTCAGGTGGACTAAGTAGAAAAGTTGCAAGGAAAATAATAGATGTATTTCCATACACTAAAAATTTAAAAGAAGAAACTAAAAATAAGATAGTGGAAAAATCTCAGCCAATAATAAGAAAAGGAGCACACTTATCTATTTATACATTAGTTGGAATATTTATAATGAGTTTTATAAGTACGTATAAAATACATTTAAGGTATAAATTTTTAATAAGCATATTAGTAGGATTGATATATGCTAGTTCAGATGAAATACATCAAAGTTTTATTCCGGGTCGAACTGCTTCTGTGATAGATGTAGGGATAGATACATCAGGTGGTGTTAAGATAGATTTTGGACACGAAAGCGTAGAGATGTTATAATAGTTTTATACGATTGGAAAGGAGTGTTCAAAATGGCAAAAAATAAGAGTTATGACGAAGAATTTAAAAAGATGATAGTTG
>Ga0256404_1007663_pt1 | contig 16854 bp, 13 predicted proteins | sample RumenRJG_01DNA_FD_185990 | JGI IMG/M metagenome (GOLD analysis project Ga0256404, IMG submission 185990) | Bovine rumen microbial communities from Lethbridge, Alberta, Canada - RJG_01 | ecosystem: Host-associated > Mammals > Digestive system > Stomach > Rumen | place: Canada: Alberta | collected...
GATCAAGACGCTCAGGCGTCAGGGATACGGGTACCCAGATGACGATTACTTCTTCCTCAAGCTCTTTGACTTAAGCCGGGCTGAGGTGGTCCGGAACCCCAAATCCCATAGGAAAAGTGATTGAGGCTTTTTTTTCCTTGATTTCCCTGTTAGATTTTATTCCTTCGGATTCCTTCCCTACAGGTTCCTTCTGTCCAAGCTCTTCGTCTGCAGGGTCCTTACCAGCGGAGTATGCTTCCCTCTGCATACCACTTCCTGTGAGCGCCGGTCTCTTGTGCATAGCCGAACAGAACGGCCCCACCGCCGCCTCTGAACTCACCGTAACCAGATCCATATTACGGAAAACATCCCCTTTATAGCCTTCCGGAATATCATCCTCCGCATCATACCCGAACTTCTTATAACACCCGCACCCATGCCAAAGCTGAATCACCAACGTCTCAGGCTTCTTTCTGCACGATGCAACAGGAAGGAAATTATCGCAGATCACGACAACCGAAGCTTTCGCATAAACAGCCATAAACTGCGTGGAAAAATCAAATATCTGCTTGCTGGAAGCCTTGCTGAAATCCAGATACATCTGGACGATATGAATGTACTCCTCCCCAGACCTTCTCAGCATCCGGTAAAGCAGCTCCATAGCCTCCGGCCTCTCGTCATGATGGGCATCCGCAAACACCACAAGATTCGACTCGACCTTGTCCGCCCTATGGCGGTCATAAACAGCAGGGAGATAGACATTCTGCGAAAGCATCTTCAGCTGTTGCTTCAGTTTGAAACCCAGTCCCATGGCCTATGTCCCTTCCTACGGCTATGCCCCTTATCGTACAATATCACAAACCACCCTGAATTATCCGGCATCTCCGATGGCAAACGCTTCCTTTACCAGTTTTTTTCGGTCAAATACTTCATTGTAGACAAAGTCCTGATATAACTTCCAGTCCTGTGCATACTCTTCCGGAACCACGGCTGCATCAAGCCAGTTTCCATCTCGGTCACGCAGCTGATTTGCCACACCTATGACCGGGATCTCCTTCTGCATCCCATCAAGGAAATGAAAATACGGGCTCATTTCCGCACCTGCGGCCTGAAGCATCGTTTTACCCAGATAATTCGCGCTCATATCCGGTCCCGCAAGCTGCTCTTCTGTCAAACCGGTTTGGTGGATATCATAATTGGTCCAGATAATATATGGTGTAATAAACATCCTCTGTATCTGAGCGCTTCCGAAGTCTTCATATGCCTGAGGTGCAAGCATGTCATAGAAATTACTTTCGATGCCTGCCTGATGGTCACCAAACATAACGATCATCGTCGGCTCCTCTTCCTCGCTGAAATAATCGACCAGGCCTTTGAACGCTTTATCCGATTCATGGATCAGGGAGAAATACTGTTCCGCAAGGGGATATTCAGCATCATAGTCCAGAGAGATCTCCTGCTTGAAGTCCGGGTCCTCCATATCATACCCGCCGTGGTTCTGGATCGTCACACAGAAAGTAAAGAGCTTTTCACCCTTTTCCTTTTCGGAATATAGTCTCTCGATACGGCGATAGACCGACTCATCTGTCGTAAATTTGCGGGTCTTCTCTATATCGTCATCCCAGTTCTCCAGACTGATGAACTGGTCGAATCCCATGTCCTGGTAAACCGTTTTCCTGTTCCAGGCGCTCGATTTATTAGGATGGATCGCGACAGTCTCATACCCCTGCGATCTCAGCATGTCCGCGATTCCATATTCCGGATCATGGCAATACGCCATATACGCAACGATCTCCTGAGGAAGAAACATGCGTGCATTTCCGGTCAGGAACTCATACTCCGAGTCCGCGGTCCCTCCTCCCATTACGGGCATGAAGAGCCGTCCCTTGGCCGTATTCTTCTTCAGGGAGTGCAGGAACGGAAGGATCTCTTCATTTGACCGGATCGGATAAAGGGATTCCAGGTCTGACAGGCTCTCGTTCATCACCGCAATGAGATTGACCGGCCGGATCGTACCGCCTTCTTGTATTTCGGCCTTTTGTCCGTCCGTCTCCTCATCTTCGGCCTTGCTGTCTTCTTCTCTGATATCTTTCTCCTTGATATCCTCTGCTGCCTGCTTCACATCCTCCACTGAATATCCATCAGGTTTCTGATTTTTCAGATACCCGGTTTCCGCAATCATAGAGGTCAGAACCCCTTTATTGCGATATGCCTTCTTCAGATTCCAAAAATCTCCAACGGAAAGGTAGTCTTGCAGAAGATAGCGGTCACTTATCGCAAAAAGCATAATACAGGAAATGCATACCACAGCACCCCTGATAGTGATCTCCACACCCTTCCATTTTTTCGGAGATTCCGCTCCTGCAGTGCCTATCTTCAGTGTCTGAATGCAGCCTGTCAGAATCATGAAAAAGATCATTCCCTGAAGCAGGATCGTTGTCTTCGCATTCAGCGAAAAATCATAAGCTCCTGCAACACCTGCTGCGGTTCCGATACTGTAGAAATCAAAGATCGTCAGAGGTTTCAGGCGGAACTGGTTGAGATAGCTGTTGATCAGTCCCAAAACCGTCAGGCCCGCAATGAAAATGATCTGCGCTGTTGCTGCTTTTTTGACCAAGGATACCAGTATCACTTCGATCAGATAACAGATCAAAAGGTTTAAGGCCAGCGCCTGCCCCTGCAGGGCAAACCGTTTTCCGGAAAGGATCTGCATGACAAAAAGCACTGCCGGTGGAATCAGAACAAGGCTTCCGATGCCTGCCGCAAGAGACACCGCTCGTCCGGACGCCATACACTTTCTTATCTTTTTGCTATTGATCAAGAAAACGATACACAGAACATTCAGAAGAATGATCGCACATGCATATTTCAATCTGCCGGATACCCACTGCCTGCCATAAAGAATATCCACCCAGAGGAGAAGGAACAAATAGAGGAGAAATCCGATATTAATTCTTATTTTTCTTTTCATATGCAAGACTTGTGCCAATTAATGCTTCATTTCATGCCATTGATCACTTCATATTCCTGTCCCGTATCCGTCTTCAGCGTTGCAAAGAATGTCAGGCAAAAAATGTTGTACTGCGGCTGCATAAGCCGGTTTTCCATTATACATTCCACAGCAATTACCGCAAAGATGCCAAGCAAAGCGAGATCATTCACCTTCCACGCACGGTAGGAAGAAAACACAAGCAATCCCATAAGGACCACAAAGACAAGAAGCCCGAAATTAATCAAAACCATCATATAGGAGCAGTCGAAATTCAGGTAATTCTCATCCTGAATCCGGCTGGCATCTCCGCCGGTCATATGATATTTCACCTTGGTTCCAAATAAGGACAGCCCATATAGATCATATCCCTTTTTCCCGATCTCAAGTCTGGTGGAAAGGTACCGATTGGCCCGTTCCATCACCGTTGAGGACGGCGTATATAATACTGTAAGTACAATCATTACAAGGGCGAAAAGCGGGAATATCGGGATAAATAGGACAGATAGTTTATGCGTAATAACAGCGAACCCGTCCGGCAGCAGTCGCTGCAATGTTAAAACCAATGTCAAAATCGCAAGAAGTATAAGACATACTGCATCCGTTTTTGCATCACAATACCGATTAAGTAGTACTCCTATCAGCACAAAGATCGATGCACCAATAAATGTGGCTTTCCTCCTCCTTATATAGAGTGCTGCCGCTGACAGGAAAAAAATGAATTCAGAAAAGGTTGTAGGATATGTTGTTCCGAATGCTCTGCGCAGCTCCACACTTCCATCTGCTAAAATTCGCTGATACACCAGATATGTACTGAAACCAAGCCGCGATGACAGATATCCTGCGATTAGCATTCCGCTGATTACCATTAGAAAAGTCTTTGCAATTTTCTCAAATGGAACATCCTTGGCCGCTATAACAAGAAATGGAAAAATCTCAAGCCACTTAGTCCAACAATGATAATACGACACTATACATATAGCTGATAAAATGAATGCAATCAGCATGTCTTTTGCCGTATAGCATCTAAGGCAATATTCTTTTATTACGATATATAATATTGCTAAAATCAACCAGATATTTAGCAAACGGTTCGAGGACTTAATGCCCATTGCATTCTGAAGCATAGTATTGAAAAAAGCCCTATAGCCAATAAAAGCTGCAAGTAATAGCAAATAACTATACTGAAACAAGGCTCTATATTTATAGTTCTGTAATCTGGATTGCATTATTCCTCCGGGCTGCAAATACTGCATTCGTAGAATGGAGATATGATAATCTATCGATAACACTCGAGTCCTTCAAAAGTATCAAAGCATACTGAATCTTCAACCTTGTGAGTATCATTGTTATAAACCACAAAGTTCATCCCCCTGTGATTCATGCTTTCTTCTTGTCCGGATATGACGATTGATGATACCTGCTGTGCAGAATATCTTCCGCCACTAATCACATAATATGGTGACTGATCCGATAGGTTTCCGCTTGATAACAAAACATCCGAAGAACTTTGTTCTGACACCTCTGAAGAAGTTAACACAGCATAATAACTCAATCCATTATATCTTCCTTGTGTAAATATTCCCTTGTGGCCATCGGTCAAAGCAGTGCTAATTCCAATATCATGTAACCCTTTCATCAATACCTCATCCAGCATTGATGTCCCCTCATCCCGAACAGAAACTATTATCGAGTACTGTGATTCATTCTCAAGAAGACTCTTAAGTCTTATAAGGTAACTATACAGGTCGTCTATCTGGTTTAGTGGAGTCTGATTCTTATTGAATATATCCTCCAGCGTACGAATTGACGACTGATAGCTCTTATTTAAAATCCAGTTTCCTTCGGATGTTAAGGATAGGTCACAAATCTGATCTGATACTCTTCCTACCGCATCCAGTTTTCCGTATATCGCATCTCCGGTTTTTTTCCCGGAAAAATAAAAACCATTCCCGTCCGAACAGCGTAACGTAAGCCAGTTATACTTCTTCCAGTTAACAGTGTAGCTGAGATACCTGTAAAACAGTTTCCAATCTGTCTTCGTCATAGATGCCAAGCTTAGTGTATCCAGATAATACTGATTGTATGAATATACTTCATCATTCTTTTCAACAGTAGGATTTTGAGCAACACATGGAAAATATGCAATATCCGCATCAGTTTTTTTCCTCAGCATAGGGAAAAACGTGATGCCGGCTGTAGCATAATATGGAGGAAGGACGATCTGTAACGATAACTTGTTGTTATCACTATCTTCCCATCGGAATTGGTTTTGATCAGGAAGTGCAATGATCTTTTCCTCTTCCATACCTCCTATTGCATAAGAATTTACGGACGCGCAGAGATATGCCTCACCATCCTTTGAAACTTCTCCATCTGAAATAATGTAATCTCCCGTTGGGAGATCAAGATCACCAGCAATTCTAACGATAGCATCTGATTCCGTATTGTTTGCTCCTTCTACAGATACCGCTCCGTTTGCTCTGACATCAACAGAAAATCCTGCCGGATCTTTATATGGAGTGATACTATTAATCAGCAAATTAGGATTATCTTCCACAAGTGCCTTTTTTAACACTTTTTTCTTCGCAGATGTACCTGTCAACTGAAAATATCCCGGATTCATTTTTTCCGGAAGAAGGACCGAATCCAGTAATTCTAAACAGGCATCTGAACCCGCAAACAGTAGCAGCAGTACAGCTATGCATATTTCGACAGTAAATTTTATCCTTTTGCTTTTCATGATTACCATACGTCAGATTATTATATGCTCTGTTTATGGGGAAGCCAGCCAAGTTGATCTACATCTGTAAGTTCTGCATATAAATCATGTCTGTGCTGTCGAATCATGTTTTCACCCACTCCATCAAAATCAATCTTAAGCAGTTCTTCAATGATCTCCCTGCTAAACCTGTATTTTATTACATTGGCAGGAACTCCTCCAACTATCGCATATGGCGGAATATCCTTCACAACTACTGCGCCTGCTGCAATAACAGCGCCTTGTCCTATATGTACGCCTGAAAGAATTGTTGCGCCAAATCCGATCCAAACATCATCTTCAAGAACAATATCACCTTTTCCTATTGCCTCCTTAGAGTCATCCAAAATTTGCGCTTTAAAAGGATACGATGAAATATGATTGATATAATGATCTGCGTCCAGCAAAAATGTAACTTTTGGCCCAATAGAGCAAAAACTCCCGATTTTCAACGTATGCTTATCATTCCAGGAAAGGACATTAATCTCACCATACGAAAAATTTCCAATTTCAATTTGATCAATTGGAACGAGATGTTCAATGGTTGTTTTGTTGTTTTTATTTTTTTCTCTCCACTTCTTCTTCAGCGCATATAATTTTACTTTATTTTTCAAAGTATTGAACATATTTCATTTAGCCCTTATACGATGGAAATTCTCCTGTTTCAGTCAAGGCCTTCTTAATAGCGTGAAGGTAACCATACCTATTAAGTTCATCCGGTTCGAGATAGCCACCTTCTGCCCACTCATTCCAGGCAAAAACAAAAATCAAATCTGTCGCATATTGTTTCTTGGCCTTAATAATCAGTTGTTTAAAATATTTTTCAAACTTTTCCGGACTCGCACCAATCATAACAGACCCCCGATTCTCACGTCTTGGAGTGCTGTCCCAATCAGTAAAAGCAGAGGGTATCATTCTTGGAAAAATATCCTTTTCACTAAGAACTTTATTCCAAATCTGATCATAATCAAATTTCTGAAGACTCCTGCCCCGTTTAGTAAGCACTACGGATCGGGAATCAAACTTAAAATGTCTTTCAAAGAACTGGAAAAAAGCCCTCTTCATATATCGCAAAGCCATAAAGTGCTCCGACTCTGCATTTATCTCCGCCTGTGCCAATCCCGGCTGATAAGCCGCACAATAGTCAAACATACTCATATCTAAAGCCGGTTTTTCTCTTAAGAACTCAGCTCTCTGGAATACAAAACAGATTCCGGGGAACCCTGCCTCTTTTGCAAGCTTATTCCAGTATTCGAGCATCTCTTTCCGCTTTTGAATAAGATTAGGTTTATAAAAGACGAAAATTGGCTTCCCATCCTGCTTGATATATCTCGGATCCTTAAAGAATTCCAGCAGATAGTCAAAATGCTGTTTCCATTCTCTTTCGTCTCCATACCTCTGCTCAATCAGGACATCCCATTTGTCAGAAACCCACTGATTTGTCCAGTGTTCATTCGCCCACGAGATACAATAATGGAAATCAATATCACTATGAAGAAAGTTCTCAACTGGTTTTTCCAGAAGAAGTTTCCCATCAAACCAATAGTGATAAAAGCAGAAACCATACACACCATTTTCTTTTGCAATTTCTGCCTGCCATTTCATAACATTGATGTCAAGCAGATTATAATAATTAGAATTCAGAGGTACCCTGGGCTGATGATGGCCTTCAAATAATGGCTTAGCCTTTTTCACGTTAACCCATTCGGTAAAACCTTTCCCCCACCATTTGTCATTCTCTGGTGTTGCGTGGAACTGCGGAAGGTACAATGCTATCGTTTTCATATCAAATATCCTCAAAAATCAATTCTTAGCTACTGGTTACTTGTTACTCCCTTTTAAACTTTTATAAATGTTTCGTAACCCATAATATATAGAATAATATGGCAAAGATATCTTGAATATTCTCTTCGCCATTCCAATTCTCCAGACTGATTCATTAATTTGCGAAAATATCGTTCCTGATTTTTCGTGATTTTTTGGGTTAGCTATGTATTTTATCTGGTCGTCATATATCTTCATACTTCCGAAGTTTTCTGCATCTTGTAAAGATGGTTCTGTTCCCAGCTTGATCCAATCCTGGAATACAGTAATCGGATCAAATGGAGTAATAAAATGTTCTTCAGCTTCAATATCGCGGATAAAATCAACTGCTGCATTCTGTACTACTAGTATCTTACTGTAATCATCGGACATCCTATTATCTGAATATTCAAAAGCTGAGAATTCACAATCTGTATCAGCATTGGAAACAAACCTTTTTACAGACCCGTGATTGGCTGTAAAAAGCATCTCCAAAATTGCTGTAAATGTGCGTTCTTTCAAAAAGTACGACTCATTCTTACCTGAATCAAATAAATATCCCTTAGCATCAATTATTTTCTCTACAACATTATCACAATATGGATTAAGTCCCAGATAATATCCTTTGATCTGAACATTTAGATGCGCTGCCTCTGCAATTTTTGCAATGGCTTTCTGCATATTTCCATGCCAGCCAATGTCAACCACAGCAACTCTTCCGGAAAAATCCATCTTCTCCAGATACCGAAGAAGTGCAAGGTATTCCTGCTTCGAATTAGAATAGATATCCTCCTTCAACTCATCATACATTCGGCCAAAATTAGCATCAGAAAAAAGTTCACTGAATATGTAATCTTTTGAAAAAGACAGATTATATTTTTCTGCCAGTCTCTGATATTTTACTGGCCTTAAACCCACAGTCCTGATGAATGTTTCAATCGTTCCGAATCTCGGCCAAAAAAAAGCCGTCGAGACATTGGCAAGTGATGTATCAAGATGAAGGGTCGGTACAATAAGGGAACGTCTTGATCCATATAAGTACCTAGCAGGAATATCCCTTTCCGCAACTTCCCGATATACCCTTTGCATAATAAGTCCATCACGTGAGAGGAAATATATCTTCTCGATTTGGTCCTGATGAAACTCTTTATTCAGCCATTGTGAAAAACCATACAGCAAAGGCCCATCCAGTTCGTATCCAATATGATAGTAGTATGGGAATCCACTCTCACTGATTTTCTTTTTATCAATATGATTCTGCTTAAAAGCGCATAAATTGTCCCTGCTATATTGCCCTCCATCAGGCTTAAACATGATTTTCGAAAAATCATGTTGTTTAATCAGGATACTGTCTATCCCATGTTTTCTTGCCTGAAGGAAATCACTTTTTTTATTGTCCCCAACATGCAACCATCTATCGTAACTAATCTTCAATTCTTTTTGCACAAATTCATAGAGGTGTCCTGTATATTTTGTCAGCATCTCTTCACAGGAGACATATAGTGAATCATAATAAATATTATTTTGACTAAGGATTTTTTTAATAAGATTAACTGGCAGGTATATGTCTGTGATAATAATTATCTTTTTCTTTAGACATTTGCATCTGTCAAGAAAGGATACGACCTTCTGGTTCCCATGGCATAATTCCGCTTCTGTATCCATCTCATAAAGCATTAGCTCTATTCTTGATACCGGAAGGCTTGTTTCATCAATTTGCTCGTAGATTTCCTGAATCGTTACCTCTTCCCTCGAAGAAACATCTCTTGCTTTCCGCTCTGCGTCTATTCTGATCTTAATAAAATCAAAGCCAAAATGATCGCCTACCATTTTAAAAAGATCAGATGGGCGATATACATCCCTCTTAATAAGCGTGTCAAACAAATCAAATGATATTACGTCATACTTTGCAAGATTGATATTCTTGAACATATATCCTTTATTACCTTTTCGAATATGTAATGGTTCAGTCAATATTTCACTACTGATATCTCAATTAAACAACCAGGTCCTGTACGGCATGATTTCTGATTTATTCGCCAGTATAGTGTAAAAGAATCCTGCTGCAAATACAGAATATACAATTATTTTATAAATATTTCTGTATTTTATTTTATTGTGAAACACAGCAGGCGCTAATATTAATATATATATCTGAAAGAAATAATTAATTCTTTGCAAATACCATGTTTTCCAGCCTACTATTCCGATTACTATCTCAATTAAGAGTATCATTAACAGCCCATTAAATCTTTGTCCTTCTTTCTTTCGGAATCTATTTTGTTTACTGACGCGGTAAGCATATACAAATAATGTGATATATGCTACCTGATAGACTATATTTTTCCCCGCAACAGGAACTTCCTCTATAAGTGAATATCTGTACTCAGGAAAAATTGTCACAAAATATTCAATAAGTTTGGGGATTAATAATGTAGCTGCAATAGAAGCAATAATTGCAATTTTTACACGCTTCTTATTCCATCTAATGAGGAACAGGAAATCAATGATCACCCCGACCAATGCAATTTTATGGATGAAAAAGGCAGGTATTAATATCAAAAATGGAAGTATTTTTTGCTTTTGCCATAGAATAAGTATTCCTGATAAAAAAACGAGCCCTAAGGCCATAAACGTTCTTGTCCCATTCATGGATGGCAAAAAAAAGATTAGGTAAAAGAGTAGAAGGCTAACCCTGTAGTCTTGAGAAAAATTTCCTATAATGATGAAAAAAACCGGTACTACTAACAATCCGGAAAATAGCAGATAAATACTATCCGTATATCCAAACAAGTCTCCTATAAGCTTAAATAATATTACCCAACCAGATGATTTGCTGAATATATCATTAGTATTGCCTGTAAAAAGCTGAATGGAGATAGGGGTATCTTCCAGCATCCGGAAGTAAATAAGATAACTTCTTGTATCTGTGCCAACTGTTGACGCACGAAAAGAAAAAATCCCCCATACCAATATTCCTGTAAGAAGAAGGATCAATGGTTTATAGTGTTTTTTAGATTCTTTGACCCGACAGCAAATCAGCAGAATGATTAGTCCTGCAAAGTAAACCATATTTCACCCTCGATACTGTGTCTTATGATATATAAAAGCCATCATTCTGTAACCCCAAAATGATAATAATGCTCCGGCTTTTGCCTTCTTTCTCGCATTCTTATCCCTGATTACAGTACCTCTGTAAGCAATAATCTTTCTCCAGAGCAAACTGATATACTTGCTGTTTTCTTCCGTTGGAGGTATCTGAAAAAGAATATTACAGTCGACGCTAAAGCACCTGCACACAGCGGCATCATGAAGCTGAGGGAAATCTTTATCAACATTCTTTTTCAATTCTTCAATATGCTTTACCGAATCTAACTTTCTTGATGAAAATCTCTGATATTGAATACTATTCTTTCTTTGAAAATAGAAATAATCAAGATTACTGATCAAAGCAATCCTTTTACAATTTTTAATTACCTGATATGTAACAGGTATATCCTCATAAAGTTTTCCGACCGGATAAGGATATTTTATTAACATTTCCGTCTTATATAACTTTCCGCATGCAGAAGTATCCGCACCGTTCTGATATAGTAATTTTTCCAGATAGGCACTATTTCCTAAAACCTGAAGTCCCTCTGCTTCTTTAGCCTCCGGCAGCTTGTCTCCATCAAAATAGTTAATAAACCAGCTTGATGCCATATCTGCAGCTGTGGTTACTAACGCATCCAGAAGGTTTTCAACATACCTGGCAGAAACAAAGTCATCTCCGTCGATCAGCGTGATATAATTCCCTTTTGCAGCTTTTATTCCGATATTCCTTGCATCCGATAAACCGCCATTGCTTTTATGGATTACTTGGATCCGTTGATCTCTGCTTTCATAGTCATCACAGATATTTCCGCTCTTATCTGTAGATCCGTCATCCACAAGAATAATTTCCATTTTTTCATAAGATTGTGCAAGAATGCTGTCAATACATCTTCCTATATAACCTTCAATATTATATACAGGCACCACTACCGTAATCAGCGGCTGTTTTTCTGCAAAACGAATCATATTTTCTTTCCTGTCACGTCTTATCTCTTATTCTCGAGAAGTCTGGAATAATACTCTTCAAGTTTCTTCGCTTCAGCACCGGAATCAAACCCGTGTGCAATAATATCCTCTGAATGATCTCTTCTGTCCATCATGTTATATTCCGTATATTTTAAAACTTTAGCAGCCCAATCTTCAGCTCTTTGATCCAATCCGACAAAGTGTCCCAAATCCGCACATGGGCTGGATTCCTCAGGAATCTCTTTTGAGAAGAATACCGGCAAGCCACAGCATTCCGCTTCAACTCCGACTACCGGAAGGCCCTCATAAAGACTAGGTAAAAGAAAACAATCCATTGCATTATAAAACTGATGAATATCTTCCCTTCTCCCAAGATAAATCACTCTATCCTGAATTCCATACTTATTAATTCTTTCAAGCATTGCCTCCCTCAGTTCACCATCTCCAATGAGAAGCAAACGCGCTTTAGGTTCCTTTTTTGCAATCTCATTAAAAATATCAATAAGAAAAAGAGTGTTTTTCTGAACAGTTAGCCGCCCGATATGACCAATTATGATGCAATTTTCTATGTCATATTCCTTCCTGGTCTTAATACGAAGTTCCGAATCAAATGAATTCTTTTTTGCATTGATTACAGTTTTGAATATTGCAACCTTACCATCTAGATACAATTGCTCGCCAAACTGCCACTTCCCGCATTCTTCTCCGTTTGCCATATAATTAGTGGAGCAGAATCTGCTGAACGGCTTCAGAATATTCTTCAGGAATGTTTTCCTATCCCCCGAATGCGCCATGGATATACTCTCATTGATTCGTATCGGAACTCCTGCAGCTTTTGCGGCAACCATGGCAAACACGTTCATCGTCCCATTGTAGCCATGCACAATTGTGTATCTGTTCTTTTTACAGATAGAGTAAATTTGTCGCATATTCTGAATAATATGCTGATATGGGGAAATTATATATACTCTTCCCCCCAACTCTTCTATTTCTTCCTTGGGAATCGAATTTGAATCCGCATCACAGATAAAATCAAATTGCACTTTATCTCTGTTTATATGCCTGTAATATTCCATCACCAGGTTTTTTTTCCCACCTGAGTGCATTTTCCCCATTACTACCGCAACTCTAATCATTTCACCATACCTGAAGACCGCATGAACTCGGCAGTTTTTAAAATCCCGTCATTAAGGCTAATTGGATTGAATTTCCCGAAGAATTCTTCATACCTTGAAATATCAAGATAATTTACCGGTACATCTGCTGTTCTTCCCGCAATATACTCCACAGTTAAATCAGATCTGATTGTTGCCTTTATTGCATCGATCACTTGTTGAACAGATGTCCCCTTCCCGGAGCCCAGATTAAATATCCGCACTCCATGCTCTCCCTTAACAATGTTCATGATACCCCTGACCGCATCATCTATATAGATAAAGTCACGGGTCACACTTCCATCTCCATAGACTTCAAGCATTCCATCTGTCAAAGCCCTATAGACAAAAGTAGTAACTACACCCAACTTTCCGTTTGGTCTTTGATAGGGGCCATAAGGATTTGCCAACCGAATTATTCTATAATCGAGGCCTTTCTGATACCTGTAAAGATACAATAATTTCTCTATCGTAATCTTCTGTATTCCATACGAGCTGATAGGATAAGTGACTGTGTCTTCTTTAATCGGACAGGTTCCCTTCTTACCGTATACAGCCCCGCCAGAAGAAATAAATACAACCTTCTTCACATTCTGTCTGACGCATGCGTCCAGTAATTTAGCCGTCACTATCACATTTGCTTCCAGTTCAAGAGGTATATTACGATTCGAATCTCCCGGGATACTGGTACTTGCCAAATGAAAAACCACATCCATATCTGATACTTGATCGTCAAACTCTGTATCCAGGGAATACGAAAATACTTTAAATACCGTGTTCGGAAGATCTTGCCGTTTTAATGTTTCAAAGTATGAAATATCTCTATCGATTACGGTCAACTGGTGTTCAGATCCATCTATTTCTTTTGAAATAGCAAGCGCAAGGTTCGTTCCAATAAAACCAGCGCCCCCGATTATTGCAATATTCATACACCGTAATGCTCCATTGAGTTGAAGTAAGCTGAAGAGAAAAATCTAACGCAGTGTTGAGCTGTATCCCTCACTCCGCCCCTTCATGTTTCATAACAACTTTGATTGTTTTAAAGATGATTCGAATATCTTCTGCGATGCTGAAATTGCTGATATATTCGAGATCAAGCTTTACAACGTCTTCAAAGTCGGTGACGTTGCTACGGCCGCTGACCTGCCAGAGGCCGGTAATGCCCGGTTTCACAGCCATCCTCGCCCTATGATGGGATTCATATTTATTCCATTCATCTACTGTGGGAGGTCTGGTTCCCACAAGGGACAGCTGGCCAAGAAGGACATTCAGAAACTGAGGAAATTCATCAATGCTGGTCGTACGAATGAACCAACCGATCCCGTGTTTTGTCCCATCGGGGCCACTGCCCAGAATGCGGGGATCATCCTTCATCTTGAACATAAGACCACTCATCTCATTTTTCTGCATCAGTTCTTTCTTGCGTGCGTCTGCGTCCCGATACATGCTGCGGAATTTATACATATTGAAGATGCGGCCGTTCCGGCCGATTCTTTTCTGTTTGTAGAAAATGGGGCCCGGGTCTGCGACATAAATCATGGGGCCAATAATGATCGTAAGGATGCCGGTGATAGCCAGACCAACCAGTGAACCGATGATATCCATGACACGTTTCGTCATTGCCTGCGCAAAGGTAATACTGCGTATGCTTTCTGTCAGCAGGATGGTATCGCCCATCTTCTCGACGACCTTATCCGTGTGGTAGGGATCTTCTGTATTTAATACGAAATGGAGAGTGATGCCCATAGTAGACAGTTCATGGAGAATTCCGGAACTTGCAGCATCCTCTCTGTCCGTCATAAGAATGAACGCCTCATCCACCCATCGGTTTCGGATCGTATCCGGAAGATCCTCGAGACTGCAGATTTCTTTTAAACCACAATAAGAGATATCCTCTTGTCTTTTTTCATATAACTGCCTTCTGTCATCATCTGCGATGGCCAGTCCTTCCAGATCAACGATTCCTGACAGATCAACGCGAAGTTTTTCGATTCGGTCTTTCGAGATTCCAAGATCCGTGATGAGAATCGCGTTTCTTCTGCTGTAACCCCTTGTGTTTCTCCTCCGCAGAAACCCCTTGTAGAGAATTCTTTCAAGATAGAGAAAAAGAAGACTGAGCAAAGAAAAATACCCGACTACCAGTCTTGAGATCTCACTACTGTCTTTTGTAATAAATAGATACAACACAAGGCCTGCTGTAACGATTACAGTATGTTGAACTACTGCTGTAAATTCTTTGAAGTATCCTCTCTGCAGAATCTGCTTGTAATTGTGGAACCCGATTCCGGAGACCAGACTCAGGATAATAATAAGAAGAACCATCACCGTGTAGGATGATGACCCGCTAAAGGGCAGCGTTCTTCTATGCCTAATATAATATGCCAGAAAATAGCATGCCTCCAATACAAGCATATCCAGCAGGGTAAAGTCCCAGTGTTTGTATAAGCCTGGTTTTTCGTACATAGTCGATCAGTCTCTCTCAGCAGATGATGATTCCGATGATGGGTCTGTCTGCATTGTTCAGAATCTCTGTCTCACGCGCGATCTCGCTATATCTGGAAGTCCCTTTCTTTTCTATCAGAATGGCTGCATCCGCCTCGGCAAGGCGAAGGCGTGCTTCAGAGGAAGTCAGGATGTCACCGCCAGACAGGATCTCCCCATCCGGATTCTGGCTCTTCAGTACAGACTGAAGCTCTTTCACCACCTCGTCCCCGGCTGTTCCAACCAGAAGGATCCGTTTTACATCAGCAGCATAATTCCGGAGGTTCGCCATGATCATACTGACAGATTCGGAGGACTTGTCATAGCTTCCCATATCCTTGAGGATAAACCTGTCACAAAGGTCACTATAGGAAATGAGTCTGTCATTCCTGAGATAGCGGAATGTATAATACAGCGCCAACAGGAAGATGCCAATGATAAATCCAAGTCCGGCATATTTGATCAGGGATTTCTTATCAATAGATGCAAGGCCAGTGGCTGCAGCGTCTGCTGTCGTTTCCGGCTTCGCAAGTCCATCCTGATATGATTTGACCTTTCCCTTATAATCATTTGTCTGATACAGTGCATAATAAAAACTCTGCTGTCTGCTCAGAAGGTCACCATCCACTGTCAGGTAACTGCGTTTATCGGAAACAGTTGTCTTGAAAGTATAGTTATCGGCGAGAGTCTTGCCGAACTTTTCAGCTTCTTCAAGGACTCCATCAAGGATGGCATCTGCCTGATCCTGATCTTTTCCAACAGTCGTCACACGCACTTCGTATCTTGCGATATCGATGGAATCGCTGTCTGAATCATCTGAAGCCGCAGGCTGACCCGCCTCATTAACCGCAGGCTGCCCGCCGGTGCTGACGATAACAGACTGCCCGTTTCCGTTGTCAGAGGCATTCACCATTGCATTGCCCGTCACAGAGCCGGCGGAAATATCGATCAATTCTCGCAGGAACGGAACTGTTTCTGTCCCCGTCGATTCCGCAAGATTTTCCAGGTACTCGCCCTCCAGAAGTTCAGAGCGATATTCATTTGCAAGAAGAGGTGCAATCGTCTTGTCTTTTGTCCGCGTTGTGATAATAATTGCCGCATCAGCCGTCGGAACATTGTACGGATCGATCTTCATTAATGTAGAATGGGAAAGATAGTCATTCTGGCCGATGGCGCTGGTCTTCAGATTCATACCTGCATTAGAATAAAGCTCTGATTCCGCAGTATAAGCAGCATTCTCTTCTTCCGCTTCAGTCTCATTCTCGATCATGGCAGTTTTGGACTGGCCAAGAGCCTTACTGACCTTATAGCCGCCTAGAAGGCAGGCGAAGATGATGCCGGACAGAAGAACGGGGACCCAGTGCCTGAGAATATAGTGAACCAACTCGCTGATATCAATCTCGCTGTCTTCATCCGGTACAAGGTATGGATTCATCGCAGACTTCCTCCGTAACAATTTCTTAATCATTTAATTTTACCATGTATGTAGGATTGCAACAAGTGTGATTTTCCTAAGAATTAACTCTCGACGTCCTCAGAATTCTCCGATGAGGTGTCACACTGAAGGAACTGCATGATCTCCTCGAAGCTTCTGTCGCTGTCTTCGATAGCCTTCATGAGTTCCTTTT
>Ga0256404_1007666_pt1 | contig 16850 bp, 14 predicted proteins | sample RumenRJG_01DNA_FD_185990 | JGI IMG/M metagenome (GOLD analysis project Ga0256404, IMG submission 185990) | Bovine rumen microbial communities from Lethbridge, Alberta, Canada - RJG_01 | ecosystem: Host-associated > Mammals > Digestive system > Stomach > Rumen | place: Canada: Alberta | collected...
AGGATGATGTCTCCTTTGTACTGGTCTTCAAATTGTCGCGCTTCGGGAGGAATGCCGCAGATGTCCTGTCCACGCTGCAGACGATGCAAGATTTCGGTGTGAATCTAATCTGCGTGGAAGATGGCATTGATTCTTCAAAGGATGCCGGTAAGCTTATGATCTCCGTCCTGTCGGCAGTCGCGGAGATCGAACGTGAGAATATACGTGTCCAAACCATGGAAGGCCGTATCCAGAAAGCCAGGGACGGCAAATGGAACGGCGGATTCCCCCCTTACGGCTACAGTCTGAAAGATGGTGTACTGGAGATCAACGAGGAAGAGGCTCCTGCAATCCGTACTATTTTTGAACAATGGGTTACTACAGACATCGGCGCTAATGGTCTTGCCAAATATTTGGAGACCCATGGTGTCCGTAAGATCCCAAGACACAATGGGAAGAATCCCCTGTTTGACGCAGCCCTGATCCGAAAGATCATAAAGAATCCGGTATACTGCGGGAAGATCGCATATGGCCGCCGTAAAACGGAAAAGGTTCATGGCACCCGCAACGAGTATAAGCTGGTCGAACAGGATGACTACTTGGTTGTGGACGGCCTGCATGAGGGTATCGTTTCGGAAGAACTGTGGAACCAGGCCCAGGTCAAGATGATTGCCAGGGCAAAGAAATACGAGCATGTGAATAAGGCAAAGGATACGAAGACACATCTTTTGTCAGGCCTTGTTAAATGTCCTGTATGCGGGGCAGGCATGTATGGTAATAAAAGTATCAAGCATCGTAAGGACGGCTCTAAATATAAAGATTTTTTCTATTATAGCTGCAAGCACAGGACTATGACCCGCGGTCATAAATGCGATTATAAAAAGCAGATCCAGGAAGAGGTCCTGGATGCTTCTGTAGTAGAGATCATTACGAAGCTGGTCTCTAATCCGCGCTTTGCCTCGCTTATGCAGGAAAAGATCAATATGAAGGTGGATACCACGGTCATCGATCAGGAGATCAAGGCGCTGGAAAAGCAGCTGAAACAGTCCTATGCCATGAAGCGGAAGACCCTGGAAGAGATCGAACAGCTGGATCCGGAAGACCGTCACTATAACCGCCGGAAAGCCGATCTGGATGACCGCCTTTACCGGATGTATGACAAGATCGATGACCAGGAGCAGAGCCTCATAGAAGCCAGGGCAAAGAAACAGTCCATCGAATCTGAAAAGGTTACCGGGGACAACATCTACAAAATTCTTATCTACTTCGATAAATTCTATAAGCTGATGAACGAAGAGGAACAGCGGAAGCTTATGGAGACCCTCATCGAAGAAATCCAGATCTACGAAGAGAGACAGACAAGCGGGCAATGGCTTAAGTCGATCACGTTCCGTCTTCCAATCATCGACAGCGATATGAAAATAACGGTCGGGAATGGTTTGGACAGTCAGCATCGCGTTGAGACGGTTGTTCTTCTTTCCAAGGGCGATGTCAAGTCAAAAAAGATCCAGGTCGAGTTCAGTCTCGAAGAAATGGACATGTCGGGATTCCGGGAAGACGCGACCTATGAAGAGATCAAGGCGTATGTGAAGGAACACTCCGGGCTCCAGGTATCAAATCTGTACATCGCCCAGGTCAAGCAGAAGCATGGAATCAAAGAGAGGGAGAATTATAATAAACCAAAGTCAGAGAACAGCAGGCAGCCGCAGTTGTGCTGACCACTTTGCCGCTTTCCGCGCTGCCGGCATATGCGGCCGGGACGGGAAAAGCTATGCAGCTTGTGGGAACAGGCAATCCATCCGGCGGGATAGAGGATCAGGATCATATTTATCTCGGAACCAAGGATGATACACATTATACCTGGACAGATGCTGTGCCGTACTGGCGGGTGCTGGACGCAGACGAGATGAATACCGGAGATGCCGGTATGTTTCTGCTGTCCGAAAACCTGATCGGCAACAATCCCGGCGGAAGCTACGGAAACATCTATTTCAATCAGGACCTGATGAAAGGCAATGCCTGGCAGAAAAGCGATGCGCAAGCGTGGTGCGGTGATTTCCTGACGAATGTCTTTTCCGGACAGGAACAGGCTGCGATTGCTGGGACGACCAAAAGCGACGGTGCTAAAACCTATACTGATACAGAGTACAGCTGTACTTTTGACTATGGCGCTTCCAATAACATCCTGAGCGGGGATCCGGTCTTTTTTCTGTCAGCAGAAGAAGCGGACAGCAGCGCCTATGGTTTCACGAATAATGCTTCCCGAACAGCAAAATATGAAAGCAGCAACGCACCTTGGTGGTTGCGCTCGCCGTACTCCGACGATATCAACCGCGCGGGGATCGTCTGGTTTGTCGGCAGGATCGACCACGACAGTGTCGTTCGTGCTTATGCTGCGCGTCCCGCTTTCAATTTAGATCTGTCATCTGTTCTCTTCACATCTGCCGCAGAAGGCGGCAAATCTTCCGGCGTCGCAGACGCCGACTCTCTAAAGGCAGTTTCTGCCTATTCCGGAAAAGCCTGGAAATTAACAATAAAAGACTCTGCCCGAAGCGGATTTAAAGCGTCCTATGACAGTCGCTCCGGTGATTTGATTACCATAAAATACGGCGGAGCCTCTGCCGGAACAGGAGAATATATCTCTGCCATCATCGTAAATGATTCCGGCGTGATCACTTATTACGGGAATCTGGCGAGCGCTGCGGCCGGGGATGATATAACAGCATCTGTAAACCTGGCGGGCAAATACAATGACGGTGACACGCTCTATGTATTCCATGAGCAGTGCAACGGAGATAAGAAGACTGACTATGCCAGCGAGCTGCAGGAGATCAAGATACCTGAGCTGTATACGGTCAAAGTCACCGCCGGCGCGAATATGACCCAGGCATCCGGCTCGGGAGACCTGACCCAGACAGTGGAAGATAGTACAGCGATCAAAGATGTGGTGTTTGAAGCATCGGCCGGTTATTATTTTCCGGACTCTTATTCCACGGCGGCAGTGAACGGCATCAGCGTGACCCGTAACAGCGAGACCAAGGTCACCGTATCCGGCATCCCCACAGCGGATGTGGAATTTGCTCTTCCGGATGCTTCCGAAAAGTCTGCCACGACCTGGACAGTGAGCTTTGATAAGAACGGCGGCAGCGGCACGATGGAAGATGTGACCGGCGTTTCCGGGGAATATACGCTTCCCAAGTGCATTTTCACTGCACCGGAGGACAAGGCTTTCGATTACTGGCTCGTGGACGGCAAAGAGTATGCCGAGGGCGATCCCATCACCGTGGAAGCGGATACGACTGTAACTGCACAGTGGAAAGATGTACCGCCTGCCCATGTCCATGATTTGAAACTGGTGGAAGAGAAAGAGGCCACATGTACGGAAGATGGGAATACCGCTTATTATGTATGTGATGGATGCGGCCTCTGGTTTGAGGACGCCACTGCCCTGGTGGAGATTACTGACGAGAGTTCTGTGGTGATTAAGGCCCTGGGCCACAAGTGGGACAGCGGCGTTGTGACGAAGGAAGCGACCTATACCACGGAGGGCATCCGGACATTTACCTGCTTAAACGACAAAAGCCACACAAAGACAGAACTGATCCCGAAGAAGGAAAGACAGTCCTCCGGCGACTCAGACGAGGACAGCAGTTCCCCGGTTGTAAGAGGCGTCTGGGATCAGGATGCCTCCGGTTGGCATTACCGGGAGAATGGAGCCCTGGTGAAAGGCGCATGGCGCTATTTACCTTATAACGGTTTAAGCTACTGGTATTACTTTGACGAGGCAGGCGTGATGAAGACCGGGTGGCTTCTCTGGAATGGAAACTGGTATTACCTCTGGCCGGTCTCGGACGGCTGGATGGGAAGGATGGTCACCGGCTGGCAGCAGATCGAAGGCAAGTGGTATTACTTTGAGACAGCGCCCGGAAAGGATCAGGGCCGCATGTACCGCTCGGAGCGCACACCTGACGGATACTACGTGGGACCGGACGGAACGTGGGACGGTAACCCGGCGGACAAAAGCGCGTAAAGAATCGGAAAGGAGAAGTGAAAGAAAATGAAAAAGCAGATGTTCAAAAAGGTAAGCATCGTTCTGGCAGCGTTTCTTCTCCTGACCGCAATGCCTTTGTCTTCGCTGGCGGAGAAGGGAGACGATGTTTCAGTCCCTCAGATTTTTTCCGTGGAAAAGGCAAGTGCTTCGGACGCGGTTATGGAAAAGGCGACGTCCTCCGACGCGTATGAAGACGGGGAGCTCCTGGACGGCATCATATCCAACGACATTGTTCCGTCAGAAGAGGAAGAAGTCCCGGCGGCGGTTCCCGCGACCGAAGAGATCCCTGTACCTGCGGCCGAAGTCCCGGCTGACATCTCCGGCACCTGGACCATTGACGGGATTACAACCTACCGGTTTGAGGAAGACGGCACCGGTGCCCTGGTCCTGCCGGAGCATGAGTATATCTTCAGCCATACGGTGGAGGACAATAAACTGACCCTGGAATTTGAAAACAGCAAGATCGATCCGGCGGTCTTCACCATTACGCTGGAAGGAGACACTCTGACTCTGGTCAAAGAAGAGGATGCCGGGGCGGCGGAATTTGTACTTGAAAAGACAGATGACTGATAACGGGGTTCAGGCATAATGAGCGGCGGTTCTCTGTTCGGGATGGTGTATTCCGGGTGGGGAACCGCTTTTTGGTTGAATTATTGCTGAATGTTTTTTTTTAATCATCGGAATATATGGAACATTCAGGTACGCTTCGTGCTATATATATGTGGAAGGATGTTCAGAAATACTGAGAGGATGTAAAAGCAATGCCGGACAGAAAAGTACAAGCCGGCCCCGGGGTATTCATCATGATCGGGGACCATGGCGAAGGCCTGCATATCGATTTTTCGGACAACCGTTCCTGGCTGACACTCTTTTATGCCCTCCCAAAGGAGATCGTAAAAAAACAAAGGGAATATCTTTCCATTACGAGGAGCCCATACAATGTGCTGCGTACAGAGGATTATTCCGAACTGATCAATGACCGGCTTTTCCTGCAGCTTGTATGGGATTCCTATGCCTGGGCTGTCTGGCAGTGCTTCCGGGTTCCGAAGAAGGACGGCACTTACCGTGATATCCCAGGTATCGACCTTTATTATTCCGGAGACTTTTCCTTATGGCGGCTGGCATATTTCTGCGTCGGGGCCATGCGGGACATTTTTCAGCAGGTTGGCCTCGGATTTCAGGAGCTATATAACCTTGGGCCTGATCAGGAAGTGCCGTATCTTACATATGAGCAGTGGTCCAACCTGGTCAGAAATACTACAGACCAGATCATCGCAGAACAAAACCTGCAGCCCATGATCGATGAGGTCTGGAATGCCCGGACTCCGGAAGACTATTCCGAGTACTACAGCAAGGTCAAAGCCGCATTTGAAGCCGAGTGGCATCACAGCCGGACGAAAGCGGGAAAGGGCATGCAGTCGCTGGAAAGGCTGATGGAAACCAGTGACGGCCGCAGGCAGATCCTGGCGCTTTCTGATGAAAGTGATTTTGCAGAAGAGGTCATTTACCGCCTTTGGTCCCAAAGGTTTCTGGAGACACTTCCCCCTAAAGACCGGAAGATCCTTCAGCTGAAAACGGCAGGCTTCACTGTTCAGGAGATCGCGGAAAGGGCAGGCTATAAGACGCATAGTGCCGTCGTAAAACGTCTGCGGAAGATCAGGGAAAAGTTCGAGGGTTTTATCCTGTCCGGATCGTAATCATTTTTCCATACAAAGCAGCTCTCATGGAGGGGGCTGTTTTTTTAATGCGAAAAAATCAAAAGGAGGACAAAGATGAATAAGTGTAAGAGCAAGTATCGACCATGGGCCCAAAATTCGCATCCTGCTCATTTTGCCCCACGGTCAGATCCTTGTTGGGGAGTGCCTTCCCCAAGCCCTGCTGAACTGCCTTCCGGCAGTTTTTTTGATTCCGGCAATATCTGCCGGATGCATTTCATGAAAGAAGGTGATCATCATCAAAAGAAAATACAACACGCCCCATCGGGAACACATTATCAAAACGCGGCTTTCCGATGAAGAGTATCAGGCATTTTTGGAACGATGCAGGTACAGCGGCCTGTCACAGTCGGCGTATCTTCGGAAAGCGATCACCGGCGCGAAGGTCGAAACGGTCATCCGGGTCGGCGGTATCAATCAGGAATTCCTAAATTCCCTTAATACCACCAACCGGGAAATCGTCCGTGTGGGCACCAACTTAAACCAGATCGCATACCAGCTGAACACCGGCACGGAGGTATCACCCCCGATCGTAGATGAGATCCATGACTGTATCGGGGAGCTGACCGGGCTCCGGTTTTCACTTTTGCAGAAAGCGGGTGATGCCATTGGCAACGATAAAGCATATCGCATCTAAGAACGCCGACTACGGAAACGCGGAACTGTATCTCACCTTCCAGCATGATGAATTCAGCATGAAGCCGGTGCTCGACGACCGTGGCCACTACGTTCCGCGTCCAGAGTATCTTTACCAGACGATCCTTTGCGGTGATGATGACTTTGCCATCGCCTGTATGAAATCAAATCTTGAATACAGGAAGAACAACCTGAAGGGCGATATCAAGTCTCATCACTACATCCTGAGTTTCGACCCGAGGGACGGGACCGATAACGGACTTTCGATGGAACGAGCCCAGGCATTGGGCGTCGAATTCTGCAAAACACATTTCCCGGGCCACCAGGCGATCGTATGTACCCATCCTGACGGTCACAACAAAAGCGGCAACATCCACTGCCACATCGTCATCAACTCCCTGCGGATCGAGGATGTCCCCCTCCTCCCGTATATGGACCGGCCTTCTGATACGAAAGCCGGGATGAAACACCGGTGCACGGCAGCGGCGCTCAGGTATCTTCGCAGTGAAGTCATGGAGATGTGCCACCGGGAAGGTCTCTATCAGATCGATCTCCTGAACGGCAGAAAGGACCGGATTACCGAACGGGAATACTGGGCCAAACGTCACGGGCAGGCTGAACTCGAAAAGCAGATTTCCGGTTTGAATGAAACCGGAGGCCCTGAAATCCGTCAGACGAAGTTCGTAACTGATAAGGAAAAACTCAGGAAGCAGATCAGGGCGGCGATGGAAAAAGCAACGACCTTCGAAGAGTTCGTTTCTATTCTTTCCCGGTCCGGTATCTCCGTTAAAGAAAGCCGCGGCAGGTTCAGCTATCTTACCACGGACCGCACCAGGCCGATCACTTCCAGGAAACTGGGGGATGCTTATTCCAAAGAAGCGGTTCTTGAAAAGATCAGGGAAAATGCAGAAAGACCTGCGGGTATATCGGCAAAAACAAAAAATACGGTCAGACCCGCATCCCGCATCAGCCGGGTCGTGGATATCGAAGCGAAAAAGGCAGAAGGAAAAGGCATCGGGTACGAACGCTGGGCAAAAAAGTTCAACTTAAAACAGAAAGCAAAGGCACTGCTCCTTTACAGGGAACATGGCTTTGAGAATCCGGAAGACCTTGACCATGCGATCGCGGCGGCACATGCGGCATACGAAGACAGTACTGAGAAACTGAAAGGGATCGAATCCGCTCTTAAGGAGAAACGTGATCTCAGACGGCACCTGCAGGCCTTCCGTGCCGCCAAAGATATCGCGGCGGAATACAAGGCGGTCAAAGAGCCGAAGAAACGTGAGGCCTTCTATGAAGTTCACAGGGCACCCCTGATGCTCCGGGAGGCAGCTCAGAAGTATTTCAAGGAACACGGTATCCGATCCCTTCCAAAGATCATCGATCTTAATGAGGAGATCGATGCCCTGGTCTCGGAAAAGAACGAATACTACAATGCCCGCCGTGAAGCGTCTTCCAGGGAAAGGGAACTGCGGACGATACGGGACAACATCGAAGCCTCGATCGGAAAGGAGGCGATAAGGGAAACAACGGAATCTGTAAAGGAAAACGCACGGTGATCTTTGAAAAAGCTGAACTATGAGGAAGGAAGTGAGAGCAGATTGAGGAAGTATTATGAGGATAAGAACTATAATGCTGCGTTCGAGCGTTGTATCGATGTCATGGCAAAGCTCATGGTGAAATATGGGCCGGCGGTCCTTAAGCAGTTAGAGGCAGAACGAAACCTGATTTCATTTGATGCAGAAAACTTCTTGGCTCCTGTGAACAGCGGTATGCCTGGCAGGATGAAGGCGTATCAGCATCAGTATGGAATCATGAAATCCGGGCTCGTGGCATAACGACGCCGGTGAAAGCAATTTGTGCGTTGCACCACCATGGAAGCTATGGTATGATTTGTGCAACGCATACATAGAAACGAGCTGAGATTGCAGTTCGTTGTTGACTCATAATACGTAAAGGAAAAGAAACCATGGAATGCAAGACAAAGATCAAAGAACTCAGAGAGATGGCCGGTATGAACCGGAAGGAATTCTGTGATTATTTCCAGATCCCGTACGCCACGGTGACCGACTGGGAACGGGAGCACCGACATGCGCCGGATTATGTGCTGAGGCTTTTGGAGTACCAGATCCGGATGGAGGGGCTTGGGAAGAAAGGGGAGCATTGATATGGCAAATAAACCAGTAAAAGAGACTATACACGCTAAAGGATTTGATATCAGTATCTATACAACAGATTTTGAAAACGAGTTCATATCTCTTACGGATATTGCCAGATACAAAAGTAATGATCCGAATGATGTGATTAGAAACTGGATGCGAAGCCGTGAAACATTAGAGTTCCTCGGCTTGTGGGAGACCCTGCACAATCCGGACTTTAAACCCGTCGAATTCGATGGGTTTAGAAGAGAAGCTGGTCTTCACGCTTTTACAATGTCACCAACAAAATGGATTGAAGGTGTAAATGCAATAGGGATTGTCACAAAGGCCGGCCGCTACGGCGGGACCTATGCACATTCTGATATTGCTCTGGAATTTGCTTCTTGGATTTCAGCAGAATTCAAGCTGTACATTGTGAAGGACTATCAGCGGATCAAGCATGATGAAAACAGCCGCCTGTCTCTGAACTGGAACCTGAATCGTGAGATCGCAAAACTGAATTACCGCATTCATACCGATGCTGTCAGGGACAATCTGATCCCGCCGGACCTGACACCTGAACAGATGGCTTACAAGTATGCAAATGAGGCTGATCTTCTGAATGTTGCCTTATTTGGTAAGACAGCGAAGCAGTGGCGGAATGAGAACCCCGGCAAAAAAGGCAATATTCGTGATTATGCAGAATTGAACCAGCTTTTGGTTCTGGCAAACATGGAAAGCTATAACGCGATTCTGATCGAGCAGGGGAAGCTGATGTCTGAGCGGTTGGTCCTGCTGCGAAACCTGGCAGTCCGGCAGATGCAGACGCTGGCTGCCATCAATGTCAATAATCTTCCACAGCTTCCGGGAGGTGAGAGCTGATTGAAACCAAAGAAGAAATGCTATATCTACACCCGTGTTTCCACCGCGATCCAGGTGGACGGCTACAGCCTGGACGCGCAGAAAGAAAAACTCCGGAAATACGCGGAATATGAGGACATGGAGATTGCCGGGGAGTACTCCGATGAAGGCTTCTCCGGCAAGAACATCCAGGGCAGAAAAGAGTTTCAGCGGATGCTGGAAGATATCGAAGAAGGCAAGGACGGCGTATCCTATGTCCTGGTCTTCAAGCTGTCCCGCTTTGGCCGCAACGCTGCGGATGTCCTCAATTCCCTGCAGATGATGCAGGATTTCGGGGTCAATCTGATCTGTGTTGAAGACGGGATCGACAGTTCAAAGGATGCTGGTAAGCTCATGATCTCTGTGCTTTCTGCGGTGGCGGAGATCGAACGCGAAAACATCCGCGCCCAGACTATGGCCGGCCGGGAACAGAAGGCGAAGGAAGGCCGTTGGAACGGCGGCTTTGCCCCCTATGGCTATCAGCTTGTGGATGGGGACCTTCTGATCGCGGAAGATGAGGCAGAGGTCATCCGGCTGATCTTTGAACGCTATATCCACACCAATGACGGCATTAACGGTATCGCGGCTTATCTGAACAGTCACGGCTACGCGAAGAAACTCCGTCAGAACAACACGATCTCCGGATTTTCATCAAGCTTTATCAAGAACGTTCTGGATAACCCGGTCTACATGGGGAAGATCGCTTATGGACGCAGAAAGACGGAAAAGAAGATCGGTACCCGCAATGAAATGCATGTCGTAAAGCAGTCCGAGTACCCTTTATATGAAGGCAGTCATGAGGCGATCATCAGCGAAGAAGACTGGCAGCTCGCGCAGGCGAAACGGAGAGAAAATGCGTATAAACGGGAGAAGATCCGCGATGTGGAGCATGCACATATCCTGTCCGGCATCCTGAAGTGCCCATGCTGCGGCAAGAGCCTTTACGGCAATATTTCAAAGGCCCACAGCAAGGACAAATATACCCGCTATTATTATTACTGCAAGAATAACCTCGGCGCCACCGGGCATAAATGCACCTTCCGGACAAACATTGAACAGAAGGAAATAAACCGTATGGTCGCCGCCATCATATCCGCCATGGTCAATGATGAAAGGTTCAGGGAAGCGATTCGGGAAAAGATCGGCACGGCGGTAAATACAACAGATCTTGAAAAACAGGTGGAAGTTCATCAGGCACAGCTGCGCCAGATCATCGGTACAAAGACCCGGCTGGAGCACCAGATGGATTCCATGGACGTGACGGATCCTCATTACAACAGAAAAATCTCTGATCTGCAGCGCCGTTATGATGACCTGTATGATAAAACAGGTGAAACAGAAGAGCAGATCGATAAGCTGAGGGCAAGGATCCATCAGATTAAGCAGGAGCGGATTTCAAGTGATAATATTTATAAGTTGCTCCTGGTGTTCGACAAGCTGTATGATACTATGACGGAAGCGGAACAGAAGGAATTCCTGCGATCCTTTATAGATCACATCGATATCTGGCCGGAGAAGCCGGACAATGGCTGCTGGATCAGGAAAATTGTGTTCAGCTTCCCGGTACCGGTCAATGGAAAAGAAGTGGTCGAATACCCCTTGGAAAACGATAGAACTTACGAGACGGTCGTCCGGCTTTCCAAGGAAGGGTAAAATGCGGGACTGTCGCATCGTCATAAAAGATGCGGCGGTCCCGTTCATCTTACTATGCATTACCGTCTGCTTTCCCTTGATTTTCCTCCTCTCGAGGAATATAATGAACAATGGTTAGATAGAACTAACTGCCTCTGACTACCTTATTGCCTTACACAGTCTATCCACCACTAATTTTTTTTGCCCTTTGGTTAGCCGAGAATAACCAAAGGAGACTTTATGAAGAAGATATTCAGAAGCCACAAGAAAACCTGGAATAACAAAAGAAAATGAGAGGATAAAACTATGATCAAAACAACGATGAAGATCGACGGCATGATGTGCGGGATGTGCGAGGCGCACGTCTGTGACGCGATCCGCAAGGCTGTACCTGGAGCGAAGAAGGTAGCAGCGAACCGTGGCAAAAAGGAGGCCTCTTTCCTGACAGAGGAGGCTGTAGACACCGACAGCTTGAAGACTGCTATCGACGCCACAGGTTACACCTGTCTGGGCATTGAATCGGCTCCCTGGAAAAAGAAAGGCCTGTTCGGGTGGCTTTGAAAACGGTCGTATGGGGGCTTCTGATCCCCTTTATCGGTACAGCAGCCTGCGTGTTCTTTGCCGTCGGTTTCAGTCTGATGATGGCGCTGGACGTGGCGCTGGGATGAGGAGAAAAAGTTATGAAAGAAAAGAAACAAAGCGATGTTGCCGTTCTGCTGGAATATGCAGGAAGCTATAAGGGCCTGACTTTCCTTGGCCTCGGTCTTTCTGCCCTTGCCATGATCCTCGGGATGGCTCCTTACATCTGCATCTGGCTGGTGGCACGGGATCTGATCGCGGCTGCGCCCGACTGGGCTTCAGCCTCCGGTATTGCCCGTTACGGCTGGATGGCCTTCGGCTTTGCCGTAGCCGGGATCGCGGTCTATTTCGCGGCTCTGATGTGCACACACCTGGCCGCGTTCCGTACAGCTTCCAATATCCGCAAACAGGGCATGGCGCATCTGATGAAAACCCCTCTCGGTTTCTTTGACGCCAATGCTTCCGGCCTGATCCGCAACCGCCTGGACGGGGCTGCCTCCGAGACGGAGACCCTGCTCGCCCACAATCTGGCGGATATCGTCGGGAGTACCGCCATGGTGATCTCCATGATCGTCCTGATGTTCGTCTTTGACTGGCGGATGGGAGCATCCTGCCTTCTGGCGGCAGTGGTCTCCATCGCCGCGATGTTTACCATGATGGGCGGCAGGAACGCCAGGCTGATGGCAGAGTATCAGGCGGCGCAGGATGTGATGAGCAAGGCCGGGACTGAATATGTGCGCGGGATCCCGGTCGTCAAGGTGTTTCAGCAGACAGTCTATTCCTTCCGGGCGTTCAAGCAGGCCATCGAAGATTACAGCGCAAAGGCGAAGCATTATCAGGGAGATGTCTGCCAGGTGCCTCAGTCAGTCAACCTGACCTTTACGGAAGGTGCGTTTGTCTTCCTTGTTCCTGTGGCCTGTGTTCTGGCGCCCGGAGCCCTGAAAGCTGGAAACTTCGCGGGATTCGTCACAGACTTTGCGTTCTATGCGGTGTTTTCCGCTGTCATTTCCACGGCTCTTGCCAGGATCATGTTTGCGGCGAGCGGCACGATGCTGGCAAGTACGGCGCTCTCGCGGATCGATCAGGTGATGAGTGCCCCGATGCTCAAGATCACAGACCACCCGCAGATGCCAAAGGACAACAGTGTTGAATTCAAAGACGTCACCTTCACCTATGACGGCTCGGAGATCCCGGCGCTTGATCACGTCTCCTTCCGCGTGGAACCGGGGCAGACTGTGGCTCTGGTCGGGCCGTCAGGAGGCGGCAAGACCACGGCTGCCAGTCTGATCCCGCGGTTCTGGGACGTCAGTTCCGGAGCAGTGGAAGTCGGCGGTGTAGACGTCCGCAAGGCTGATCCTCATGTATTGATGGACCGGGTAGCCTTTGTTTTCCAGAACGACCGGCTTTTCAAGGCAAGTATCCTGGAAAATGTCCGGGCGGCCAGGCCTGATGCCACGCGGGATGAGGTGCAGGCCGCTCTTTCCGCGGCCCAGTGCGGCGACATCCTCGAAAAGCTCCCGGATGGAATGGATACGGTCATCGGGACGGAAGGAACCTACCTTTCCGGCGGTGAGCAGCAGCGCGTTGCGCTGGCAAGGGCGATCCTCAAAAACGCGCCGATCGTCGTTCTGGACGAAGCGACGGCCTTCGCCGACCCGGAGAACGAAGCCCTGATCCAGAAGGCTTTTGCTGTTCTGACAAAAGACCGCACCGTCATTATGATCGCCCATCGTCTGTCGACAGTGGTCGGTGCGGACAAGATCATTGTGATGGATAAGGGACATGTGGCGGAGGAAGGGACCCATGCGCAGCTTGCTGCAGCAGGTGGTCTTTACGCAAAAATGTGGGCCGATTACAACCAGGCTGCCTCGTGGCGTATTCAGGGGTGAGAGAAATGTTCGGAAAAGAATTTCAGAGAAAGTATGCGCTTACTGATCAGGGCATCAGGAACATAAAGCAGGGCACGTTCTGGACGGTCATTGTCAATCTCGTTGTGATGGGCGGCATGGGGATCCTGTACCTGATGATGTCAAAATACATGGCTGTTCTGACAGATGGGCAGAGGCTGCCGGGCGCAGTCACCTTCCTCCTTCTGGTACTGGCTTTCCTGGTATTGTCGGTCAGCACCCATTTGCAGCAATACCGCAATACGTACGGCCTGGTCTACGGTGAGGTCAGAGCAGTCCGCATCGGACTGGCTGAGCGCCTCCGGAAGCTGCCCCTCGGTTATTTCGGCAAGCGGGACCTGGCTGACCTTACGGAGACGATCATGGGCGATGTGAACCGGCTGGAGCATGTCTGGTCCCATTGCCTGGGATATCTCTACGGCTCCTATATCTCAACGGCGATCATAGCGGTCGGGATGCTGATCTGTAACTGGCGGATGGCGCTTGCCTGCCTGTGGGGCGTCCCGGTTGCGTTTGCGCTGCTTTTCGGCAGCCGGAAACTGACGAAACGTAATTCTGAGATAACAAAGGCGGCAGGCATCCAGGTGTCAGACGGCATTCAGGAGACCCTGGAAAATATCCGGGAGATCCGCGCGACAAATCAGGAGGACCGCTTCCTGAAAGCCCTGAACGACAAGATCGACTATCATGAAAAGACCATGCTCCGGGGCGAGCTGCACACCGGCATCTTCGTCAATGCGGCAAGCGTGATCATGAGGCTGGGCGTGGCGACGACCATCCTTACCGGAACAAGTCTGATCCTGTCCGGTCAGATCGATTTTATGGTCCTGTTCATGTTCCTGCTGGCGATCACACGAATCTATGCGCCCTTCGACCAGGCTCTGGCGCTGATCGCGGAGATGTTCATGTCTCAGATCTCCGCAAGCAGGCTGATGGAGATCCACGACGCGAAGACAGCGGAAGGCACGGATACTTTTACTCCGGCAGGGCATGACATCGTATTCGAAAACGTCGGTTTTGCCTACAATCATGAGCAGGTACTGCGCGGCGTCAGCTTCACAGCAAAGGAGGGCGAAGTCACAGCGCTGGTCGGTCCCTCCGGCTCCGGCAAAAGCACCTGCGCGAGGCTGGCTGCCCGTCTGTGGGATGTTTCCGAAGGCAGCATCCGGGTCGGCGGCATTGATATCAATTCGGTCGACCCCGAAGTACTGCTTACAGACTATTCCATGGTGTTCCAGGATGTAGTTCTCTTTGACGATACGGTCATGGAAAATATCCGTCTCGGCAGACGCGGCGCGACAGACGAGGAAGTCCTGGCGGCTGCAGCTGCCGCCAATTGCGATGAGTTCGTAAAAAAACTGCCGCAGGGCTATGCGACGCCCATCGGCGAGAACGGGGCAAAGCTCTCAGGCGGCGAACGTCAGCGTATCTCGATCGCCCGGGCGCTGCTGAAAAATGCGCCCATCGTTCTTCTGGATGAGGCTACCGCTTCCCTCGATGTAGAGAACGAAACGAAGGTTCAGGGAGCGCTGTCGCGGCTTCTGGCAGGAAAGACCGTTCTGGTCATCGCCCACCGCATGCGCACTGTGGAGGCTGCTGATAAGATCGTAGTCCTGGCTTCCGGAAAGTTCGCCGAGGAAGGCAGCCCCGATGAGCTGCTCGCAAGGGAAAACGGTATCTTCCGACATATGACACAGCTCCAGAGCGCCAGCGCCGGGTGGAGTATCTGACGATCTGTGATATAATGTTCTTACCGCGAGAGCGGAAAAAATATTGTTATAAGGAGAGTGCTGTTTGAAGAAGTACAACACACCGGAGATTGTGGGCTGACCGGGAGGTTTGCCTGCGATCGCACAAACCTCCCGCTGAAAAGCAGCTTCTGGTCACAAGCTTTCAGGAGGTAAAAAATAATGAATAAAAATGACTGTACGATTCGTTTGGAAAGAAAAGAAGACTGCCGGGCAGTGGAGAACCTTGTCAGAGAATCATTCTGGAACGTTTATCGTCCGGGATGCAGCGAGCACTATGTGATCCATGTGCTGAGGGATGATCCGGCTTTTGTAAAGGAACTGGATCTCGTCATGGAACAGGATGGGAATCTGATCGGGCAGAACATGTTCATGAAGACCATCATCGAAGCGGATGACGGAAGGATCATCCCTGTCCTTACAATGGGGCCGATCGGCATCACACCGGAGCTGAAGAGAAAGGGATATGGCAAGGCATTGCTGGACTATTCCCTGGAAAAAGCAGCCGGGATGGGATTCGGCGCTGTCCTGTTTGAAGGCAATATCGGTTTCTACGGCAGGAGCGGATTCGATTACGCCAGCAAGTTTGGCATCCGCTACCATGATCTGCCGGAGGACGCGGATTCCTCCTTCTTCCTCTGCAAAGAGCTGATCCCGGGATACCTTGACGGGATCACGGGGGTCTATCAGACACCGCAGGGATATTATGTGAAGGATGAAGATGTGGAAGCGTTTGACAAGGATTTCGCGCCGAAAGAGAAACTGAAGCTGCCGGGACAGATTTTCTGAACGAAGACAAAAAGATTCAGCGGCTGATGCCGCAGGAAGGGAGCCGGACAACACCGGCTCCTTTTTCCTGCCCCTGGAAGTCGTAGGCTTACGGGGAAGTCGTGGGCTTACGGTCAGATAAGTTTCATGGGCAGGGAGTGAAGAGGATTGCATGGGGTGGCGGAATCGGGTATGCTGATGGTATCAGCCAGCATTTAAAGCGAGAGCCGGTGCATCCCTGGTGAAGCACCGGCTCCCGTTGATAGAACCTGCATACAGTTGAAGGGAGCGACAATTGGATATGAAAGAATATGACGGACATGGAACGACTGAGTTAAAGACGGAGCGTCTGACCCTGCGGAGATACCGCCCGGATGACGCGGAAGCGCTGTACCGGTATCTGGGGACAGATCCGGCGATGTATCAATACTCGGGATGGAATCCCTATGCGACCCTGGAAATGGCGCAGGAGACGGTGCAAGTACTGGAATATCTGACGGAAAAGGAAGGGATCTCCTGTGTGACGGCCTGGTGCGCTGCGGAGAATGCCGGATCGCGGAGAGTGCTTGAAAAGGCAGGAATGCAGCTTGTCCGTGCTGAGAAGGAGAGCCTTGCGGTCGGCGACAGAGTATATGACAGAATGATATACGAATACTGGAAGAAAGGATCTGCATCCGGTAAAGAAGCATGAAGAGGGTAAGTGAACTGATCGGCAAATATATGGCATGGATCGTCCTGGCCATTGCAGCGCTCGCGCTGTTTCTGCCTGGCACATGCCTGTGGATACAGACAAAGTG
>Ga0256404_1007667_pt1 | contig 16844 bp, 13 predicted proteins | sample RumenRJG_01DNA_FD_185990 | JGI IMG/M metagenome (GOLD analysis project Ga0256404, IMG submission 185990) | Bovine rumen microbial communities from Lethbridge, Alberta, Canada - RJG_01 | ecosystem: Host-associated > Mammals > Digestive system > Stomach > Rumen | place: Canada: Alberta | collected...
TTCCCTCAGCAGGTTGACTCCGATGAGAACATCAAAAAGCCCGTTTTTGAAATCCTCGATTATTTCGACCCTCTCAGCGGTGTCAACATCCGAGTGGATGTACCGGCAGCGGATTCCCATTCTCTCGAAATAGCTGTCAAGCTCTTCCGCCATTCTTTTGGTAAGAGTCGTTACGAGCACCCTTTCGTCTTTTTCCGATCTTTTCCTGATCTCCTCTATCAGGTCGTCGACCTGATTCTCCGTGGGACGGACCTCAATCGGAGGGTCAAGAAGTCCTGTCGGACGTACAATCTGCTCAACTACAAGTCCTTCCGATTTTTCGAGTTCATAATCGGCAGGGGTAGCACTGACGTAGACTTTCTGCCCCGTGACCTTCTCGAACTCATCGAATGTAAGAGGTCGGTTGTCTTTGGCGGCGGGGAGGCGGAATCCGTAGTCTACCAGGGTTTCCTTACGCGAATGATCGCCACCGAACATAGCCCGTATCTGGGGAATTGTGACATGGCTCTCGTCGATGAAAGTGACAAAATCTTCCGGGAAATAATCTATCAATGTAAACGGCCTTTCTCCCGGTTTTCTTCCATCGAAATACCTTGAATAGTTCTCTACTCCCGAGCAGTACCCAAGTTCCTTTATCATCTCGAGATCATATTCCACTCTCTGCTTCAGGCGTTTTGCTTCGAGGAATTTCCCGACAGACTCAAAATATTCAACCTGTTTGACCAGGTCTTCCTGGATGGCTCCAACGGCCATTGCGCCTTTTTCTTTTGACGTGACAAAGTTTTTTGCCGGATACAAGAGTATTTCATCGAGCTCTTCGAAAGTCGCCCCGGTGACGGGGTCGATAAGGCAGATTCTATCCACTTCATCTCCGAAAAACTCTATTCTGGCGGCATAATCTGCTCCTCCGAGGAAGATATCTACAGTGTCGCCGCGGACTCTGAATGAGCCTCTCTTGAAATCGCTTTCAGTTCGGTAATAGAGGGCGTCGACAATCTGATAAAGGAGTCTTGTCATGGACATCTGCTGCCCTTTTTGTACTTTCACAGTCTGATCATGAAAATCCTCAGGATTGCCGATTCCATACAGGCAGGAAACGCTGGAGATAACAATCACATCCCTTCGTCCGGACATGAGGGCTGATGCCGCGCTTACCCTGAGCTCATCTATTTTTTCGTTGATACTCAAGTCTTTCTCGATGTAGGTATCAGTTGTCGGAATATAGGCTTCCGGCTGGTAGTAGTCATAATAAGAGACGAAGTACTCAACGGCATTCTCCGGGAAAAAGGCCTTGAATTCTCCATATAGCTGTGCCGCTAGGGTCTTGTTATGGCTCAGGATCAGAGCCGGGCGTTGGAGATTCTGAATCACGTTGGCCATGGTGAAGGTTTTACCGGAGCCGGTCACTCCCAGGAGAGTGACGTCTGAAATTCCTTCGGAAAGGGCTTTTGTGAGACCTTCGATTGCCTCCGGCTGGTCTCCGGAGGGACTGTATGATGAGTGAATTTTGAATTTCATCGGGGAAAAATTGTGCTTTTCGGCCACAAATATACGCACGTGGAGGCAAATATTGAAATTTTTAAAGATATTTTGTTGGATTGAAATAATATTTGTATATTTGCAGATATAATGGATTATAGGGCATCCTAGAATCGTTTTAGTGAAAGCAAAATAGTAAAACTTTATACATTATTATGAAAGGTATTAAATTTCTTGGAGCTCTTGCAGCAGCAAGTCTCCTCTTCTCTTTCAGCGTAAGCGCTCAGGAGAACAACAATCGCGACGAGAATGGCAAAGTCGTTCGCGGTGCCTATGAGACCAACAAATGGTATGACAACACATTTATCGGTGTCGCTGGCGGTGTAAATACTGTTTTTGACAGTTATGAAAGCCACGGTTTCGAGCTCGGTCAGTACGGTGCAGCCGCTGAACTTTATTTCGGTAAGTGGTATACTCCCGCTATCGGTGTACGTTTCGGTTGGCAGGGTCTCAGCAATGAGCCTAGGGATTTCACCCATACCTATGAGGCAGGCGGAAGCAAGACCGTTACTTTCTCAAAGTGGGCCTTCGCTAACGAGGAGCAGGTTCCTTTCAACATCCTTCATGGTGACTTCCTCTGGAACATTTCCAACTCCATCGGTGGTTACAAAGAGACCCGTTTCTGGGATTTCGTTCCTTACATGTCTGCAGGTCTTCTTGCTGTAGGTGCTGACGCTAAGACTCTCATCTCCAACTGGGAGTATGCAATGGGCCCTGGTCTCCTCAATGTCCTTCGCCTCAACGATCGCATCGACCTCACCCTTGACATGACTTACTACATCGTTGCTGACCGCGACTTCTATGCAATGCCTCAGGGCCACGTAGGTTACGGCCGTTTCATCGGCTTCCCTAAGGCTACCGTTGGTCTCGCATTCAACCTCTTCAAGACCAACTTCGATCGTCACAGCTCTATCACCCCGACCATTATCCCTGTTCCTTTCACTCTTGATCAGTACAACGATCTCGCAGCAAAGGTCAAGGCTCTCGAGGCTGAGAATGCTGCTCTCAAGGACAAGATTGCTGCTCTTGAGGCTGAGAACGCTAAGTATAAGAACTTCAAGGAAGGCCAGACCTACATCTATCAGAATGGTTCCTTCATCGAGACTGAGGCTACAGTCGCTACTCCGGCTATCGTTTACTTCGACCTCGGTTCCGCTAAGCTCTCACAGCGTGAGAAGGCTCACCTTGACTTCTATGCAGAGAACGCTCTCGATGCTGACACCGAGCTCCTCCTCATCGGTTCTGCTGACAAGGACACCGGTAATGCAAGAATCAACCAGAAGCTCTCCGAGCAGCGTTGCGATGTTGTTAAGAAGTATCTTGCTGGCAAGGGCATCAACAATGTTGAGACTCTTCCTGAGGGTGACACCCACAACATGTACAACACTCCTGCTAAGAACCGTTCGGTTACCGTTAAGATCAAATAATTGATCTCAAAGGAGAAAAGTTTAGGGCTGGCCTTTCGGTCAGCCCTTTTTTCGCGTTCTCGGGCCATTTACGCGTTCTCGGGCCATTTACGCGTTCTCGGGCCATTTAGTGGACGAACCGGCAAAATCCCAAGTAAGGCTCTTTACCTCTGTGACAAAACCGGATAGAGTCTCGCCAGGCTTCGCGGCTGCTAATATGACGGAACGTGTGCGGCAGAGTGACGGTGCCGGTGCGGCGAAGTGACGGTGCTGGTGCGGCAGAGTAACTGTGTTGGTGTGGCGGAGTGACGGTGCCGGTGCGGCAGAGTGACGGTGCTGGCGTGGCAGAGAAGTACCACTCGTTGCTCGAAGAGCGGCGCAGGTGCGGCAGAGTAACGGCACTCGTTGCTAGAAGAGCGGTGCAGGTCTCCTGATTTTGGCGCAGGTCTCCTGATTCTGGCGCAGGTCTCCTGATTCTGGCGCAGGTCTCCATGTTTCCGGTGCAGGTGTCCATGATTCTGGCGCAGGTCTCCATGGTTTTGGTGCAGGTGTCCATGGTTTTGGCGTAGGTTATCATAGTTCTGGCGCAGGTGTCCATGATTATGGCGCAGGTCTCCATGGTTTTGGCGCCGGCTACCATGATTCCGGTGCAGGTCTCCATGATTCTGGTGCAGGTCTCCATGATTCCGGTGCAGGTCTCCATGATTTTGGCGCAGGTGCGAAAAAATATCGCTGGCCTGCGCCATGCTAAATGCACAGATGGTTGACTACCAATTATTTACAGAGAGGCACTGGCGCAGGTAACCAACAAAAAATTGCACCTGCGCCATAGCAGAAAGACAAAATGCTGGTTATCTACTATTTCCCTTAAATGCATGGCGAAGACTTCTGAAGTTGAACAGGTAAACAAGTGATTGGCGCAGATGAACCAAGAAAGATCGCACAGAGTATCTGAGTTCTGGCGCAGGTAGCCATGATTTTGGCGCAGGTTTCCATGATTCCGGTGCGGGTCTCCTGATTTTGGCGCAGGTCTCCATGATTCCGGTGCATGTCTCCATGGTTTTGGCGCCGGCTACCATGATTCCGGTGCAGGTCTCCATGATTCTGGCGCAGGTGTCCATGATTCTGGTGCAGGTGTCCATGATTCCGGTGCAGGTCTCCATGGTTTTGGCACAGGTGCGAAAAAATATCGCTGGCCTGCGCCATGGCAAATGCGCAGATAGCTGACTACCAATTATTTACAGAGAGGCACTGGCGCAGGTAACCAACAAAAAATTGCACCTGCGCCATAGCAGAAAGACAAAATGCTGGTTATCTTCTATTTCCCTTAAATGCATGGCGAAGACTTCTGAAGTTGAACAGGTAAACAAGTGATTGGCGCAGATGAACCAAGAAAGATCGCACAGAGTATCAGAGTTCTGGCGCAGGTGGCCATGATTTTGGCGCAGGTTTCCATGATTTTCGCGCGGGCCTCCAGATGGCTTTTAGTCACCCTCCCCCTTTTTCCCGTGTTATCCCGGGCTCTTTCCATGAATGAAACGGCAAAATCTCAATCTCATCCATGAAAACCTGGCCTTGACGTGGACGAACTGGCAAAATCTCAATCTCATCCATGAACCCCGGCGCTTTTCATGGACGGAACGGCAAAATCATGATCCCATCCATTAAAAAAGGCTTTTTCAAGATATAGCTGCGTAGGTGGGATAAAAACATGGTGCAGGTGAAACAGGAAAACGGTGCAGGTGGGATAAAAACATGGTGCAGGCGAGACATGAAATGGTGCAGGTGAGACAGGAAAATGGCGCAGGTGCGATTTTTTCGTGCTGATCTGCGCCACTAATCATTTATAAATGACTGATAGCCAAATGTTTATATTTTAGTAACGGAGCAGGTTCCCATCATTTTTTCGCACCTGCTCCACTTAACCCAATCTCATCCATGAAAACCCGCCCTTGACGTGGACGAACTGGCAAAATCCCAATCTCATCCATGAAATCCAGCCCTCAACATGGACGAAACAGCTAAATCACGATCTTATCTAGGTAAAACTAAGATCTCATCAAGCCCAAAAGGCTGTTTTTCAGGATGGTACGAGCAGGTCACTAAGAGAAATACACACTTTAGCCGAACAGTCCGCGTGAAGTAGCGAAAAGAGATGGAATTTAAGCTCAAAAGGAGGATATGTCCGTACAGGTAATAACAATTCAATTCTGTCTACATGTACTCTTTTCGAAGACAGTCCCGTCCGGGGGGTACCGGGCGGGATGATTAAGTCACCGTCCATCGAGAATATCCATGATGTCCAGTGATGAAAAATTAAGTGAGCCGGAAACTGCGGTACAGAGCTATGTGAAAATGACTGATTATCAGAACCTGAAGGCGAGGCCGCCATTTATGGTGAAGAACCAGCGAATGGGAATAGGATTATCCTTTGTGATTACTTTCTCGTTTTCGCCTGATGATACGTGATAGATATAGTTCTTTGTCAGGTTGTAATGGACGGCAGGAGTAAGCTTGATATCAAAGCGCCAGATGCTGTAATTGAGGCTCATTCCGGCATCGAGGGTCAACGAGAAGTCATGCTTCTTCTCTACCCAAGAATCTTCCCAATATTGCCACGAACTTCCCCATGATGCTTTTGAAGGGCTTTCAGACGGACCCGCGACGTAGCCAGGAGTAATGCCGGCGAAGAACTCCATTTCGCTGAATAAGTTTATGAGGAATCCGCCGATAAAACTTGCAGCATCACTGCCGTTGCCGTAAGGGCTATGGTAATTCAGAGCATCTCTGGCGCCTGAGGCCCCTGTACGGAATCTTTCTGCGGTCGTTTTTGAAGGGGTTCTGTAAGCGAATGCTATGGGTACACCAAAGACATCGTTGATGCCAGCAGTGCTGGCAGAATACTGGATCCCGGTACGAAATCCGAGACCGTTGTAGTAGAACTGTCCGTAATTGACGCCGAGCATGATGTCACTGCCAGTCCCTGCCTTTTGTGACATTGGGACATTAATCCCGGCCTCTAAACAGACATCTCTCGTTTGGGCCGGGGTATTAATAGTTATCATGCAGGCGGATATTGCTATTACCAGCGAATGCACTTTCATGGCAATGAATCTTAGAAGTTCAGTGCGAGGCCGAAACCGTTTTTGGTCGGTCCGGCGGTAATAGAGGTTGCATAAGGCTTAGGGCCATAGCGTCTTACGTAATCGTCCAGCATCCAATCCAACTCGCGCCTGCCCTTGACCCATAATGGGATTCCGGCTCCAAGACTACCGGCAATAGCGGCGCCGCCGATAAGAGTCTGGGCAAGGTCACCTTCATCTATTCCGCTGCCAAGTAAGTATGCGCTTGCTGGTGCTACAATGCAGGAAAGAAAAACACCCCAACCCTTGCTGGCCTTTGCCTTGCGGTAGCGACTCCCGTAGATAGAATAGCCTATGGTATCGTTGAAAGGCTGCCAGATGAATGTGTTCCTATCTATGGTAATGTCCTGACCGTTAGGGTCGACCGTTATTTTTTCTTTATCTTGTCGCTGAGGCCACCCAATGTCGCTATTCTGAGCGAAAAGGGTACATGCGAATGTGAGAAATGCTATTATTGATAATATTCTTTTCATGGTTTGCATAAACTAATTGATGTTCATTTCAGAAGTTCAATGCGAGGCCGAAACCATTCGCTGTTGAGCCTATGCTGAGGCTGGAGGCATGTCCATAGGCATTCCTTCCATAACGCTGGTTGTAGTCGTCCGCAATGGCATTGAGTTTTCTGTTGCCCTTGACCCAGAGAGGAATGCCGACGCCGATGCAGGCTGCTCCGATGAGGCCTTCAGCAGCGAAGTAGGCTCCCATGCTTGAATGACTGTCTTCTACTTGCCAGCTGCTCGGCATGTTCATCGAGGCGACACTTCTATCGTAGTCAGACATCATGGCATTGAATGACACCGAAGAGAGCAGGAGAGCGGCTCCTCCGAGCGTAAGCCATAGACCCCACTGGTACTGGCTGCTTGCTTTAAGATATTCGCTCCCATATAAGGAGACTCCAAGATAATCCCGCAGCTGCTCGCCATATAGTCTTCCGTGACGGTCATAGTAATGCCCCCAGCGGTATTCAAGCGGGCCATATGGACCGTAGGGATCATAGGAGTACGGACTGGGGAAAAGAATGGATGAAGGGGCAAAGGTTTGCTCAGTACCGTTTTGAAAAACGATGCGGGCAACCCTGCTGATAGAAAGCCGGTAGTCCGGGCCGTCGGGGTTGTCGAAAGTCTTGTAAATGATATCGTTGTCGTTGATTTCGAGGACTTTGGCCTCTATGGAGCGCCCGTCAATGGTGCGGATAATGTCTTGGGCGAAAGCGTTGCCGCACAAAGCCACCAGCACACAAGTAAGAATCAATTTTGCTTTCATAGTATTTATTCTTTTAAGATAGGCGTGCAATAAGCATGCCCGGAGGATGCAAAAATGATTCTTATTGTGTTTTATCTAGCGCTTCCTCTTAGCTAGTGCCTGAAGTTCTGAATCAGCCTTAATCTTGTCAATTATGGCTGCGACGATGCGGAATGTCCTGCTATCGCGGGTGTAGACGGCGGGAGTGATAAAATTGGTTCGACCCTGTCGCTGGAGTTTTTCGGCAGAGGCTTTCTTTGAAGGATTCAGGGGATCGTATACGCCGATTGCGTTGCCTCCGAACATCTTGACAATCTTCATGCTTGGAACGTCCGTGTCGCCGTCGCCAAAGTAGATCATATTGGTGAACGGGATTCTCTTGTCTTCCTCTGCAACGCTCTCGTTGACCCTCTTTGCATCTCTTGAGGAGAAAATACCTTTCTGGATCTTGAAAAGGAACTGGGTCTTGGCGGTATAGTCCACGGCGATTCCCGGCCATTCGGCTTCTCCGTTTTCGTCGTAGATAAATGAGCCGGCGAAGATGTGTCTGAACTCCTTGGCGATAGGGGAGCCCTCAATTATCTCTTTGAGTCCTGATGAGTTGATATAGTGCTCAATGCGAACGCCCTTTGACTTACCGTATTCATTGACATTGCTGAACCACTCCTTTACTCCGCCATATAGTTTGATGTCAGCTCCGTAGCGGCGAAAATCCGCTCTTGTCAACTTGATACCGTTCTTCTTAGCCTCATCGTGCATGAGTTTCATGTACGAGAGGATGTTGCTTGCATCCTGCCCCTTCGCAATTCCGTCGCTCTTGGTCCAGAACTCTTCCGGGGTCTGGTGGATGGCCTGAATGAACCCGAACTCTTGCATGTTTCCGGGAGAGAGGGTTCCGTCGAAATCGTAGATTAGTGCAACTATCGGTTTCCTATTCATATAGTAACTTATTGGACGCACAAAGTTACGAATAATAAATATAATTCGTATCTTTGCAAAGATGTACTAATAAATACAATATGAATTCTTACCCTCATTATCTGCAAAGACTCCAGAACGCAACAAGAAAGTATTGGAACAAACCTGCACTTAATACCATTGGAGGCGAGTCTCTCACTTATGCCGAAATGGCTACTTCAATCGCCCGTCTTCATGTCCTCTTCGAAGAAGGCGGGATTAAGAAGGGAGACCGTATTGCTCTTTGGGCGCGCAATGGAGCTCGCTGGGGCTTCGCCTATATGGCAGTCAATACATATGAGACAGTTATCGTCCCAATTCTGGCTGATTTTACCGCTGAAAGTGTATCCGGCCTTGTCAACCATTCCGAGAGCATAGTGCTCTTTACCAATGCAGACAAGTGGGAAAAACTAGATATAACGAAAATGCCGGCTGTCCGTGCTGTATTTGATGTCGAGACACTCTCGATTCTCTTCTGCAACGACGAAAAAATCCAGGCTGCTTATGACAACCTCGATGCTCTGTTCAAGAAGAAATATCCGAACGGATACGGCCCAGAGGATGTCGTTTTCCCGACTGACAACTGGGATAACCTTTCTACAATAAACTATACTTCCGGCTCTACCGGTGATCCTAAGGGCGTTATGCTCACTTACCGCAATTTCTCTGCGAATGTGGATTATAGCCAGAGGCATGTCCCTGCAGGTGATAAGATGGTCTCAATGCTCCCTATGGCACATATGTATGGCCTTGTTATCGAGTTTATCTATCCTCTCTGCAACGGTACATCAATCTACTGGCTCGGTAAAGCTCCGACCCCTGCAACTCTTATGAAGGCTTTCGCTGAGGTTAAGCCTTATCTTCTTATCACGGTTCCTCTCGTTATGGAGAAGATCTATAAATCCAAGATTAAGCCGACTATCGATAAGCCTGCCATTAAGTTTGCAATGAAGATCCCTGGGCTCAACCAGATTATCTTCAAGAAGATTCGCGAAGGGCTTCTCACAGCTTTCGGAGGCAATGTCCAGGAATTCATCATGGGAGGAGCTCCTCTCAATCCCGAGGTTGAGCGTATCTTCAAGAAGATTAAGTTCCCTTATCTGGTCGGTTACGGCATGACAGAGGCCTGCCCTCTTCTCGCATATGAGCACTGGACCAAATATGTGGCCGGTTCATGCGGTAAGGCTGTCGATGTAGCAGAAGTACGTATCGACTCCGACGATCCCCAGCATGTTGTCGGTGAGATCCAGGCCCGTGGAGAGAATATCACCATCGGTTACTATAAGAACCCTGAGGCTACGGCTAATGCATTTACTGAGGACGGTTGGCTTCGTACCGGTGACCTCGGCATTATTGATGCTGAAGGCAATATCTTTATCCGCGGCCGCTCAAAGAACATGATTCTAGGTCCTTCCGGTCAGAATATTTATCCTGAGGAGCTTGAGGCTGTAGTCAACAACCAGCCTTATGTAATGGAGAGTGTCGTTGTCGACAGGGGCGGTAAGCTCGTCGCCCTGGTTTTCCTCGATGAGCAGGCTGTCGCCAAGGCCCTTCTCGATCCCGAGGCGAAGGCTGAGATTTCTGAGAATATCCGTCGCGGCGCCAACCGCCAGTTCCCTTCCTACAGCCAGCTTGCAGCTGTAGAGTTGATGGATAAGCCTTTCGAGAAGACTCCTAAGATGAGTATCAGAAGGTTCCTCTATAAATAATAGGGGGAGCTATTCTACTGTTTGCCGGTAAAGCGGCAGTAGTCTTCGTAGACTTCTTTGACTACGCTATCCCAGTCTAGATACAGGTCTCTTTGGGCACCCAGAGAGACCTTTTCGTAATCTTCAGGGTCGGAGAGTATATCAACGATTTTCCTGGCGTAATTGTCTTCTCCCGGAGCGCAGATATAACCGTTGACTCCGTCAGTGACGGAAGCTGAAGTACGGGCGCCTTCAAGGAAGATCGTCGGAGTACCTTGGCAGGCTGCTTCAATCTGCACCAGTGAATTGGCATCATAGAGGGAGGGGAAGAGGAAGAGCTTTGCCCTCGAGTAGAGGTTCTCCAGCATTTCCCTGCTGCTTACCAGTCCACACATAATTACCTCATTCTCAAGTCCTTCTTCTTTTATAACAGCCTTGAGGGCATCTTCGTCTTTTCCGCGTCCTACAAACAGCATCTTAAAATTGCTGAGACCCATCTTCTTTGCTCTTGAAAGAGACCGGACGATAAAATCGATGTTCTTTATAAAGTCGATTCTTCCAACGAAGAGTAATACGGTGGCATCGGAGGGAACTCCATAAGTCTCGTTGACAATTGCTGCAGCCGCCTCCTTGTCGGGAACGGTTTTGTGGTCCGTGGCATTAAGGCGGACCTTGCATGGAGCGGTCAGCCCATATTCATTGACATAAAGGTCCTTGATACTGTCATTTACAGCCCAGCACTCGTTGCAAGAATTGAAGACCCCCATGATTGTGTTCATGAAGGCATTGAGAACTGGTTTAACCTTTATTTGTTTCTCGAAATCCTGTTTATACTGGGAATGAAGGGTTCCGACTGCGGGAATGCCGTGGAGCTTGGCGTGAAGGACCCCAGAGGCGCCTACAGTGAAAGGGGAGTGGATATGGACGATATCAAGTTTGCTTTTAAGAAGCAGGGTGTCGAATTTCGGATCCAGAATCGCTGTGGGAAGAGTATAGTCGTAATTCATGAGCGGGAGTGAGCCGCAGCGTACTATACGATAGGGAAACTTACTGTCTTCTTCAGGGTCATACCCCTTTGCCTCGGTGCAGAAAACGGTAACATCGCAATACTGTGTTAGCCTCTTGGCATAATTGTCCACAACTTTGATCACCCCGTCCACCATCGGGTACCAGGTGTCTATGAATAGACCGACTCTCATGTTTTTTCAATTATTCTGACTTCGGATAGCGTGCAAAGATACGAAAAAATGTTATCTAAATGCCCCTCTGTTCTGACACTTTGTCAGACTTCGGCCCTTTGGAACATATTTTGACAAAATCAGCCTCGAAAAAGAAAGACATAAAAATTATTATAATATGGCAAATAAAGGACAGATTGGAGTAACCACCGAGAATATATTTCCGGTAATCAAGCAGTTCCTCTACAGCGATCATGAGATCTTCCTCCGCGAGCTGGTAGCCAACGCGGTCGATGCAACTGAAAAATTAAAGGCCCTCGCGCAGTCCGGAGAGTTCAAGGGCGAACTTGGAGAGCCGAAAGTGAGAATAGAACTTGATGAAAAAAAGAAAATCCTCAAGGTCATCGACGAAGGTATCGGTATGACCGAAGAAGAGGTTGACAAATATATCAACCAGATTGCTTTTTCTTCCGCGGGCGAGTTCCTCGAGAAATATAAAGACCAGATCGGAAGCATCATAGGTCACTTCGGCCTCGGATTCTACAGCGCTTTCATGGTTTCAAAGAAGGTTACAATCGATACGCTCAGTTGGAAAGAAGGTGCGAAGGCAGTCAAATGGTCTTGCGGCGGCTCTCCGGAATACGAGATGGGAGAAAGCAAGAAGAGTGACCGGGGTACAGTTATAACCCTTTATCTCGACGATGATTCGGCAGAATATGCGGAGAAATCGAGGATAGAGTCGTTGCTTGGTAAATACTGCAAATTCATGCCTGTCCCTATCGTTTTCGGCAAAGAGCAGGAATGGAAGGATGGCAAATATGTAGATACCGACAAAGATAAGGTCATTAATAATATCGAACCTCTTTGGACAAGGACACCCTCAGAATTGAAGGATGAGGACTATCTGAAATTCTACAGGGAACTCTATCCGATGAAGGAAGAACCTATGTTCTGGATCCACCTCAATGTAGATTACCCGTTCAACCTGACAGGTATTCTATATTTCCCGAAGATCAAGGACCGTATGGCAATCGACAGGAATAAGATTTCCCTCTATTGCAACCGGATGTTCGTCACCGACCATGTGGACAATATCGTCCCTGATTTCATGACCCTTCTTCACGGAGTCATCGACTCCCCGGATATCCCTCTGAATGTCTCCAGAAGCTATCTTCAGAGCGATGCAAATGTAAAGAAGATATCAACCTATATTACCAGGAAGGTCGCCGACAGGCTGGAGGAGATATTCAAGAACGACAGGACCAATTTTGAGGCTAAATGGGACAATCTAAAGCTCTTCATGGAGTACGGAATGCTTTCGGATGAGAAGTTCTGCGAGAGGGCCCTTAAATTCGCTCTGTTGAAGAATACGGAAGGTAAATTCTTCAGCTTCGAGGAGTATCGTAAAGCTATCGAAGGGGAGCAGACCGATAAGGACAAGAAGGTGGTCTATCTCTATGCTACGGATGTGGAGAGTCAATATGCTTATATCGATGCTGCAAAGGCGAAGGGATATGATGTGCTTCTGATGGATTGTGAGCTCGACTCCCATTATGTCAACCTCCTTGAGCAGAAGCTTGAGAACACTCGCTTCGCAAGGGTCGATTCGGATTCGGTAGAGAACCTGATTCCGAAGGAGGAGAAGGTCAAGCTTGAGATGAAAGAGGATGAGCGGTATGATCTTGAGAACATGTTCAAGGCAGTCCTCCCGAAGGGAAATGACTATTATGTCAGCGGTGACAATCTTGGAGAAGATGCTGCGCCTATCCTGATTACCCAGAGCGAATTCATGCGCCGTTATCGCGAGATGAGCGCTCTTGGCGGAGGTATGAACTTCTATGGAGAAATGCCTGATTCATACAATGTTACCGTCAATATGGAGAATCCTCTGATCGCAAAGGTAATGGCGGCGAAATCAGCCGAGGTAGCCCCTCAGGGAGAGCTTCCGGCAGAGGCTCCTTCGGACGCTTCAGATGAGGAAAAGACAAAGGCTCGTGAGGCACGAGAGGCGGTTAGGAAGGCGCACAGGGAAGATGTCGAGAAGTTTGCTTCTGACAATGAGATTCTCCGTCAGCTCACCGATATCGCCCTTCTTGGGTGTGGCATGCTGAAAGGAAAGGCTCTCTCGGATTTTATCGCAAGAAGCCAGAAGGTCGTCTCTGACGCCTACTTGAAATAGTCGAATCGCTTGAGAATGATTATAGCCGGTGTGCCATTGGGCGCTCCGGCTATTTTCCTATGAGCTGGAGGAACTCGGAACGGGTCTTAGCGCTGTTAAGGAAGGCGCCGGAGAAAGCGGAAGTAGTAGTGATAGCGTTGGATTTCTGCACTCCGCGCATTGACATGCAGGTATGCATGGCCTCGATTACGACGGCGACTCCAAGGGGATGAAGGGCTTCCTGGATGCAGTCGCGTATCTCTACGGTAAGTCTCTCCTGGACCTGGAGCCTCCGGGCATAAGTCTCTACGACACGGGCGAGCTTGCTGAGGCCGGTAATCTTTCCGTTCGGTATATATGCGATATGGCATTTGCCAATGAACGGAAGCATGTGGTGCTCGCACATCGAGAAGAGTTCGATGTCCTTCACAATGACCATCTGCTGGTATTTTTCGTCAAAAATCGCAGATTTGATAATCTCTTTCCCGTTCTCGCCATACCCCTTGGTGAGAAATTGGAGGGCCTTGGCCACTCTTGACGGAGTCTTGAGCAGTCCTTCGCGTGTCGGATCCTCGCCGATAAGGGAAAGGATTGCTTCAACATGGGCCGCTATTTCGGCGGTTGTTTTCTCATCGTATTTCTCTTCTTTGATATATGGCATGGCTCTCTTATTAAAAAAGTGCACAAAAGTAGGGAAAAAATAGAGAATTCACTAATTTTGCTTGCTAAAAAGCTTTAACCATCAATAATTTTAATAACTATCATGAATAACCTATCCATTTTGAAAAGCTTGTCCTTGACTTTTGCAGCAGCGTTAATCCTCGTTTCCTGCGAAGGAGCGGGTGAGGAGGTGAAACCATCTGTCGAGCCTACACCGACCCCGCCCGAGGAAGAAGTACCACCCGTTCCTACCGAACCTGAAGTACCTGTTGTTGAGGCCCCAAAAGCCGATCTGTTGGATTTGGAATTTTATAATGACGGCTCCGTAAAGGATATTTCCGGGGGAGGGATGACTATTGCAAATGTCGCAGGGGCTCCCATGGTCAATTATTATAATGATCAGTATTCCAAATATGTAGTCCATTTCAATCACCGTCTCGGGACCAGTGCGGCTTCCGGCTATGTAAAGGCGGATTATTCTGCTTCTCAGACGGTAAAGAATAAGCTCTCAGACGGTCACTCGCTAGAGTGCCTCTTCCGCATGGACAAGGTCTCTGACGGATCCGCTGAGGTCAAGATGTTCAGCGCAATGCAGTCCGGCGGTACAGGATTTCTCATAACTAATTCTGCAAGAGGCACTCAGATTACGTTCCTTCCGAACATCAGTACCACCGGGAAGTCAAATTGGGTATGGACCACTAGCAACATTGTCCCTGAAGCAGGCAGGTATTATCATGTAGTCGGGGTTTGGAATAAATCTGAGCAGAAATCATATATTTATGTGGACGGGGAGCTGAAAGGGACAGCCGACGCTCCCGGAGATATGGTATTTCCTTCCTCTTCCAGCTGTCATTGGTTCGGTGTCGGCGGAGACGCAAGTACGAGTAATGCGACCAATGCCTGGAATGGAGATGTTGCTATCGCGAGAGTCTATGATGATCCTCTGACGGCAGAGCAGGCAGCTGCCCTCTATTCCAAGGTAGAATCTTCTTCTCCAAAGCAGGAAATAATTGAGATTGAGGATCTTTCCTTCCTCGGAGAGTGCAATATCAAACCCCTCTACAGGTATAATGTCTATGGAACAGGATTTCGGAGCGGGGATTCTCTTAGGTTGGAATCCTGCGAGGATAAGAATACAGTTTTCAATCCTTCTTCGAAGGTTTATTCCGACCATCTCTCCATTACTGTTCCATCCGAACTCAAGGACGGTCTTTATCGACTGATGCTTGTTCGCGGCGGCGCTGCTTACCCGCTCGGATCCGCAATGATGAGGATTGCGGACGGATATGTCGCTACGGGCACTCAGGTGGTTGCCCATCGTGCGCTTCACAATACCGGCGCTCCCGAGAACTCAATTGAGGCCGTACAGAAGGCTCAGAAGCTCGAAGGACTGTATGCCTCCGAAATAGATGTATGGGTGACCACTGATGGGGAAGTCGTTGTCAATCATGATAAGTCCTTCCCGACAGATCCCCTCAGTCATGTAATCCAGAATTCCTCTTTTTCGGATCTTTCTGCAGTTCGTCTATCTAATGGAGAGTCGGTCCCGAGGCTAAAGGATGTCCTCGAAGAGATTCGGAAGGGAGATATGAAGTTGGTTATTGAGATAAAATCACATGCTGATGATGCCAAAAATTTCCGATGCGTGGATTCTTGTATGGCCCAGGTTACCCGTTACGGACTGGATGACAAGGTCGACTGGATAGCATTCAGCTATGAGAATTGCAAACGTATTGCCGCCGCCAGGCCGAAGGCGATCGTACAGTATCTCAATGGAGACAAGGCTCCTTCCGTGTGTGCTGCGGACAAGATAAAGGGGATTGATTATAAGATGGAAAAACTTAAGGATGAGTGGATTACCGAAGCTCATAGCCTTGGTATGGTGGTCAATGTATGGACGGTAAACAGTGATGCGGACATGCTTACTTACATAAGCAAAGGAGTTGATTTCATAACAACCAACAACCCTCAGAACTGTATCTCTCTTCTGAGTAAAAAATACATTGAATTACCAGAGTGAAATATTTTTTCGAGAAATATGATATTGTATTGAAAAAATATATATATTTGCAGCCCCTTATGACGTATTATAACGCTAAGTATTTGAGTTATTGACTTTTAAATTATATTTTACTATGTATTGGACACTTGAACTTGCAAGCAGCCTCGACGACGCTCCATGGCCGGCAACCAAAGAAGAATTGATCGATTATGCCAATCGCTCCGGCGCCCCTGAAGAGGTGATTGAAAACCTTGAAGAACTTGACGAAGACGGCGACATCTACGAATCTATCGAAGATATCTGGCCCGATTACCCCACGAAAGAGGATTTTTTCTTTAACGAGGAGGAGTATTAGGTAGTTAACTCTCTGAAATACAGTAATTTAAGCGCATCGGGTGTGATTCTTTGAGTCACGCCCGATGGCCTTTTAAGGACACTGAGGGCCAGGTGCGGAAACAAAAGTGAACGCAAAAACGGACGCAAAAACAGACGCAATTTTGCGACGGTAATAGTAACCAAATTTTGTGTTCATATGGGAAAAGTAAAACCAATCATTCCGTCTGGAAAGTTCTGCATCCAGACACGCGTCAACAAGAAGGGCGAGACGGCCATCTACCTCAAGTACCACCTTGACGGGTATCTCAAAAGATCTACCGGCATCAACATTCCACCCACCGCCTGGGACGATAAGAAATGCTGCGTCAAACCGTCTTATCCGACCGCAAGTCAGATCAATCTTCAACTCCAGCAGTTCAAGACATCCATCGACAAGAGACTCTCTGAATACGATGGAGAAATCACCCGTACGGTTCTCAGCTTTATCCTCAATGGAGGAGATCCTACCGACGCCGGTGATTTGCCGGACGAGTCT